>Ga0210040_10003047_pt1 | contig 22983 bp, 5 predicted proteins | sample CryGeyCG12114_NA_FD_185462 | JGI IMG/M metagenome (GOLD analysis project Ga0210040, IMG submission 185462) | Groundwater microbial communities from aquifer - Crystal Geyser CG19_WC_8/21/14_NA (SPAdes) (version 2) | ecosystem: Environmental > Aquatic > Deep subsurface > Groundwater | place: USA...
ATTGTGATGTCTGCTGTTGTTGGCGCTGCACCGCCCCGACCGTGCCGCACCAACAACAGCAGACATCACAATTGCCCGCACCATGGCTTTCCCTCAATCCGGACACACGACATGATGTTCTCTTCGATAAGCAGCGCAGCTTACAGGGGCCTGCTGTTTGCTGCCCTGATCGAAGCGGGCCGCCACTCCTTGCCCATCACACGAACCACCATTGGATTCTATTGGGACTTCCCTGTTGTTCCTCAACACAGTCAGGTCGGTTTTCACATGTTTGATTGGTGTGAGTGCTGTTCTGATCGTGTATCAGAGCCATCGCGCTCAAGCCATACTCGCTTCGTTGCCGCCAGAGTCCTCTGGACCTCCACTGGCGTTGGAGGACAACCATTACGCACGCTTGTTACAGGAAAGTCGTCTAGGACGATTCCTTCATGGTCGAAAAGATGACGACGATGAAGTGTGGTTCTTCAGCTTCTACACCACAAGGATTGGTGTCGGCAATCCTCCACTCATGTTGACGGCGAATGTCGATACTAGCTGGAGCACATTATTCGTGCCTTCAGTGAACTGCACATCTGATACGCAAACTCACCAATCCTGCAAGATCCATCCCCTCTACAACTCGTCCCTCTCATCGACATATCGACCAGATCTGAGTCCGGCGAGTGTGAAATATGAAGAGTGGGGATTGCGTACAAAGGGCAACGTATCCCAGGATAGTATCCATGCAGCAGACATGGAGATCAAAGGACAGATGTTTGAGGAGGCCATAACGTTGGATGAATTCCACATCTTCGACACCGCGCTCGGCCTCTCCCTCTTCCCCTCGCGCTCCGGCGCTGAACCCGATGATTTCATGACCGCAAGTCCCTTCAACGGCATGATCCAGCAAGGTCTTCTCGACGCCAACATCTTCAGCCTCACACTCACTCGCAACGACCAAGAGCGTGGCGAATTAGTGCTCGGTGGCCTGCCCAGCAACCTCACCCGCGAAGACATGATCGAAGTCCCCCTCGACCTCAGCAAAACCTATAATTCCGATCACTTCTGGCGATACTACACCATGGGCGGCTGGCAAATTCCGGTAACCAACATGTCCATCTCTTCCTACGGCTACCAAGACCCCATCCCCGTGCTCGAAACCCCGCAAATCGCCATCATCTCCTCGTCCTGCTCATGGATCGGTCTCCCAACCGAAACGGTGACGAAAATCCACGCAGCCATCGGCATGAACTATACGTACGACTGGATCCACTGCGACAATCGGAAAGAGCTACCCAACTGGACGATCGTGTTGGGGCCGCATGGACAACGAATTACACTGAGTCCGTGGGATTACCTGATTGAGGTGTATGATAAGGTGTACAAGCACTTGAAGTGTGTTTCTGCGTTCTTCCCGTTGGAGAGGTATGGAGATAAGGGGTTTATTATCCTCGGACAGCCGTTTTTGAATGGCTTGTATAGCGTGTTTGATGCGGATAGGTTGAGTATTTCGTTTGCGAACCGGGGGCTTGAGAATTGGCGTTGATGCAGGCTTGGTCTGCAGGTATCACTTTGCACGGTCTTACTAGGTGGCCGATGCTTTAACTGCGTCACCTACCTCCACCTTGGTTCGGTTCTTCGGAGCCCGGCCACTTTGCCAATGCTAGAACGATGTGCGGGCCGGAAGACCCCGTGTTCGCACGTCTCTTCGGTCCATTGGCGGAAGAAGGGCACGTTGGCGATGACGCTGCTCATTGCGGAGTGAGCGATGACGCCGGGTGAGGGTTCAAGTAGCAGACGGCTGGAGACAGGATGACGGACGATTCAGTCGGTGTCTCCGCGGTCCAGTCCGGCGCTGTCGGCAAGCTCTGAGACTGTGGTGGTTTGGGATGGGCTGAATGAGTTTGCGAGCTTGAAACGTGCGATCGCGTGGAGGCTTGTGAGGCTGGTAGGCTGTGGAATGTTGGAGCTATCCCCATGCCATTTGGGCCGGTGAACTCACAACATGGATCAAGTCGTGGAATATCTTGGGCATTGGTCCGAGCAGCAGGGCTTGAAGCTCGTCCATCGCCTCGAGTGCAGCTTCCTTCGCCTCTGTAATGTCTGGCGGCAGTGGGAGGTCTGGTGGAGTAGAGGTATCGAAAGAAGGTGACGGAAGGTTGTTTGCAGCGAAGTACTCATCAATCTTGCGGATGAGAAAGCTCAATAATCCTGCTGGGCGCCATGTTTGCGGGAAAGCAAGACGTAGACCAGACTGAAAGTGTACAACGAAGAAGCGTTCTACAAGATTTTAAGTACACGTTAGTAGCACTTACATTGAGGCCCCGAAGGGGTCGCTCTTACGCACGAGTGTGGCACGGTAGTGTGCTTGTCAGACGGAAGCTTGGCTGGCCGCATCGTTTAGAAAGGGTGGAAACGAGCTGCAAGACGGGGTAACGATGTCCAGAGTAGCTGACATAGCGGCTGGTCTTGTTTGATGTAGATCTGCAGATCTGGAGAAGTGCAGTGGCGCTAGTCTAGGTAGGATATGGATAAGCGCGGACCCACCATGCGAGAGGCGAAGTCGTTCTTCATTCCTCACACAATTGATGTCATCGGACCTCGCAGCTTCGTTGAAATACCTACCTAATGTGTCCTAGCACGATCGTATCTCCTCGATCAAAGTTCTAATAAAAGATGATCGGACAGCAACGCCTTATGTTATGCAACTGCAAGCAACTTCAACGCTGGGATCGTGTTCATCTCTCTGCGCCCCCGGGCGTTGTAAGAAACTCCAGAGGCTAAACGCAAAGGTTATGACAAAATGTACCACCATGGATAATCGCCAGTGGTTACCGGCCTCGCCACCTATCCGTCGGTATGCTGCCCGAGTACCCAGGTACCATGGAGCGAACGCAACTTGGAAAAGCGTCGTCTCCACAAATATACCCCAAGGGCTTCCACTACTGTAGGCGCTTCTGGGATAGTCGCAATTGGATGGTACATATTATAGGCCTGCTTGCGTGCTCTGGTAGTACAGTCAGCGCGTCGATCTGATGATGCTTTCTCACCTGGGCTTGCGGCACTGCAAAGGCACAGCAAACCCTTTCTGCGGCGTGGCTTCGCGTCTTTCTTGCGGGCATCGCGGGTCTCTCTCCATCTCCTACCGCGCGGGTGGCTTGGGCTTTCTAGTTCCAATCCGCATCACCATCTACGCATCTTCTCATCATACCCAGCACTATGTCTGATAGTCACGCTGTCCGAGGAGATGATATCCAGGATCTGATCACGAGACTCAAGACTATCGACGTTACTCGGATCGAAGAGGATGAGAGTTTGAAAAGCGAGGCCCTCACTCTAGCGAGGAAGGTAACGGCGACCCTTGAAGGTCCAGTCAATCGAGCCACAGATCTTGTATTCAGAGTAAGTACAATCCACTTCAAAAGATTGAGAAGAAATACTCACTAAAGAGATAGCCGTACATCTCAATCGCCGCGCGTATTGCTGTGGATTTAGATCTCTTCGAACACATCGCATCCAGCTCCAGTGTCTCCACTTCCAGCCAACTTGCTAGTGCCAGTGGAGGTGATGAGGTACTCATCTGTAAGTGAATGAGTTTATCGTATCATGAAAGTCTCTGACAAGCACCTCAGCTAGAATTCTGCGCCTACTCGCAGCAGTAGACTTCGTCGAAAACCCAGCTCTGGACACATGGTCCGCCAACGAAACGACCAGGGCGATGGCTACCGCTCCCATCGCGGCTGGTCACAGATTCGTGTATGTTTGATCTCTTCTCTACTTCATGAGCCAGCTCTTAACACAAAGCTTCTAGTTACGACCTCCTCGTCAGCTCCGCAATCAAAGCACCCAAATACCTCCGCGAGACGCGATATCGCGCGCCTAGCGAACCCACAGAGGGCTTCGTGCAGTACGCGAACCAGACGAAGTCTAACATCTTCGAATATTTGCAGTCCATACCACCACTCTTCCAAGACTTCAATCTTTTCATGGGCAATACGATGGGTGCGCGTGAATACTGGCATGACTGGTACGACGTGCAAGGGCGTCTGCTGAACGGCTTCGACACATCCATCAGCCCTGTCTTGTTGGTCGACATCGGTGGTGGCAAGGGACACGACCTTGTTGCTTTCGACGCTGCGTTTGGCTCAGCGTGCGATGGGGATTTAGTCCTTCAAGATCTGCTGCAGGTGCTGGATGACGTTGGGGAAGGCCAGTTGAGCCCCAACATCAGAAAGATGCCACATGACTTCTTCCAGGAGCAGGTAGTAAAAGGTGAGTTTCTCGCCTACCTATCTAATCCCTCCCTAATGTCGCATAGGTGCGCGAGGCTACTTCCTCCACCACATCCTGCACGACTGGTCCGACACCTACTGCCACCGCATCCTCGCATCCCTTCGCTCCGCCATGACGCCTAGATACTCCAAACTCCTAATCCACGAACTAATCTTACCAGATACGGGCGCCGCAGAAATACAAGCAAGATTCGACTTGGTGATGATGACGTTCAATGGCGGGATGGAAAGATCGAAGGCGCAGTGGAGAAAGTTGCTTGAGGACGCTGGGTTCGTTAACGTCAGGTTTTGGGAGCATGGCGATGCTGACGGGATCATTGAGGCTGAGATACGATGAAGTCCCGTCAGCTTTGTTGTTTCCGTGTTTGGTTAGCCCAACAAGACCCTGGCATGTAGTCAAACTTAAAATTACTGGGAATAACTGGCTGATTTTGGGGCTCTCGTTGTTCTAGCGTGTTTATTGCCAGAGTTTGCATATGGCGGTTGGAATTATCCTTTTCATCATCTACTAATAAGAACTTCTGTGTTGTTAGTCCTGAGTAGAGGTACCTAGGCAGAGCAAGATTTGTCAAGGTCAAGACTGCCACACGTAAGAAGAGATCGCATGGGCCAGCGCTCATATGAAGGAATTTCCGCACACCCAATCAGACCTTACGCCATCCTATCGCACTATCGGCGCAAGGTCACCAATGTTCCATGGCACGTCCTTCACGCTTAGCATAGATTGGCTGCCAGTTTGCTGAGGTATTCTACCGGTGAGAACCACTTGTACAAGGCTAGCGAATGGACGATCGTTCCACAGCGCCACTTTGACGGCAGTGCAGCAAGGCTACGGTAATCATCAAGGACAAGACGAGCAGGCTTTTCGGTGTAAGAGTACATTATGTTCAATATGAGCGAGCCTGATTTCAAACAACGAATTCTATCCGCAGTACGCTTACCATCATGAACTACCAGGCACTGGACCAGAACAAATGCGAAATTCGGCTACTTACAATCTTAACAAAAAGTGAATCCACATCAAGCCTTCGAAACTCTCAGCCGTGTCCACAACCTGAACATCTGTTCTGCGAAATCCGCCATTACCCGCTCAAGCACTGCTCTTCGCTCGACACGGACAGAAACGACCAAACATTCATCGCTCTGAGTTATACTTGGGGAAGCCCAACGGACAAAGAAATGATCTATGTTGATGGCACACCTGTTCGAATCCAGAGAAATTTGGCGAGAGCCTTGCAAGCGCTGAGGAAATTAGACTGCGTACAACAAGGCCGTAAAGTCTGGGCTGATGCAATATGCATCAACCAAGCAGATTCGAAAGAACGAAACCGAGAGGTCCGAAGAATGGCGGAGCTGTACAGAACTGCTAATGATGTCGTCATATGGCTGGGGGATTCGGACTTTGGGAGTGATGAGGCAATTGACTTCATTAATAATCTCACTGCGGCTGCAAAGATAGGATCCGATTCCGCAAAGCAGTTCCTCCGTACGGTTCTATCTCTTTCTCACAATTTCACCTTGTGGGAAAGCTTAACAGGCTTGCTGTCGCGGCTATACTTTTTACGTATGTTGTAGTGTAGTAGTAGTGTATATAATAGAGATGCTTAGTAAGTAAGTTATAAGGAAAGCTTATAAGATAAGAAGGAGTTACTAATTACTTTTACTATTAATATACTTATATCTTATCTTACTAATTATAAGTTAAAGCTTAATTTCTTTTTTAAGTATAATATAATATAATATTTTTAGTAACTTAACTAAAGAAGAAATTAATAGTTTATTAACTATATAAAAGATAAAATATATAAGTAATAGTAAGTAGTACTAAGTTAAGTATAATACTTAAAGTACTTTTAGCTACCTAGTTTAAAAGTAAAAAATAAAAATAAGAGTAAGTTTTTAGTAATAAGTTTATATAAGATAAGAGCTTTATTTTTATATATACCTAACTTTAAGAGCTTTTAGTAATTAATTTATAGCTTAGTTAGTAAAAGAAGGCTTTATATAAGTATAGTAAAATAATATAAAAATATAGTTTAACTTTAAAAAATTATTAAGTAAGTATATTAAAGTAGCTACTACTATTAATTAGCTTAATTATACTATAAAAAGTATATAGAAGCTATAGAAAGACTATAATAACTTATATTTAGTATTATTCTAAATAAGTAAGTAAGCTAAAAGCCTATATTAAACTACTTAATCTAGTATTAGTTAATATACTTTTTTATTAAAGTAATAGTATTACTAAAATAGTAATTAAAGTATATAATAAGAGAAGAACTTTACTTAGTAAGAAGTAAGAGATACTACTATTATAAAAATATAAAGTAGTCCTAAATAAAGAGCTATTAGATTATTTATTTATTCTTAGATACTTTAAAGAAGTATTACTAATTAATACTTATTTTAAGCCTTAAAACTTTAAGAAGCTATTAATAATAATAACTTAAAGTAAGTTTACTATTTAAAGTAAATAAGATATTAGCTACTAAAATACTATTAAGCTTTTTTTATAAAAGCTATATTAGAAGATATATAAAGAAGCTTAAGCTTACTAATACTAATATACCTAAGTTTAATAAGTTTAATATTATAGATTTCTTAAAAAAGTATAACTTTAAAGCTAATTAAGTATTTTAAAGTAATAAGACTTATAAGCTATAGCTTTTTTACTTCTATACTTAGAAGTATAAAGTATTTATTTAAAAGCTTCTAAGCTATATAAATAAAGAAGTAGCTTAGAAAAAGTACTAATAAAAGCTTTATAGCTTATATACTAGCTAAAATAAAAATAAGAAGTATAGTACTTAAGTATTCTTTAAGAACTATATAGAAAAAGTATAAAAGTAGTAGCTAATAGTTAAGATTACTAAGTACTATTAAAACTTTATAATATACTTTATTACTATAAAGCTTTAAAGCTAAGTTATTAGTATAGAGAAAAAGTACTTCTTTTTTTATAGACTAGTAAAAGAAGATATAGAGAAAGTAATATATTTTATACTAAAGAGTAATTAGCTATATTTTAATAATATAGTAACTTTTAAAATTAAAAAAATATATAACTTTATTTAGAAGTACTAAGAGTAAGAGAAAAAGCTAAATACTTTTAATACTAATTTTAGTATAGTAAGTAAAATACTAGCTTAAAAAAATATAGTAGTTCTAAAAGAGCTACTACTAGTCTTTATACTAGTAGTACTAATAACTATACTAAAGATAATTAAGCCTAAAGTAATATAATTACTAGTTTTTTAAAAGCTAATTATTATAAAAGTAGATTTAGTAGTTACTAATTTAATTTAAAAAATAGATAGCTTAATACTTATAGTAGAGTAGTTTAACTATTTTACTACTAGTAATATAGTACTTTATTAAATACTTTTAAGTACTAAGAACTATATAAAAGTATATAAGTATCTAGTACTAAAGCTATAGTAGCTATAAGCTTTAGTACTTTTTAAACGTAATAATAGTAGCTTTTAGTCTATTTACTTACTTATAATAAACTTTTAAGTAAGAGTAGTAATAATAAGAAGCTAAGAGTAGTTAAAGCTAAAATATAAATATTATAGTAAAGAAAAGTATATAATTACTAGCTACTTTAATCTTACTCTACTAAAAGAGAATTACTAGTTCTATATTTATTAAAAGTAAGCTCTAAAAAGATAGAGCTAGGCTAGATACTATTTTAAGCTCTACTTAAATAATAAATAAAGTATATTTTTTAGAAAAAGCTTTATACTAAAAGTATTTAATAGTAAAGTACTATAGTAGATCTTAAAGTTACTTAAAAAAAAGTTTTAAATTTTTAATAAGTAGTTAAAGAAGCTTATTAAAGTAGTTCTCTTAAGCTAGTTTAGAGTAAATAAAAAGCCTATTAAGATTACTTAGCTTTTAGCCTTTAGAAAGAGCTTTAATATTAAAGTAAATAAAGAAAGAAAAGCTTTAGTATAGTAGATAATAGTACTATAAGTAGCTATAATATTCTTTAAAAGTATATTACTAGCTAGTAAAGTATATAATATAAAGCTAAGCTCTTTTATAGTAAAGACTTATAGTAAAAGTACTTAAAAGCTAGTAGTAGAGAAGTATTAAAAAGATACTTACTTAAATAGAAAGAAACTAGTAGTACTAAAAATAAAAAGTAGTAGTTTTTATAAGTAGATTCTTTTATTAATTAAAGTTAAAGATAAAAAAAAATTACTATAGTATTAGCTTATTATTAAGATACTTAATATATTTATAGAAGATATATAAGTAAATCTAACTTAAAAGCTTATTAGAGTATTAGTACTACTTATAAGAGACTCTTATAGTACTATAGTAAGTACTAAATACTACTTACTTTTCGTATTAAAAATACTAAGAAGAGTATAAGTAATTACTATTCTTATACTAAAAGATTTAGTAACTTTAGCCTAAAATATATTACTAATAATCTTTATATAAGTAATACTAAATTAAGAAGTAAGAAGTATTTAGTAAGTAGACTTATTAGCTATACTAAAAGTAGTAGTAGTAATAGTAAAAGCTCTTAAAGATACTTATAAATTTAGTATAAGATTTTATAACTTAGTAAAAAAGTTAAAAAAAACTATAATTATAAAAGAAGCTAAGAAGTTACTAAAGAAAAGCTTTTAGTAGATATTTAAATAAAGCTTATAACTAGTATTTAGTAAGACTTTTATAGTAGGCTTTAAAAAGAAGTATAGTAAAGTAATTACTAAGAATATTCTAAAGTAACTTTACTTAAAGCTTAGTTATAGCTAGTATAAATTACTAAAGTAAGTAAAAGAAGCTAATAAAGTATAAGACTTCTAAGACTATAAAGTAGATAATAAAGAGAATAAGTATACTAAAGAGTAATTAGTAGTCTTAATAGCTTTTTACTTATAAGTAGAAGCTTAGTACTAATAGTACTTAATTAAAGACTAGCTATTAACTTACTAAGTCTTTTTTTATAGAAGTATAAGCTAAGTACTTATTAATACTAGCTTATTATTTTTTGTATATAAATGTAGTAGTATAAGGCGAGGCTATATAATATAGTAGAGTAGCTAGTATAGAGGTTATAGTATAGGTATAATATCTCTATACCTTATCTATAGTATTAATATAGTAAGGGTAATATAATTAGCGTTATAAGCTATATAAAAAGTAGTAGTTATAAGCTTAGTATACTTTATAATCTTAATAATATATAAAGCTATTACTTCTTAAATAACTTTATATAATAAGACGTAAGCACCTCTAAAGGTAAGCTAAAGGGCGCTAGCTAGGCGTATATATCTAATCTAAGATAGTATAGGTTATTAATCTCTTATATAAAGTAGTAGTCCTTTAAATATAACTATATATTTAGGTTATATTTACTAGTAGTAAAGGTAGTAGGCTCTAAACTTTAGTTATAAGTAAGCTTATTAGTAGCTATAATACTACTTTAGGGTTAGTAGAATAAAGTAAACTATAGTAGTAGTAGTAGTAAAGCTATAGTAAAGTATAAGGTAGCTTAAAGTGTAAAATTCTTTACTAAGTACTAAGTAAAACCTTCTTTTTATCTCTTTAGCTCTTCTTATTTTATCTTATCTTATCTACTATAATTACTTTAAATACTATTAATAATAAAATTACTAACTAGCTAGTATAGTGCGCAGTTATTAGCTAGCCTCCTAATAACCTCTTCTATAGTATTTACTAGATAAAACCTATTAATTACCTCTTAATAATCTTAGGTAATAATTAAGATATATAGTATAAGAAATTATATAGAGTACTAGATAAAGTCTAAGATAGCCTACTTAAATACGCTAAGCTTTATTAAGTAGGTATAATAATTATCCTCTTATACTATAATATTAATATATATCTAGCTAATAAAGTGTTTATTAAGAATTAAATATACTAGCTTAACTATCTTATTACTACGTTATTAAATAGCTTACCTTAAATAGTAGAGAAGTTAAAGTTTAATAAAAACGTATTATAACTAGGTATATATGTAAACTAGCTTTAATAAGTATAAGAAGCTATAGTTAGCCTAGCGTTAATATAAAGGTATAGTATATAGTAAGTATAAATAGTAAGTAAGTTATAACTAGAAATTTAGGTAGCTAGGAAAGTAGTAGGTAAACGTTTTATAGAGGTAGAGGTTTATAATAAAGAAGGATTATAGAATAGAAAGTAGAGAGGTAACTATATATTAGTTAATAGCGCGTAAGAGACTACTTATTAGTTAATAGAGATTAGATTAACTATAGTAGTATACTAAATATTAGGTTACTTAGAGTTAGGGTAGACGCGTTATTAAAAGTTATTATTAATAAAGCTTTAAGGCCTTAGGCTGTAATTAAGAAAAGTATACTTCTATATATAGTAGTAATTACTACGCTAAGCGTTATAACGTTATATAAAATATATTAGGTCCTATCCTTATAGGAGTATTAATACTAGCTTATAGTTAAATATAATAAAGCTTTTTATAGTAAAAGCTCTTAATATATATATTACTAAGCTAAATTAGTTAAGCTTTCTAATTAAACTTTAGTATAGTATAATTACTACTAATAGAAGTATAAATTCTTTTATAAGTACTATATACTAAGTACTTATTATAGTAAAAAGTATCTTAATCTCTACTTATTTTAGAATTATACGTAAGCTATATAAGGTAATTTTACTTAGTATACTATAGTACTTAGTATCTAGACTCTAAATTAAGTTTAATACTTTTAAAAAAATAATATACTTTATTAAGTCTTTAAATAAGTAGTAAGAAGTTTTATTTATAAGCTATAATTTAGTACTTATAGTAAATATAATTACTATTAAGAAAAAAAAAAAAAGAATAAGTATACTTACTAGAAAAGTATATTTATTAAAAGAGAACTTAAGACTATTAAGTTAAGAGCTTTTAGTAAAGTCTTAGTTTATAGATATACTTAAGTACTAAGATCTCTTTAAGCTTAAGAAAGAAAAAGAGCTAAGTAAGATAGAAAATATTTAAAAGTCTTTTAAAGAGATATTATACTAGCTAGTAAAATAGTAAGTATAGTAATAAGTATTAAAAAAAGTAAATACTTTATATAAAGAAGTAAGTAATAAAGTAAGACTTATAAATACGCTATAAAAGAATATACTAATAAAACTAGGCTAAGAAGACTAGAAAGAGAAAGTAATAGTTTATTAAACTAAAAGAGTATTACTAAAAAAGCTAGATTTTAAGCTTTTTAATTATATCTTTAAGAAAAGAATAGTAAACTTTTTAAAAAGTACTTACTTTACGCTAGCTAGACTAGAAAAGATAAATATAAAAGAAAACTTACTTTTAAATAAGCTATAATTACTTTAAGAGCTAATATTTTAGTAAAAAGATATACTAGCTTAGGACTTTATAGATATATTAACTATTTATAAAAATATATAACTACTATATAAGATTTAAACTATACTTTATAAAGCTTAGTAAGTTAAGAGCTTCTAGTACTTTAAGAAGCTAAAGCTAATTATTATTAATATAATTAAGACTTAGCTTAATTAAAGAACGCTTAAACGCTATAATAAGTAGTATAGAAACTTATACTTCTTTATTTTTAAGATTAAGAATCTTATAAAAGTAAGTAACTTTTAGCTTATTAATAATATCTAGCGCTATAATACTATTACTAAGAGAGATATATATATTCTTTTTTTAGCTAATAAGTTCTTAGAAAGATTTACTAGTAAAGTAATATACTTATACTATAACTTATTTTTAAAATATAATTAGATCTAGTTATATATAGTAAGTAAAGATATAACTACTATCTAGATACTAATTAGTTTTATAAAGTAATATACTCTTTCTAAAAGAGCTACTAACTTAGTAGCTATATTTATTTAGACTATTATAAAAATTTTTAGTAATCATTTCTTTAAAGTAGAGCCTTTTATTAATAATATTAAAGTAGTAAGCTTAAAGTTAAAATATAGAGATAAAGAAGTTACTAAAAGAGTATAAAAGTATATTTTTAAGTATACTTAGTAAGTAAATAAAATACTTACTAATCTTACTTAGGTAAAAGCTATAGTATCTATAAAAAAGTCTTAGTAAAGAGTATTAAAGATAGTAGTTATAAGCTATAAGGTAGACTAGTAAAGCTAGTACTTTAGTAAAAATAAAGTTTTAAAAATCTTTAATTAGCTAGAGTATAAAACTATAAAAGAAGTTTAATAGTTTATTAGTATTACTATATACTATTAGTAATAAATCTTCTACTTTTTACTAAAAGCTAAGCTACTCTTTAAGCTTCTTTAAAAAAATATAGACTAGATTTAAAAAGAAAAGTAGTAAAAAGCTATAAAGCTTATTAAGGCTATAATAATCTAGCTACTAGTACTAATATCTATTAACTATAATAGTAGTATAATCTTCTTTAGTATAGATACTTCTTATATAAATAGAAGTATATATCTTAAGTAGATTAGAGCTAATAGCTATTATTATTTAATCTATTTTAATAGTACTTTATAGTTAGAAGCTAAGAGTAAGTAGTACTTAATAAAGCTTAAGTATAAAGTACTAGTATAAGTACTTAAAGTTTTCTAATTATACTTATATAGCTATTACTTTATAGTAAAAATAAATACTAAAGTACTTATTACTTAGCTTAACTAATCTTTCTTAAACCTTCTTAGCTTAGTAATAAACTAATAGCTTATAACTATCTTTTAGTAAAACTTTAATATTATCTATATACTAAGTAAGAAGAATATTATCTTTAATACTTTTTTAAAATATCTATAGCTTAAAAGCTAAATATACTTTACTAAAAATAAAGATAACTTTAAGCTATTTATTAATAGTATTTTAGCTAAGTATAAAGAAGTATATATAGTTCTAAATATAAAAAAAGAAAATAGCTAATACTTTATTAATAAATATAGTAAAGAAGCTAAAGAGATAGCTATATTTCTAAAGATACTAAAGAGACTAACTTACTTTTAAAGTATAGAGCTAAAGGCTTAAACTAAAAGATTAGCTAGATTTTTTATAAGAGAGTAAGACTTATTTAAGAAAGTTACTAAGTCTATACTAGCTTAAAGAGTTATTAATAAGCTTAATATATAAGTAGCACTTATTTAAGAGATATATAAATAGCTAAAGTATAAAAGAATTTAGACTACTTTTAGTATAATTAGCTAGTAGTATTAGTAAGAAAGTATATATTAATAAGTAGTAAAGTAGCTTAGTCTCTATAGTATCTATTAAATAATAAAAAGTAGAAAGAAAGAAGCTAAGCTTAATATAACTTTCTTTTAAGTATTATAAATATAGTAAATAATTAATATTACTTATATACTAAAAACTAGAAGTAAAAGCTATCTACTAGTAGTATATAAGTATCTTTTAGAATAGCCTAAAGTATAAGCTATTTATTTAGCTAACTTAGAAACTATTACTTACTTTATTTTTAAAGATATCTACTACTATTAAAGCGTTCTCTAAAAGATATCTATTAATAAAAGATTTAAGAATAAATTAGTAGTAGAAGCACTAGCTATACTATTTAAGATTTATTATATTTAAGCTTTTATATATAACTTAAGAGCTTAGAGTCTAATTAAGAAGAGCTATTAAAGCTTTATATATAAGCTAGTAAAAATACTAAAGCTATAAGTAAAGAACTTAGCTACTATTACTTAGGCTAAAAGAGTATTCTTTTAATAACTTTTTAAGTATTTACTTATATAGCTAGTTCTTAGCTAAAATTTAGTACTTCTAATTAAGCTTATAGTACTAACTTAGTAGAGTTTACTATAGTCTATAGTTAAGAGTTATACTAATCTACTTATAGTATATACTATATAACTATAGTTTTAAAAAGATAACTTAGAAAAAGCTATTTATTATATATAAAGACTTTAAAAAGAAGTAGTTAAAGCTAAAAATAAGAAAAGAGAAGCTCTAAAAGCGCTATATAGAAAAGAATTAGTATTAATCTAAGATACTATAAAGGCTATTAATAAAAGTTCTAACTAAAAGCTTAATAATTACTAGTATAAGCTTTATAAAATTAGTAAAGTATAACTAAATAAAGGCTACTATAAGCTTAAAGATTTAAATAGTATAGTATTTCTAAGTACTACTTAAGTAGACTAGCTTAAGAAGTTTAAAAAAATACTAAGTATAGTTAAAGTTAAAGTTTTAGTAAAATATTTATAGTTATACTTTAAGTCTAAAAAGTTTTAAATAGTTACTTTACTTTTAAGTACTCTTATAGTATATTATAAATTACTAATACTACTAAGAGATATTACTATAAATAAGCCTATAAATTTAGATACTACTTAATTACTTAAAGAAGAGTAGATAATATAGAAAAAATAAATAATAGCTAGGCCTTATATCTCTAATAAAACTTCTAATAATACTCTTAAAAGAGCTATTAATAAAGTATTAGAAAAGAATATCTTATAAACTTTAAAGAGAGAAAAGCTAATTATAAATACTAATAGTAAGTTAAAGTAATATAGTAAGAATAAGTATATAAGAAAAGTTAAAGAAGTAGTATATTATAGTTAAGAATAAAAAGAATAAAAGATTTATTTATACTATATTAGTAGTAAAAGCTAGCTTAAACTTAAAGGCTAAAAAGCTTAAAAAGCTAGACTTAAATCTTTATAAAAACTACTATTCTACTAACTACTAATTATACTTAAACTTACTATAGAAAACTAGTATACTTATTACTTTTACTAAAACTACTATAACTACTATAAAAACTATATAAATTAGAGCTACTACTACTATAACTATAAAGAGTATTACTACTACTTTAAAGAGTATTTAAACTATAAAAAGAGTTTAGACTTTAGTAAAGAGTTAAAAGCTTATTAAGAGATATTTAGCTTAAAATACTTTTAGTATAATAATAACTTTAAGTATTATAAAGGCTTAAATACTAAAAGTAATCTAAATAGTATAGGCCTTAAGTAAACTTAATTTTATAAAGTAATAGTAAAGAGTTTTTAAAAAGCTTACTAAGCTTATTTAAGAAAATAAAGAGTAAGCTAAAGGAATAAAAAGAGAGTAATAAGAATACTTACTATAGAAGTTATAATAAGTAAAATTACTATTAAAAGTATACTTATTATAAGCTCTATAGTTAAAAAGCTAGCTTTAGTAGTATAACTATATATACTATTTAAAGTAAAAGTAAATACTACTATAAGTATAGTAACTATAATAATACTCTCTAAAGAAGACTTAATTACTAGTAGCTACTTACTAGTAAACTAAAAATAGTATTAGTAAATAAAATTAAAAGTTAAGAGAAGTTAGAACTTATAGGCCTTAATATTAATATTATAGTAGCTATACTTACTACTAAAAGTAAAGAATATATAGACTATAAAAAAATAGTTCTTTAAAAAGTAAATTATAGCTAGTAAAAAGTAGCTCTTATTATTATTATAGTAAACTATAAGTAGTTAGAAATAAAAGCTAAAGCTAATATTTTAAGCTTAAAGTTACTATAAGAAGTATAATAGCGCTTAAATAAACTTAAAAGTAATAACTTTATTAAGTTATAAAGTTACTAAAGAGTTAGCTATTAAAGTAAAGCTAGAAAAGTAATAGATATATACTATTTAATAAAGTATACTTTAGCTAACTTAATATTATATATTTAAAAAAGAGCTTTAAAGTTACTACTTTTAAAGAAGTAGTACTTATAAAGAAGATTATTACTTTTACTACTAAGAGCTTTACTACTACTACTTTTATTACTAAAGTTACTTAAAAGAAAGCTACTACTAATAATACTACTAGCTATAAAAGCTATTATAGTAAAAAGAAATTAAAAATATTATTATTATTAAAGAAAAATAAGAGCTACTAAAAGATCTTAAGTAGCTAAAGAAAAATAAAAGCTACTAAAAGATCTTAAGTAGCTAAAGAAAAAAAAAGAGTATATAAATAAAGAAAAAAAGAATAAAAAGAAGTAGTAAAAAGGAGTATATATACTATTAAGCTATAGCTTTAGTACTCTTCTTAAGCTAGCTTTAAATAACTTATTAAGTATTTTTACTTTATAGTAAATAAGTAAGAAAGTAATACTAAAGTAGTAAAGCTTTATAGCTTAATAAAATATTAAACTAACTATTTATATAATTATACGCTACTTAAAGCTATTAGTATACTTACTAGTATATATAATAAGTTATTAAAGAATAAAAAGCTATTACTTAATACTAAAGAGTAATTAAAGCTAATAAAATAAAGAGTTAAGTTATTAAGCTAGTATAAATTATAAGTATACTTAGAGGTAGTTACTTTATAGTTTTTCTTTTATAATTATAATTACTAGTATTTAAGTATAGAGATATACTTACTTTATTTATATAATAAGTAAAGTAAAAAAAAAGAAAAAGTAAAAGAGCTTTAAGTAAGAATTAAACTAAAGTAGTATAAGTAAAAAAGTTAAAAAGAAAAGTATTAGCTTTCTACTACTATATATACTTACATAACTACTTTTAGCTAGTTAGGCTAAAAGATAACTAAGTAGATACGTATAGTAATAAAAAGCTAATAAAGTACTACTAAATTCTTTAGTATATATATAAAGCTAAAAAGCTAAAAAAAAATTACTTAAAAAAGCTAAGTAAGTAGTTAAAGAAGAAAATATAGTATAGTAGTAGTATATATAATAGAGATACTTAGTAAGTAGATTATAAAGAAGGCTTATAAGATAAGAAAGAGTTACTAGTTACTTTTACTATTAATATATTTATATCTTATCTTACTAATTATAGGTTAAAGCCTAATCTCTTTTTTAAGTATAATATAATATAATAATATAGATTTTCTAGAAGATAGCTATAGGAAACGAAGACAGCCTAATCTTATATAGTACTAAAGTAATAATATAAAGGGCTATATACAACGTATACTATAGTCTCTATATCTCTAATACTAAAGATAATAACTTAGAGCTTATACTAATCTTCTAAGTAAAGCTAAATATACCTAAATATTTAGTTATATATAATACCTACTATAATATATATTTCTATATCTAGAAATAAGTAGAAGATTACTATAGCTTATAAGATAACTAGAGCTAAGGCTATTATAGATATAGTTAGTAGCTAATAACACAATACTATATAGTAAGCTATACTAAGCTTTAAGACTAGGTCTATAGTATACTAGAGCTTCTAAACCTATATCTAGCCTAGAAGATTATAGTTAACTATAATACTAGTGTTATAAACGTATATATAAGGTTTATAAAGGCTTAGATTAAGTTTATAAATAGTCTTAATATTTTAGACTATTATAGTAAGTCTAGTAAGTATTATTTTTTTTTCTAAACTAAGTTTTTATATTATCTACTACTACTAGCGTTAATAATCTAAGCTCTATAAAAGTCTTTAAATATTTTTAAAAGCTAAGTTCTAGTAAAGATAAAGAAATAACTTTAATAGTATACTATTAGTATAAGTATAGTATAGTCTTAAAATATAATTATAAAGTAACTATAATACTTTTAAAATATATTTTATATTATAAAAGAGTTAAAAAACTACTTACTTACTATAGTATAATTATTACTTTAGTACTTAAATTTAATTACTATTAAAAACTTACTTAAATAAATATAATAACTAATAAGTAGCTAAATAAGATACTTATATAGTATAATAGTACTTTTAAAGTATATAAAGAAGCTTATATTATTTAAAAGCCTAAGCTTTAAATACTTAAAGCTTAGTAAAGCTATATTACTAGTATTAAATAAAATATTAAAAGCTATCTATAGTATACTAAAGAGCGTATTATCTTTCTTAAGTTATAATACTTTAATAATATAAATATCTATAAGTTATATAATACTATATAAAGTAATAGCTGAATTTTTATAAAAAGTAAGATTTAGAAAAAAGACTTAGTTTTTAAAATACTACTTAATAAGCTTTTTAAGAGCTTTAATAAGAAAAAGTAAACTTTTATTAAAAAGATTACTTATATAACTAACTTCTTTAATAATATAAAGAAAATCTTTAATAAAGATTAAGTAAAGCTATAATAAAAAAAGATAAGTAAAAGTAAAACTAACTAAAAGACTAAAGAGATAGATGAAAAAGAGAAGTTATATTAGTTATTTATATTAAATAAATTTATTATAGAACTACGCGTAGGTAATTATCATCTGTTATACTGCAGGGGGTCTGGCGAGCATTATTGGCGCGACGACACAATACCATCCTGGGTAATCGATTTGAAGCAAGAGATCAAATCCCAAGTCGGCAACTACCACCCACGGTACCAGGCTTCCCTCAACCTCCCAATGTATTATGCTTTCAGGGGAGCATCTCTCGTGGTGAAAGGCGTCGTACTTGAGGACATCGATGGTTTCAGTGGAGTGCGGCACTGGAGGGACGATGAACAGAACGAGCCCGACTTTGCGAATCCTGTGTCCGGCGCAAGTCCTTACGACGACGACGCGGCCTTCACAAAAGCTTTGTGGTATACTCTTGTTGGCGGCCGTGACGCACGGGGCGATCCAGCTCCTGATGCCTTTGCCAGCATTTTGGATGAGACCATCCTCGACCCCTGCTGCGCACTCCCATTCGAGTACACCAAAGGAGACACGAACGCGTCACTGTGGTGGAATATGCATCTCTGGTGGACTCGAAACGCAGAGTTCAAGGTCAATGGCAAGCCTCTAAGGTGCCATTTACGAAAGATGGGTGTCTTTCGAAATGAACCCGAATCCTACTTCAATGCTCTATCTCGGATGTCGAGATTCTTATGGTCGAGACGATTAATCGTCACAGGATCTGGGTATGTTGGGGTTGCGTCGAGGCCTGTTCGCCGAGGCGATACTATCGTATTCATAGGAGGATGTAGTACTCCTCTCGTACTAAGGACAGCGACCTCGGTGCACAGAGCACATGACAAGTCTTATGAAGTTGTGGGCGAGTGTTTCATCTACGGTTTCATGTATGGTGAGATTATGCAAAGCGTAGGTGAAGGATTTCGTGTTATTGAAGACCTGAGTCTGGTGTGAAGTTGGAGTTCGGCGAGGAAAACGAGTATAGTACAATTCGACGTTAGATAAGCGCTGCGCTACGCTCCATAACTGAGTTGGTAACAACGTCAGCACGTTTTGTATCGGTTAGCTATTCAATTCGACCACCAATTGCATGCCCTATGCGTACCCGGCTGTTGTAGAGACCAAAAGATGTAGCCTTTCCGTGCGCCGCTGCCCCATGCATTCTCACTCACCACCCCACCACTTGATTTTGATCAAATTTTATAGTTTTATAGACCATCCATTCTTCCACATTCGACCATAGGACGTTGAGAGCAAGGCTTCCCGTTCGCTCAGCCCTATTTAAGCAGCGTACCGGTGGATTAGTAGTTAGGTGGGTGACCACTAGCGAATACCCGCTGTTGAATGTTTTTGTTGTTTTATGCTTTTTGCATCCCAATTACTAGTAGTGTGCTGGCAGGTGCGCTGAGTGGATGTCGTTGGTTATTTTTGCTTCGATGGTGAGTGGAAGATGTTGGTGTGAGCAAAGGCAGGGCGCAGTAGAACAATGTGGAAACACCATAATGCGATAGAGAATGCATGATTACATTAGGACGAGACAGGGTCGTGAAGTAATGTAGACGGTGTATGTACTGCGGATTAACTAGGTATATGTGCTTGGGTGGCCGAGGTATCCGCTCCGGTCTCTTACCGCACCATGCCCCATCTTCTAACCCCACACCAACTTCTTCAGCGAGTACTCAAACTGCTCCAAGTACCCCGTCGTCCTCTTCGCATCCGCCAGACTGATGATATCTTTCTCTTCGATGCTCAACTGTCGATCTTTGCCATCGTATTCAAGCCCTTCCTGCGCAGTACCAGGCACGTCCCACGTTCCTTTCGACTTGTTCGCGACACGCGCGATCTCGTCGCAGATACTCTTCACGACGTCGACTTCGTTCTCTGGGGTATCGTTCGCGTCGCTGGAGATGTTGCTGCGTGGTGGAAGTGCTTTGAAAGCTAGGAAACGGCCTGAATCGCCCTTCTTGCTCTTCGAATCTTGTTTGCGCTGCTCGTCGTTCGCAGCGCCCGAATCCAGTGCCCGCGTGTTGCGTCGCACGAGATCGCCTCCGCTCTCAGCTTTATACCGAATTACGAAACCAACATTCTTGTCCGCATCCATGTGCCGCTGCGCAAGCGTACTGGTGATGTACACGCCGCGCATAAGACCTTGCACGTTCTCGAGCTGTATGCGCTCGAATTCGCGGACCTTCTCGGTACCCCAGTCTAGACGGCAGAAGTAGAGCGCTTTGTCGGTGAGGAGCAGAACGGCTTCTTCGAAAGTCGCGGTCTTGACTTGATTGACGGATGTCGGCACGCTCAATGTCCAGCCATGGATGAGGTCTTCGTCATGATCTTCGATGACGATGCCTGCTGAGCGCTCGATGGCTTGCTGACGAACTTTGCGCATGTCAATAAAGTAGTCTGAACTCTTCATGTCGGCCTCGAACTCGGCGAAAATTGTGTCCGTCGCGCGGCCAAGTAGATAGTCGATGAGTGCCTGGGTGAAGTAGTCGTTGACGATGTTGTTGTAGTACCGTGTAAGTGTAAGGCCAAAGTCGGTCAAGGCGCCGGTGATCTGCCGCTTTCGCGTGCGTGTGAAGTCGCCTTTGAGAGCTGCAGTGCCCGCGTATTGGCGTGAAATGTTGTCACCATTGTCTGCCCATAATGTGTTGAACCAGCTGGTACTTGGGTCGTTCTGAAGATCGATGGTAAAGCTACCCGCTGATAGCTGTGCTTCGAGAGCTGTTCTAGCACAGGCAGACTGGGTCACATTCGTGCGATCCAAACAATCCATGCAATTCGTGCGCAAGACACCCGACTGCTTGTGCTGGATCTGGTCATCTGAGATAACGGTCCAGCCCGTGGATGTGGCAAACGGCTCGAGCGTGTCCATGAGCCGCGACACGTTCTCAAAGTGCATGCCGCGGCATACGTTGTGGAAGTCGAACCACTCAAAGCCGAGTTGCTTTCCCTGACCATCCAAGCCTCCGTTCTCATTCAATGCCTTTGCATGCTTCTCGTAGAGTTCGCCAATTTTCGCCTCAGTGCCATGTTTGTCGACCAGAGAAGCACAGTATATGTCTCCATATCGTGAGGAGAGGTCGGCGAAATGTTTCTTGAAGGCCCTAGCATTCGTCTCGAACGTACCCCACGTACTGACCTGTGGCTTCAGACTATACGGCGACTGTGAGAAGAAGAGCGGTATGGAGCCACGGAACTGTGTATAGGAGAAAATCTTGTCATGCGAGGTGTTCCAAGTTGGAGAAGACAGTATTTGCTCAGTCTCGACACTGTTCGCCGCACACCCCTCGTCATCAGTGCCGCGACGTAGATAGCGGAGACCAGCTCGTTTAGTCGACCGTCGCGAGACCAGTGTAAGGAGAAAGTCCTTGCTATTCGAAGGCTCGGGTGGTCGTGTGTCTGTGTTGGTATCGGAATCCGAGTCGGCCTCTTTCTGCTGTTTCTCGTGCCACGACTGTAGCTGGATGTCATCAGGAGTTGCGGAAGGGTCAATTACTGCACTGTTCTTCCCATCCGCAACCTTGATGGTAAAGGGTCTTTGACCGACAAAACCTTGGATGACTGGAAGGACAAATGAATGCTGACCAGCGTCGATGAATGGCTCGGCGATGTGCTGGTTCCAGAAGAACTGCGCTATGGTCAGTTGGGACGTAAGGGTAAAGAGGGTCACTGACAAGAGGATCAAATTGCTTGAAAAGTGGTAGGCTAGAGTTTGGCTGGAGGTTGCCAATGCTGTGCGACAGATCGTAGTCGTAAGAAAAGAAAAAGTTGCCCGAGGAGAAGTACATGCGCGTCGTCTGCAGAATCTTGGGGAGCAGCGCAACCGTTGTCGCGTCCTTCTGGCCTTCCAAAGCCTTGGGAATTTCTTCCGGATTGACCGCCTCCGGCGCGCTCTCGTCTTTGCTGGGTATCGCATCTAGTGTCGAAGCGGTTACGGTGTTGTCATCTTCTTTAGGTATCGACTCGACATCCTTTGGGGCATTCTTCGCAGCCAGCTTCTCATCTGAGCTCAGTCCTTGGGTGCGCCTGCTGTCGTCGCTCCAGCCCTTCCGGGAGAACCACTTGTCTGCAAACCGCCCATAGACGCCTTTGCGCTGTATCACGTCTGCCGCTACGCTGGATCCTCCCTGCTTTTGGCCTTTCTGCCCTGTTACTGGGTCCTTGACCTCGTTGGATGCTGCTGTGCCTTCCTCGATGAGCGAGTCAGTCACGCTAGGCGCATCGTCTTCATCCTCGCTGTCTGTTTCTTCCTCCCCCGCGCCCTGTGCTTTGCTGTGTCGTTGTACATGTTCGCGCGCGGATGCGATGGCTTTGTCGGCGTCGGCTTGGGAGGAAAGCGGGATCAGAGAAACGTCGGTGATCTTGTAGATGGGCTTGCCACGTATTTGCGCGACCTGTTCACGATCGATTATGGATATAAGGAAGAAAGATGTTGCGACTTTGAGCAGGCCTAGTCATTGCGCGTTAGCTGAATGGCGCATCGCGTACAGAGAGAGCTAGTCAGACCAATGATGCCATGCGCTTCTATGCATGTCGGCGCAGCGTCCTCTTCTCGCCTGTCCTTGAGCAGCGGCCCGACATTGCCCTTGTAGTCGACCGTGACG
>Ga0210040_10003048_pt1 | contig 22978 bp, 27 predicted proteins | sample CryGeyCG12114_NA_FD_185462 | JGI IMG/M metagenome (GOLD analysis project Ga0210040, IMG submission 185462) | Groundwater microbial communities from aquifer - Crystal Geyser CG19_WC_8/21/14_NA (SPAdes) (version 2) | ecosystem: Environmental > Aquatic > Deep subsurface > Groundwater | place: USA...
TAATGGTCCTCTTTAACTAATTTTTCTATGGGTATTTGGTATTTTCTATAGGTATTTAGTTAGTGTTTGTCTCTCTTGCCCATGCATGCTTGAACATTGAATTTTTCTTGTATATTAGTAGCAGTCATTACATAGCTTACACTGCAGCGCCGTAAAAATGGTGATGTGCATGCATCACAATATCTACGTTTATAATTGGGCGGTGGTCCACCCAAGCGTATAGCATGAGTAATTACTTCTGCATTCCGACGCTTCCATCCAGTTTATCTAGGATTAATTAATTTAATCTGCTTTGGAAGTTTCTTTAAAACTTTTTGCCTTTGTTTTTCTGGTTGAATGTCAAAAAATACCTAGAATCCAAACAAACCGCACCTCAACTAAAAGTTGTGAACCCATTTCCAAATGACTGCTTGACTTTCGAGAAGCCTCTGGACTTATCATTGTTAGTACACATGACCTCCAAAACCATAATTTATAAATGTGTCACTCAAATGTATAAAAACAATCAAAAATACTGTGGATGAGGCCAATCATTGACTTTGTGTACTAAGAATTCTCTAATCCCATCTCTAATACATATCTTTGGTTTCTCAAAAGGCGACAGGATTACATTATACTATACGTTATTTTTGCTAATTAGTTAGTTTATCACAGTTCTTTGTTCCATTTGAATAACAAATCAGGTAATGTCAAGGGTCCAGCGCGTTAACTTTCTTGTCCTATAGAGACACAATTAGATTTGCCAAATTATATAGTGTTGGTCAGCGGCAGTTGGTCTGCCTAGCACGAGCACTATTGAGGAAAACGAAAATCCTTGTGCTTGATGAAGCCACAGCTGCAGTAGATTTAGAAACATATGATTTAATTCAAGCAACAATACGGAATGAATTTAAGGACTGTACTGTAATCACCATTGCTCATTCAGTCTCATCAGTCAGAGTAATGGGATTGGACCAAGGAGTAATTTGCGAGTTTGATACCCCTTCAAACTTGCAGTCAACAGTTTTACCTGAATGCAAAGATTACTTACAACTAATTGTGTCTATTGACTATTTTAGTTTCTAATTCTGCATGCATTTTCTCTACTGTTTGCTCATGGCATTTGATTTTGTCGGTAAATAAAGAATCCTCATCTTTTTCTCCCACCTTGAATTTGTTTTCTTCGTCCGACTTCACTAAATATTCCGACTGCTGGTGATAAAGGTTCTTTTAATATTTTCAGCTTCATATTGAGTTGAACTGGTATAATTAAATAGTTCGTCAATTAATTTCAACGGGCATTTTAATATGAATTACATGCAAAGAATTGAATTCTTCAGGAATGAAATATGCTTTTGCCGCCATCTAAATTAACCCAAAGATTGACTTTATGCACTCGGAATTTTCTAATCACATCCTCTATCTGATATCTTGTTTACTCAAGTGGCGACTTGATTACACACTGTACTTGTTCATTGTTATCTCACTCGGGACAAGTTTATTTCAGTTCTTTGTCCCATATAAATTGAAAATCAGGCAATGTCCAGCACACTAACTTTCTTGTTCTATAGAGACACAATAACAATTTTGTAAAGCTGTAGTAGCCAGCCTCACAATGGATGCGTTTTGCAACTCATCCTTATGGGTACTACATAATAACTCTATGAAGTCAATCTGTAGTAAATACAAAAAATTTTTGAATCGTTAATCTTCTAACTACTTACATTATTTTTTGTAGGACTCAAGTTTAACATGGGACACAAGCGATCCCTACTTGACCCTTTGCTTCGAACAGACTGTGTTGGTGTGGGTTCCTTCGGGGTTTTTAATCGTCTTTGGTTTATATGATGCTTTTGCTAGGATACGTGCACCTACAAAATCGTCGGGTTTACCGTGGACTTTAGTAAACGTTCCAAAATGGATAGGATCAGTGGCTCTAATACTTCTGCACGTTTTTGCCTTCGCGTACACGTTTCGACTGGAGGATAAAGGGTATGGGATCCCAGACTCGGAAAAATACAGCCATGTAGTTCGGATCGGAACTTATGTAATTGCTATAAAACGTTATTTTGATTATTGGATGCCTTTAATGTATGAAAGTTCTAATTTCTGTTGATTTTTTTCAGCTTTTAGCATTTTTGCTTTTGCTGATACATAAAGTTAAAAAGGAAATAGCTTCTGGAGTATTATTTTTCTTTTGGCTACTATCGACAGCATGCGATATATCTGCGTTTCAACGTCAGTTGAGAATGGATGTAGACATGGTATGAATTTATGGATTTAATATATTTGCTTCGTAAAAGTATGAGTAGTAAGCAGTATATATAAAAGGCTGAATTTGTGTTAAATTAAATAATGCAGGACGATGAAAAACAAGAAGTCGATTTCATTGTTGAAATTATACACTTTTCTTTGGTTGTCTTCATGTTTTTCATGAATTGTTGGGCTGATTATGAAAAGGAGGACGAAAAATCGATTCCCAGTACAAAAGTATGTTAAAATGCCCACCTTTTTTGAGTTCATTCATTTGCATTCCTCATTGCAATATTTATTTGTGTATGTAGATACCATGTCCAGAACAAAAATCTTCGTTTCTGTCACGACTGGTGTTTTTCTGGTTTGAAAATCTGGCCTGGTTAGGCTACAAAAAACCTTTGGAATACTCAGATCTGTGGGAGCTCAATGATATAGATAAATCAGCGACTCAAGTTCCAATATTTCAAAAATATTGGAATGAAAGTTTGGAAAAAGCTAAAAGGTTTAAATTTTTTTTGGCTACTTCTTAAAGCATTTATGAAACTAACTAAAAGTTGTTTGAATCATAGAAAATCGCAAAATAAACCCAAATCCTCAGAAAAACAAATTGTTAGCATGTTTCCTGCTTTGTGGAAAGCATTTGGACCAACCTTTATGTCTGGGGTTTTGCTGAAGTTGGGTTATGATATGCTAATATTCGCTTCCCCCTTCGTTTTAGAGTAAGATTCTTATTTATTCTGCAATTTAAATTTCAAACTTTTAGCTTACCAAACAACTGCATTGAATTCAATCTATACTTTAATATAGATGGCTAATTGATTTCACGCAAAGTCCCACAGATCCCAGCTGGAAAGGATATTTCTACGCATCACTACTTCTTGTTGCAGCCGTCGTACAAACTCTGTTTCTTGCGCAATATTTTCATAAAATGTTCTTAATGGGCATGCGCATGAAGACAGTCATGATTGGTGCGATTTATCAGAAAGCTTTGCTGCTTTCAAGTACAGCACGAAAAGGTGATTATTTTTTCTCCTATGTACGAATATTTGCAAGTTATAACAACTAACGAACTATACAATTATGATAATTTTAGAATCAAGTGTTGGCGAAATCGTAAATTTAATGAGTGTGGATGCAGGGAAATTTATGGAACTCAGTCCATATATTAACTTAGTATGGAGTGCTCCACTACAAATTACGATTTCATTAGCTCTCTTGTGGAATGTGTTGGGTCCTTCAGTTTTGGCTGGATTGTTTTTATTGATTCTAATGATTCCTGCAAATGCGTTTGTGGCAAATAGAATCAAATCATTGCAGATCACCCAGATGAAGAACAAAGATTCTCGTGTGAAACTATTTAGTGAAATTTTGGCTGGCATTAAGGTAATAATGAAAAACTTGAACGCAGCTACCAAAGGGCGGAAATCTTAGCAGAAGCAAACTAGCAAGATTTGGGAAATCCGGTTTGCTAAAATACTTTAAGATTAATTTACGACACTCGAAAAATTTACCCTGAAAAACTTATCGAGTGTTTAAAAGACGGTCTATTATTTAATGTAAGAAAGAATTTTTCAGGCTGTATGACTAAATTTATACAAAATTCAAGCGTCAACTTTATAGAATTTCAGCCAGACTCTGTTTGTAACATATTTTTGTAAATACTGAAATCATAGATTTTGATAAGTTTCTGAACTACTCACATATGGTAACTTAGAGTTATAACTGAGATTTTCTAAGGCTCAACCGCCCATCCATAGAAAATGCAATGCAAACCGAACAAGACTATTAAGGCTACGCCCGATACCATCTACTGTAGTAGATGCGCGTGCTATTCCTAGCCAATCAGAGTAGCTTTCCCACATCTACCTATTGATCTCATTGGCTGGGAGAAGTACGAGCGTAGAAATCGACGGCAGTACAGCATCGGGTGTACGGGTGTACCTCTTATGAGCTTCTTGATTTAAATTACCAAATTGATGAGCTTAATTGACAATACTGAAGGAGTTAGCAGATTCCCTTTAAAATCAATTTAGCTCATTGCAAATTATTGATGAAAAAAAGTATGCAAAATAAGGTGGCCCTAGCGTTAATATTGTTACCGTAAGAATTGGGCAGAATTGTTTCGAGAGCGATGCCTACAGGGTGTATAGCTATAAAAGGTTTGTGCTCAAAATAAGTTATTTGATACACAGGTTTTGAAACTTTATGCTTGGGAACCTTCTTTCGAGAAGCAAACGACGAAAATTAGACAAGCCGAAATTGACTTGCTGAAGAAAGCGGGTTATTTGAATGCCGTCACGTCTTTCCTTTGGGTTTGCGCACCATTTTTGGTAAATTATATTTGTTTCATTAATAGGCTGATTCAATCCCTGCAGGACTTGATATTCTTGAGATTATAGGAATTTGTGTTCGTTACTATTTGTATTTGTAGATGTCCCTTGTGACCTTTGCAACGTATCTACTGATTGATGAAGCCAATGTATTGACACCACAGAAAGCATTTGTCTCTTTGGCTTTGTTTAACATCATGAGAATGCCAATGGCCAGTTTGGTATTGCACAATTTAAGCATTTAGAAGTTAGTTTTTAAAGCAAATTGGTTATTATAATTTAAATTTTTATCATTTTCAGCCCTTCTTAGTGGTTATGTTTGTACAGGTAAGAAAATCAGCCATGATGCTTTCTGAATTACTTACTTAAACCTGCTAAACGATTAACATTTTGTTTTTCAGGCAAAAGTCAGCTTGACCCGTTTGAATAAGTTTATGAATTCGGACGAGATTGATAGCAATTTAATAACACATGATGATTTAGAGGGTTAGTTGGGTTGAAAGTGCTACCATTATAGCAGGTTATGTCATGTTTTAATTGTATTGTGTTGCTTTAGACCCAATCATTATAGAGAACGCATCGTTTTCTTGGGATGAAGAAAATGTCGCACTGCAAAATGTCAACCTACGTGTTAAAAAGGGAGAGTTGGTGGCCGTAGTTGGTAAGATTCATGTTTTTACCAAATATTATTGTAATTGCAAAAGCTGCGTCCTGTATTTGATATATTTTGGTATTCAAAGGAACGGTGGGCTCAGGAAAATCCTCTCTACTATCAGCCATGCTAGGAGAGCTAGTAAAAACAACAGGAAAAATCAACATGAAGGTTTGCTCATTTCAATCATTAAACTACTTCCATAAACTTCCAATCCATCACTGATTATCGTCCTCGCTCCTCGCTGTTAAATTGCGACCTTGAGCATTGGCCATAATTGTTGAAATGCCCAAAATGCATACCTATAGCTTTCCACCCCCAAAAAATGATTTTCTGCATATAGGGATCTATCGCATACGTAGCCCAACAGGCGTGGATTCAAAATGCCTCCCTAAAAACGAACGTAATCTTTGGCAAACCAACTGAGGAGAAAAACTACAGAAAAGTCATTGAAGCCTGTGCGTTAATACCTGACTTGCAAGTATTACCTGCAGGTGACAAAACTGAGATTGGTGAAAAGGTATAACTCCTAAAGAAAACCAATTTACTGATCATAACATTCACGTGATGCATTTATCGAATACCTGATTATTTTTATGAAAGGGAGTAAATCTGAGTGGAGGACAAAAACAGCGAGTCTCTTTAGCAAGAGCTGTGTATAATGATGCAGAAATTTACTTGCTGGATGATCCGTTGAGTGCAGTGGATTCACATGTGGGAAAACATCTTTTCGACAAGGTGATTGGTCCAACTGGAATGTTGAGCCAAAAAACTCGAATTTTGGTCACTCATGGCATCACATATTTGCCCCAAGTGGACCATATCGTAGTCATGAAGGATGGAGCAATCAGTGAAACTGGTACTTATGATGAGCTTTTGAAGAAAAAGGTATTTCGCAACAACAGCAGCATTATTAGCTCATTGCAAAGTTAAAGTTTGTGAGTTTCACACCTTGCATAATTATGCTGTTTCAAGGGAGCATTTTCAGAATTCTTGGTCCATCATTTGGGTGAAGCAGATGATTCTGAATATTTAGCCGTTATTGAAGAATTAGAGAAAGTTTTGGGAACAAAAGCTAAAAAAGCCGTCCACCAGAGAAGGGAGTCAAGCCGGTCAAGAAAAGATTCCGTAACTTCTACTGGCTCATCTACTTTCGGGCTAAGTACTAAAAAGGTAATATGCCTTCATTTTTTCAAAAAGTTTTGAAATTAAAAGTGTGACTGCAGTGAGCGACAAAGAAATCTTGTACTTGCAGGAGAAATCTTGTGAGTCCAACGATGTGCTAATGGACAAAGAAAAGCTTATTGAAGTTGAAACGACGGAGACAGGAGAAGTGAAAGGAGATGTGTACATGCACTATTTTAGATGTATTGGCTGGGCATATTTCTTAGGCTCTTTGTCATTGTACATTGTCTACCAAGGTTTGAAAACAATAACTATATCAAAATCTAAGGATATAGCACCTTTTATGATATAGTTTTTATGATGTTGCCATTTTTTCTCATTTTCAGGCTTTTCTGTGTCCATAACTATGTGGCTAGCTGAATGGTCAGATGAATCTGACAATGATAAACGTGATATGTATCTTGGAGTATATGGAGGATTAGGATTGGGTCAAGGTAAAATTTCGAATGAATTACACTGATAAACAAGTACAAAACTTATCACATTATTCTTCAAAATTCACTTTCTTATATTTCAGCACTGGCCATAATGCTTGCAAGCGTGGTTCAATACATGGGAACGCTCCAGGCAGCATTTTCTATGCACACCCAAATGCTGTACAGGGTTTTGAGATCTCCCATGTCATTTTTCGATACGACTCCAGTAGGAAGAGTTGTGAATAGATTTTCCAAAGATATTGATGTTGTGGATTCCACTTTGCCTATGACTTTGAGACAATGGCTTACGAGTTTCCTGCAAGTAAGTAGTGAATGTGCAAATGGCTGCAAGTTTTCCTGTGGTGTAGGAAAATTCACTCAGTTGATTGACTAATTTACTGGAATTCCAGGTGGTTTCTACTTTCATTATCATTAGTTACAATACTCCTTGGTTCATGATTGTGATTGTACCCCTCGGCATTTTTTATTATATGGTTCAGGTATGTCGTACAGTTGTGTTCTCATTATGCTCCAGCGTGGTACAGAAATTTTATTCACATTATGCTTCTTTACAGCGATTTTACGTCACCACTTCAAGACAACTTAAACGATTGGAATCTGTAACAAGATCACCAATATATTCTCACTTTGGGGAGACATTGACAGGCTATACAACAATTCGAGCATATGGGATGCAAAATAAATTTATTAAGGAATCCGAAGCCAGGGTAGATAACAACCAGCTCAGCTATTTCCCATCAATTGTGGCCAATAGGTTGAAATAATAAATATTATAAAGAATTTTTCGAAACTCGATTTGCATGAACATTATCTTCATACCAAACTACAGGTGGCTTGCAGTTCGATTAGAAACGATTGGGAACATGATTATTTTCTTCGCGGCCTTGTTTGCCGTAATCGGAAGAGATAATGTAAGTGGAGGTGATGTGGGACTTTCCCTTTCATATGCTCTTATGATCACTCAGACCCTAAACTGGATGGTCAGAATGACTTCTGAAGTAGAAACAAATATCGTAGCTGTGGAAAGAATTAAAGAATACACCGAATTGAAAACAGTAAAATTAGAATACGATTTTTTCATTATTTGTTTTTATTGGGCAAAACAGAACATAACTTACACGAGATTCCTTTAATAGGAAGCAGCTTGGGAAATCCCTGAAAGAAAACCAGAGCCAAATTGGCCCAATAAAGGACTGATTCGTTTTGAAGGTTATCAAACCAGATACAGAGAAGGTCTGGACTTGGTTTTGAAAAATGTAACTTGCACAATAGAGCCAGAAGAAAAAGTATGTGAAACATGACAATAAAGTATCCAACATAGTTAGGGGCAATTGATTCACTAATATTTGGAACTTTAGGTTGGCATTGTAGGACGAACTGGAGCAGGTAAATCCTCGTTGACTTTAGGTTTGTTCAGAATTATAGAGGCTGCAGGAGGCCATATCACAATAGACGGGGAAAATATTTCCAAGTTGGGATTGCACGATGTTAGGAGTCGTATTACCATCATTCCGCAGGTTGAATATTGAATGAAATTAAGTTTCAATTTAGTGTAAATAATAACCAGTAGAAAGAAAACTTAATGCATGTTTTAAAATTGTTAATTAGGATCCTGTGCTCTTTTCCGGATCCCTTCGAATGAATTTGGATCCATTTTTAATTCATTCTGATGATGAAATATGGAATGCTTTGCATCATGCACATCTCAAAACACATATCTCCACTCTACCAGCAGGCTTAAGTCATGAGATAAATGAAGGTGGAGAAAATTTGAGGTATAGCGAGATTTTTTCTTTTATAATTGGATTGAATTATTAAGTCGTTCGATTTACATTTTACGGTTTCTGCGCATTATATATAGTGTTGGTCAGCGACAGTTGGTCTGCTTAGCTCGCGCACTATTGAGGAAAACGAAAATCCTTGTGCTTGATGAAGCCACAGCTGCAGTAGATTTAGAAACAGATGATTTAATTCAAGCAACAATACGGAAAGAATTTAAAGATTGCACTGTCATCACCATTGCTCATAGGCTTAACACTATCATGGATAATACTAGGTACTGTTTTTTAGATTTGTAATCCATTATAAAAGTGTAAATTAATATTTCAATTTCCAATATAATTGGCACTCATATTTTTCCGTTCCAGAGTAATGGTATTGGACCAAGGAGTAATTTGTGAGTTTGATACCCCTTCAAACTTGCTGAGGAATAAAAAGAGCGTTTTTTACAGCATGGCTAAAGATGCGGGGCTTGCTTAAAAACGAGTTCAAGTTTTGTAAATCGTGATGAAATGTATTATATTTTAAGTTGTCACATCCTTTACGTGAAAATAGAGTGAATAAATTTAATCAGTGTCGCATTGCGACTTCATAAGTTTATTGTAACATTATGAAAAACAATGAAAATTCGGTCATGAAATTACTTTTTTGGAATATAGCACAAGAAGACAAAGCATGGCAACAGTTTCACGTGAACGCAAAGATTACTTACAACTCATTGTGTCTATTGACTATTTTAGTTTCTAATTCTGCATGCATTTTCTCTACTGTTCGCTCGTGGCGTTTGATTTTGTCGGTGAATAAAGAATCCACATCTTTTTCTCCCACCTTGAATTTTTTTTCTTCGTCCGACTTCACTAAATATTCCGACTGCAAGTGATGAAGTTTCTCTAAACGTTTTTCGTAATGCTTCATCTCCGCCTGTAAGTACAAATTAATTAATTTAAATATTGAGTTGTACGAATGTAATTAAATAAGTCATCAATTAATTCAACCGACATTTTTATATGAAGGGTGGTAGACTTACATGTAAAGAATGGAGTTCTTCAGGAGTGAAATCAGCTTTTGTCGCCATTTTCCAGAGCTGCTGTATCCTAGGCTCATTAAACTCTTTCGAATTTGGAGAAGAAACTATTTTCTTGTTCAAGACATCATAGCCATCTTTGATATCACGATGCTTTAACCTATTGTTTCCAAAATTATCACATTTCATGTCTGCTACATCATAATTACAATCTCCATTAAAAGACAAGCGAATAATGAAATATATATACTACCTAATATCATTTATATTTGCATGTCCTCTGCCTCCGGATATTTTGTTCATTGTAGGATCATCAAATCCGTCTAACAATTCCATGTCATTCACATCGTTTTGCATCCGGTCTATTGAAGGTTTTAAAATCACAGACTGAGTGATGAGAAAATCGAAAAAAAAAACAATATTTTGTTCTCATTTAAAATGCTTATATAAATAAAATACCTTTTTTGTTCCCCTCCAAAGTTTCTAGTAGCATATAATACTCATCAATCGTGTTTTGGTGATGCACAAACTCCTCTTTTAAAGCTTTCAACTCTTTTTGATCGAAGCCAGCCTTCTCTGCTTTCTCCCACAGTTTGTTCAATTTCTTATCTTTAAAAATACTTTTATTTATATGATTATCAGATGGTTCGTATCGATTTCCTGTTTTTTCTGGCAAAACGTCCTCCTGCTCTTCAAAATAGGCGATTAAACCGTAGGAAGTTAGAATGCCTACAAAATGAATATACAGCCGATTAGAGTAAAAATTCTCAAGACATTGAAATATTCCGCTTTGTATTCATAATCAGCTACGCACGCGCGCAGGAAATTTACTGTATACCTTTTAATTTTTTGCGAACTTCCGCTTCTTTTAAACCTTCTTTATCCATTCCGTCAGCCTTAAGGCGTTTTAATTGTATTTCATCTTTATCATGCAATGACAAGTCCGAATAAAGGGATCGGAGCTTCGTTTCAGTCAATTTCTAGAACCGCAATAAAATTAACATCTATCATTAAATTCGCACAACAAAAACCAAGAGTTCTAAAGCTATATGGTTATCTTATTACATTAGTAGCTTTCTGCCAAATGAGATTCAACTTTGACATTCTAAATGGCTTCTTGATATCCCGGTAAATCGCATTGGCCTCCTTAGTGTACTTATTTTCTACAGCTAATATCGGCAAAATGTACACAACGAAGAAGATGGCCGTAAGATATTTCCAGGCATCCATGTTTGATTTTTTCTAATCCTTTTAATGGCACGTGAAACGCCGCACAAACTTTCGCAGAGAATTACAAAGCTTGTGCAAGATATTCTATTTTGATGTTAAACTATGCTAAAGTCAAGTCCGAATTCTCCAGGTCATCTTTTCTCACCCTTCAAAAACTGTATGCAAAAATCCAATGTTTTTCAGATAGTTGCTTATATTTTGACAGCACAAGCTTATTTTTAATTTTCACATGATAATATGCTTTTCCATTAAAATTTGCTGCCACATGAAACACATGATTTACACTACTGTGAGTGTATTTTTATAGCTGTAGGGGTTTCCCGGCTGAAAAAAACCTACCTATCTGCAATATGCATTGCCTTTGGAAGGAAATCATTTTATAGCAACTCGTGCATTTCATTTTCATTCTAATTTCCTCTCAAAGCAAGCAATTTACACTAATTAGCTAATGTATCAAATTCAATAGTTCAAGGGGGCACAACATTGGCAATTGGCAAATTGATGAATGCAAATGCAAAAGCAACACATGCTTAGAATTCGTGCCAAACTATACCAATGGTTCAGTTAGCTTTGATGCTAACTATAAGGTAAAGTGTTCTGAAATTCTACTAGCTAACGATAACAGAATGCATGATGCGATGTGACAAAGTAAATTGTTATCATATTTTGGCTATTTGGAGCCCAATCATGGATTTTGTGATGGACATTTTTACTTTCGCCTCGATCCCCTAAAGTATACACGGTTGCTATCGGATAGTATATTCTGTTATTACTTTGTATAAAGTTCTAATTTTTGCTAGATACACTCACTAAGCTACACTACTAACTACTACTATTCATAGTTTTGTTGTGTATACTAAAAGCTGTACAGAAGCAAGCATCTAGAAGTCTAAAAAACTGACTGAAAGTTCGAATGAGGTGAAACACTCGCACACGACCCTACTCGCAGAATAAGCCAAAGCTGGAGGACATAGGGAGCGAAACGCAAGGAACGGATAGAAACATTGAATTTGAAAATGCTCAAGTTAGTGCATCATTGAGAACTCATAAGTGTAAACTGTAAACAGACAGACCAATCAGTAATCGTTTCTTATATATGAATCGATGTATGGTTCATTTATACACCTTCACTTTTATTGAGCGTGTGATTTTCCTGTGAGATCATTTAAAGATTAAAGACACTTGAGTGTTAGTTAATCAAGGTATTTAAGAAGTGTGAAGTGGAAATCCAGTATAGTGGTAGCACGGTTTTAATTTAATATTTGATCGTCTTTCTAGTTTGGTGTAGCAATTTCAGTGTTTGATTTTGTCCATTGACGGGAAGTGAAAACTGTTAGGAGTTCATTTGAGCTTTCTTATTTCAAAAGAGATAACGAACAAATAAATGACTGGTTATTGTTTTTAGTTCCAGCTTTATGACATGCAGAGGCTCGCATCTCGCATAATAATTGTTGTGTTTAATGGACTGGGTCAACCGAGTATCAATAATTAATGTAAGCTATTGACACGGGCAATGTATCTTCTTGAATATATTTTATCAGGCTGTTTAACCTTGATTTTATGTATATGTTATCATATTTTATAGAAGGGAAAAAGCAATATGCTGGAATTTTTAGACGAATTACAAAGCTATATATGTTGCTAATGAAGACATGATTTTTTTTTCAGCCGGGTCAAAAAAGGTTGAGCTCGTTTGTAAAAATAATTGATACGTCGCAGTAAAATGTCTCGTTACCAACCACGTGGACGTGGCAGAGGGGGAGGTGCTGGAATGCAATTTGATAAGCTAATTAAACTGTGCAGTAATAGTAAAAAGTCATCTGCAGGGTCCTCAATCGGTCGATTTGGCTCCTTTTCATCGTCCAAACCAAGCACACCAGCCGGATTTGATTCCCCTAAAGGTAATAGTTTACTACACTAATTGGCATTGGGCTATGACGTTTTGCATTTTTTTCGTGTTCGAAATTCGTGATTTTAAATTTTAATGTAATCCAGAGGAGAAAAGCAGATTCTCTTCATTCAAGAAACGGCCACGCCTTCAAATTCCAACACCAACAAGCACTATATCTCCCCAGCAGACCATGATTTCCACGGAAGATCCATTCTTCAGCGCCCATACTCCGCTCTCTGAGTTTTCACGTCCAACTACAACAATCTACAAACCACGAAAGTTCTTCAAATCTCGAGATCCTATGGAAGTTCAAATTGATACAAATAAAGTTGCCAGTTCTCATGTGTATACTCCTCCTGAAACGAAATCATACTCTAAAAGTGCAAAAACTCTACGGAATGCTACCAATGTGTCTCCACCTACTAACAACATGCCTGGCACTGGAGTGTCCCCACCAATCAAACTAAGAATATTCAAGGACAAACGGACATCCAAATTGGTATCCGTGTCTGACGCTCCTGTTTCTACATCTGATTTACCCTCAACTGAGCCACAATTTAATGCACCAGCTCCCAAAGTAGGTAAAAAACGAGGCCGAAAGCCGAAAATTAAAACTGAAAATACTGCCGTTGAAGAAGAAGACGGTGGAAAATTTAATGTGGATACTTTGGAACCGTCTGCTGCCCGTCCTAGAGGACGTATGACTCGTAATTCCACTCGACTTAGGGGTGCACATACAGACGAGCCTTCAGAAGAAGCTATGCCTCATTTGGATCGCTCCGACCGTAGATCTTTTGATCAAGACAACAACCAAAATCAGGAAGCATTTGGCTATTCTTTCACAGAGCAGTACTATCAACAAAGTAACTCTCAAAATCAAACATCCGACATTCCGTATCTTACGCAACCTAGCAGTCATCAACAGCAAGAACAAGTCGTGCAAACAAAACTCAAAAGCCTAGAAGAGGATGCTGAGTTTCAAAAACTTTCTGAAATGTTCATGGAAGAAGACTCCAGTCGTGTATCTCCTGATCATTTGCAATCTTCCACTACTATAGTTTCTCCACAGTCCACCACTCCAATGAATTTGAGTAATAACAGTAGCAGTAGTTCAGCTAGCAAAACTGCTTACTCGCACTCTAACTCTTCTTATATAGGGTCAGATTGTCCATACATTCCGTCAGTGCCCAAAATAACTCCTCAAGACAATTTTTCCATGCCACAACCTCCAAATCAGACTCATGGTGCTGTAGAGCAGAATTTACCTCTTCCGAAAAACGCTAGAGATATACGTTCTATACTTGAAGATGATTGGGATGAGAGTTTTGATGAAGAATCTCCACGAAAAACTCCCGGTAGTTCTCAGTTGTCCACGTCTCCACCAAAAGTCTCCAGATTTGACATGTCAGCTTTAGATAGGATCTCACCTCAACACTACTATTCAAGCAACCAGGGCGAAATGGAGGGTAATGAATTTGGCGGGAATGGTGGTCAATTAGCTCCAGGAGTTCAGCAACAGGCTGCTTCCGGACATCAGCCGCCTAGGCAGCATTTTAGTTCGTCGCCGTATGCAATGAGGAATTTATTAAGTTCTCCAGAGCAAGAACTCAGGCGTGGAATGATGACTGAGCCCGTGAGCACAAATACTACTGGCCGGCCCGACCACATGGAATCTGAGCAGCCAGATGAACCAGAAAATTTGGTGTGTCAAAAGCAATCTGGGGACTCAGAAACTAAAGCAACCGAAGACACGGATAGCCCCCTATGTAGCCAAGAAAGTAGTAATGGCAGCCAAACCAGTGTTAATCAATCCCAAGGAAATCGTCATAGCGCTCCAAAGAAAGCTTCCATTTTTAAAAGCCGTGCACAGTCTTCTTCGGTTAGTGAAGGTAAAGGGGGCAAGAAAAGACTAGCTCTGTATAAACATAAATTTGGCCAAGGAAATGACGAAGAGGAGCGAAAGAATGGAGCTGCTTCTTCCAGTAATCCTCCAGGGTCTACTTTGTTTGACGATTTCGGGGAAGAGACTCTCGATGAAGAAGATAGTGACTATCGATTGCGAAAATTGAGTATAAAAATCTCTGGAGGGGGTGACTATTCTTCTAATTTTGTTGGACAAGAAGGGTCTGACCAGCTTTCGAAAGTGACCTGTAAGAAGGAAGCCAAGAAATTATTTACTGTGGTGAGGAATGTGAAACCCATTCATGAGCTACAGGAGTCTGGCGAATTTCACGAGTTTGATGGGGACGTTTGGTACATTCTAGAAGATCTCAAGAGGACTAACCCAATGACTAATAGGTGAAGCTCATTTCATTCAAATTTTGTAATGACTGAATTAGTATGTTTGCATGAAATCTAAATGATTGGTTTGATTTTTTATGTGATTAGGTGTTTGTCAGCCATTACTTTAGCGACACGGTGCATGGAGCCTGCCTTCCGCATGCATTTGAGGGCCCATGGGACTGTTGCAGAGTTTTGTAAAGAGCTGGATGATGCTCCACAGCATGCGGTAAGAATATTTGAGTTTTCAGACCATGTAGAGTTGCAATGAATTTTTGAATGTGTTCCAAGTATTAGTTCTTTTCTTTTCAGACTTTGGCACTTTTAGCATCCACAGTTCTGTTCGTTCTAAGTCAAGACCGATTAAATATGGATCTGGATACAGAGACTTTGAAATTGATCTTAGCGTTGAGTAGATCGGAAGCGCAGGACATTGAAGAAAATCCTGAAATAGCTAGAAATCACCAACGTGTTGAAGACTTGTTGAATGAATTGAGAAACAGAGGCCATGCCACTCATATAAAGATGGGGAAAATTACGGTACGTCACGACACTGAAATTCTCAGTCAAGTTGATGCAAAGATAGTTTTAATTTTGATTTTCTTTTGATTTTTCAGGCCTCCGAATTAGCTTTAGAGACTCTATTGTATCTCACGAGTAAACGTGCAGGGGAATGGGTGAAACATGAGCTTAGGTCGTTGGGTGGACTGGACTACATTGTAGTAGAAGTTAGCAATTCTATGGGGTGGATTGAATCCGAGTTGATAAAGTCTGGTCCTTCAGAGGATGTGATCGATCGAATGCGCAAAGTTGATCGCTGCCTTCAGGTTCTCCAGCAAGTGACTTTCAACCATGAAGATAATCAGCGGTATCTTCTGGGAGTTTCGGAACGCAAGTTGAGTGAAGACAGTGATGTGCTTGTGAAATGTAATGAAGTTAGTCCCAAGGTCTTCAATGATTTGTTCCGCTTCTGCATACGGCAAATAGAAGTTGTGGACAGGAAACTGGAAGTTGCTACTGTGTTAAGAGAATTGCTTTTCTCTGTCTTACGTCATTTGGTCAATATGTCTCATGATTATCGTGGGATAGGTGAGTTTAAGTTTCTTTGCAATATCAATGCAATCTTTATATTTATTGACTTTTTGTGTGTTTTAAATTACCCGTAACTGATTGCTTTCAATCCTTTTTCAGTTTTGGGCAGCGAAATTCTGCTTTCTATTGACGGATTTTACGAACTCACTCTTCATTCCATGTTCCAAATGCCAATCCATTTTCCGGATGAAAAAGTGTTTGATCTCCTTATGCATGTAAGTCTATTTTTAGGCCTAACAAGAAATATGATGTTTCAAAGTTGTTTTCAGGAGTTATTGGGTGATATTGAATCATTGTTTTTATAGTCTCTCTGTATGCTGCTCAACTTGGTGGAATACAGTAAAAACAATAGGAAAAGACTGTTGAATACGTTTGTTAGCAAGAATTCTCAAGGGAATTATCAACTAGTAAACGTAGGCTCTCAGGATTCTGGAATTGAAAACAGTGCTACGACAACATTTTTGGATGTATTTGTAGAGATGTTTTTATATCGAGAAAGGGCCGCCAAAAAAGAGGAACTGCACACAGACAACATTCTAGACAAAGGGGCTGCAAACCAGTCTGCGGGCTCATCTAATGCAGGGCACAGTTCTCAAATCAAATCTAGCTCAAATTCTTCGGAAAAGAATTCTCAAGATGCGGAGGGGTCTTCTGTTCAGGATTTAATTGATAAACTCATTCAAACAGCTGGAAAGCATATGGAGAACAGTTTAATTGCTGCCTATATCGCCCTTTTACTCGGTTATTTAATTATGGATGATCCAGTAAGTCAATTCTATCACGATGTGTCATTAGTATCATTCATTTATATTATTTACATGGAGTATATCGTTGTTATTGCGAATTTTTTAATTGTTTAGGATTCTGCACTGTACGTCAAAAATGCAATGCCCACTGGGAACTATTTACCTCTGATGGCATTCCTTAAGAAATTGTTCAATTTCATGAGCATCACGTCCTCTGTAAGTTTACTTAATGTGACAGGTGTCACTAAAAAATGATCCGCTTATTCTTCAATATTTTTTTTTTGTGATTTCAGGCTTCTGGAAGCTCTAGAGGTCTCAAAGCCACTGCTATTGCTTTAAAGTTTTTTGCAAAGGCCGATCCGAAATCGAATGAGGAGTTGAAAAAATTGATACCAGACTAGTGATTTAGAAATCTTAGTTATGTTAAGGATGTCTGTAAAGTATTGTGTATCGTAACTGTAATGCGAAGGCTGAGTGATTTGCTGGCATTTTAAAACATAATTAGTGGGCACATTCTGCCCTGTATTTTAGGATTTTTATTTTTCGCACATTTAGCGACGTATGTATGCAAATGTATACCAAAGTTTTTTAACAGGCTCATGATTGTTAAACACTAGCATGAAAACTAGAATCTGTGTTTGTTTACATTTTTGGGCTTTATTTGAGTAAACGGAAAAAGTGATACAATGATTGTACAGCCTTATTAAAAAATTTCATTTACATTTACAAATCTGTTTATATTTTGTGAGCTATTTTTACTGATGTCTCGCAAATCAATCTAATGCCATTGCAATATCGTTGTTAATCAATATTTTATAGGATACTTAAGGAACCACTCAAAACATTGTGCATATTCCACCACATTTCGTGTTTACCAACTTTACATAATCTTTGCAATATACTTAACTGGATATATCTGAATACTACTATGAAGATGAGAAATAAAATAAACATGATGACTTCATATCTCCTGTTGTATCGACGACAAGTTATTCAAGTTCAACCGTTGTCATTTAAAAAAACTGCTTTTGACTTAATATCTGATTATGCATAGCCTGGGGATTCTGATCAAATGTTTTTTTAAGCATCTTGAAAATCCCGTTAAACCAACGTTTGTATTCTACAATAGTACAGCTCATTTTTCTGGTTGATTTTTTTAACTCATGATGCAATTTTTCTGAAATTAAATTAATTGCATTTGAGAGTTTCTAAAAAGACTAATTAGTCAAAAGTGCGATGGTTGACTACAATGCTATTAGCATCTCTCTGTGCTATCAACAAAACAGGTATTGACGTCACGCATAGGACTTTAAATTCAAATAGGCAAACCTTGAACTATTCATAGGAAACATTGCAGGTTGCAACGAATACGGCATCCGCAATAAAATTATCATGAAGTTAAGAAAGCTTTATTTTTATTAAAAGCTGAGAGCTTTTAAAAGTGTCTATTAGGATTTAGATATTACATTGGAAATCCGACATTAGGCCCAACATAATTATTTTTTATCTGTAATGTCAATTTATCGATTCAAAAAGACGTTGCATCTTAATTGTTTGCTGACATCATATTTAAAATTTCGCCTGCTGTTAGAAAAAAATGGCCTTCATTTTCACCTGTTAGTCATCTCTTGAAACGAGTGTGATCCTTGCTTTGAACTTAAAATTGACAAATTTCATTTCCTTAAACTATAGCATTAGTAGTGCTAACGGTTCAACGCACATATACACTAAATGAAAGGATTTATTATGCTACATTAAGTACGTGGTTAAAAAATCATATAATTATTTTTAGCTATTTTGTCATGATTTATCAAGATAAAAGACTTTGTTTTTGGTCTGGACGAGACATTACAATCAGTGCAAAAGGTAAGTATAAACAAAATTTACGGCTGCTTGGTTTAGATTTACCACAACATATACCTATAAATATACTATACATTTTCTAAAAAACAAATCAAAAAAAGTATAAATATTTAGCAACTCCTGGCAGATAAAGCGGAACACAAAAACCAAAGTTAGCTACTTGTATACAAAAAATATATTATTGTTTCTTCCCAGTCGATAACATTGTAGATCCAAATATCATGTAGATTCCAAAATTTCTAGCATCATCTAAATTCCGGTTTTACGGAGTGTACATTCACAGTGTTAAGCACCATATTTGCCTATTGTGTGGATTTTGCGTTTTACAATACCTAACCTAAGCTAAGCAAAATACAATACATAGGAATCTAAATGATCTTTATAAAGCAGAATGAGATTTCGAGCAAAGCGGCAGTAGCAACTGAACTTATATTCTGATTCAACAACGGTGCATCCGTGCTTTTGTATTTTGATAAAACTGTTTTTTACTTCTGCTCAAACTTGTTTCAACTACTTGACAGAAACTTAACGGTAAGCACTTTTCCTAGTTTTTAAATTATCGTCCTGTTCTTCTATTTTAACAATGAAATGCAACTATTATTATGAATGAATTTTATTATTTTAGAAATGGAGCTTCAGAAAACATTATTTGTATCCCTGGTGGGTTTCTTTGCTGTAACTCTGGCCAGAAGTCCACCAACCTCTGAGAAAAAAGTGGAAATTTTAGAAGTGGGGGGTTATTGTGCCCCCGCAGCAGCTCCAGTGGGACCAAATGGCGCTTGGATGGTCATAGAATCCGATGTGAAAAAGATTTGCCCTGAGGGAACGGAATGTCGTAAAGGAGCATGTAACTGCAATGATGAGCCTAACGGGACTATCACTGGAATATCTTCTGATGCCAATGGGAATCGTGTATGCCGCCGCGTTGCCAATCAAGTCTGTTCCTCGGATGATCATTGTTTCAATGGAGTAAAGTGTGTTGGAGGAAAGTGTACTTGTGATGAGAATGACAAAGATACATATTGTGTTGACCAAAAGAATGATGTGTATATTATGAATTAAGGTATTTGGATTTAGATTTCATTTCGGCATTTCACTGATGCTTTGATTTTGAAATGCGACACACTGAAATCAATTTCATTTTAGCTAGCATTATTGTATTACGGGCTCAGGTCTGTGATTGTGAATAAATGTTGTGTTTACCTTGACATGTTTATGTTTGCTTTTGTATTGAAAACTGAATATGAGCATCAAATTCATAAATGATAATGCATTTAAAATAAAATATAATTGTATTTTTTAACAGCAGGTGAAACATATTATGGTTGTAACATCAATAACAGACGGCATATTGTACACAAAATATTTTTTTCCCACTTTCAATGCAAGCATGTTCTGGTGCTATTTCCTAAACCCATGCCCCATGCATATATAGTTAGTATTATAGACAGGCAAAACTGTTTTATAATTTTTAATTGAATGAATTGACTTATGAGGACTGTCGTGAATTAGCATACATTAATGATTCCAAGGGCATTAAATATTTGCTACAATAGAACTTTTATTTCCCATAAACATTGTCTTCCATTGTGTGTGAGTGTCTTCATATTTCGAAGTTGCTAAATCAAATGAATTTTCTGTGAATCAGCAAAAGTATTTTCTGCTTTCAAACCTTGGTTTTTGTTGTGATTTTGTAGCTTAGTTACTGAATCAGTCTAATAACTACAAATCTTGCTAAAGGTGAGTTTAAATTTAATTCAGAATCCAACCAGAGTAGTTGTGTATAATCTTGAAATTACAATTATTCTGCAACAACGGACAACAGATGGAGCTGACTCTTCACAGAAAGTTTTCGAGTTCAGCATTCCTACTAATCATCATATCTGTGGTTGTATTGAAAGCTGAATTTCTTCACGTTGGCGATATTTGTGATCCCGCAGACCCAAATGATATTTGTCCCGAGGGTACTGAATGTCGAAATGGCGCCTGCAACTGTAATGATCTCCCAGAAGGGATCGTAATGTCCATTTCAGTAGACAACAATGGGAATAGTTTTTGCCGTCGTCTCGTGTCTGAATATTGTGACCACGATGAACAATGTTTTGTCGACGTCAAATGTATTGATGGAAGATGCCAATGTGAATCCAAAAATTTTGGAGAAATCGAGTGCCCTTCGAAAAAGGAAGATCTTGTCTTGTTCGACTATTGATAACTTTTTTTACAATTACGTTACTTTAAACTCCTGTACTAACTTACTAACAGGCGAAAAGTCTGCCGAACGTTTAATGCAAGCATACGTCTGTGAATAAGACTTGAAAATGTTAAAATAAAGCTGTTTTATGATAAGTAGAGCAAATTTTTGGTTTTACAACATTTTACTGGACAAAATGCTACAACACAGCTGATCAGTGTATGTATATAAACTCAAGCAAGACAAAGAAAAAGTCAATACTGAACGCAACTTTTTACGCATGCGCATAACTAACCGAAGTGCACTGTTGTTCTATGGATGGGCGAGCGTGAGAGTATCTCATTCCTCCAAATGATTTTTCAGTGAAAAAACATTTCATAGTATGGAATAATGGAATTACCTGTCTCGACCAATACTTATCTTGTATGACATAAGGACTACAAGCAATAAGCTGTGCTTACGTTGACATTTTCTTTGTCATTTCTCGTGCAATTTTGTATTGACTAACAAAAGACCTTTTCTATTATATATGTACCTTGCCTCTTTGCCTTTTGGTATGGAATATCGTTCAAGGATGCCGGGGCCAATTGTTTTATTTTTATTGCTGTACCTAAGATCGTGTTATTTTGTATTTTGTAGCATGTAAACAAGATTGTATATTTCTACCTGCTGCCAGCTTATTATTCAACCTTTTCGGTTTTAAAATCTTTTCACTCAATACCTTGCATTGCATCATAAAAATTGAGACCGAATATGAACTCCAAAAGTTTACACACAATCAGTTGGTAGTATTTTGTGACCAATGATAGTTATAGTGTTTTTTTCTTTTTAATAATCAGTAAAGCTATAAAGTAATAATACTTGTTTACTCAATCCAGTGAAAAATCCAGTCGAGTATATTGTTAATCTTTCTCAGCTCAATCAAAAAAATTTAAATGGAGTTTAATAATCCTCCAGAGGTGAGAATAAATTCATTTTGATATTTTGTATCTGCCTAGTGAAGTCTTGAGTTATTTCCAATTTTCTTTTCTTTTCCTTGAAGAAACTGGTGGACATAAATTTGGAGGGAGAAGCAAATAACTTTAGCCGAGATTTTGGGTTTATAACAGTTTTTTTGCTGTCTGTGTGGGGATTTACTATTGTATTACAAATGGTGATAACGTACGGAATCTTTTTAAGTCGTGTGGCTATATTTGCCTTGAAATCATTTTTTTCTCAAACTTTATTTTCTGGCCGGGCATTGCAACATGGGGACATCAAAATTATTGTAAATAAATAACTTGAAGTATTTTCAATTTAAAGTTGCATTCATTCTTCATGACAATGGCATAAACTTAGAAAAAAAATGTTTGAAAATATTCTTTTTAAACTAGGACTCCACTCAAATGACTGCAAAAATTCATTCTGCCCTGGAAATATTATTTTGACAAGAAAACCTGACGTTAACTTAGACTTTCGATGAAGATTTCGAACTCCTATTTCTGCTTTGTCAATGATTTTTTTACCCTTTAGGAAAACAATATGGAAAGCCGATCGATTGATACAACGGACGTGTTACACATTTTCAAATTGGCCGCAGTTTTCGCAATTGTTGGTTTTATTAGCATAATTTCATCTTTAATGGGCTTCGTTTTGAGTGACAACCCGACAAGAAGCCACATGAGAACTCGCAGATTCACTTATAGCAATTTTTTTGAAATGTCAAAGGTAAATTTAATTAGGAGTAAAAAACGTTAAAATCTTAAAACGTTTCATAGAATTTGAAAATGTCATAACCAAAATGTAACGATTATCTTTAGATGTCTCAACTTTCATCAACTGTTCAAAACGCGCTGAACCCTGGCAGCTGAATAATTAAATGAAAAACTATTCAACAACCTCACAAATAGAATAAAAAAGTATATGAATATTATTTCTGGAAAACTTTTGACTTATTTTTCATTGACGAGAAAACGTATATGAGATGAACACAACGCGTAGGCTGTGCGGTACACATACATGACTGTAGATGTCACATCTATCCGTATAATCTAAAGTTGCAAC
>Ga0210040_10003049_pt1 | contig 22974 bp, 17 predicted proteins | sample CryGeyCG12114_NA_FD_185462 | JGI IMG/M metagenome (GOLD analysis project Ga0210040, IMG submission 185462) | Groundwater microbial communities from aquifer - Crystal Geyser CG19_WC_8/21/14_NA (SPAdes) (version 2) | ecosystem: Environmental > Aquatic > Deep subsurface > Groundwater | place: USA...
GCGGTATTGGAGAACCGCACCCCCCGCAGGTACAACACCGTGAGCGTTAGGGCAATCAGCACTATCGGCGTGTTCTCTGCTACCCAGGTGCCGCGCTCAGCCGGATGAATAGCCGTTGTGGTAAACAGCATCAGGTAGGCCGCCAACAAGACCTTTGGGAACCAATGAGGCGGCGGGAAAGGGGTAGGAGAGGAGGACATTGGGGAGAAAGTAAAGGAAAAGAATGGGCCAGTGGCGGCGGCTAAAGCGTGAAACCTAAGGTAAAAAAAAGGTAGCCAGCCCCTCACGGCACAGAAGCGGAATGAGAGTAGGGATAGACGAACGTGTTTCAACGAAGTACTTGGGAAGGCAAAGAACTAGCCGAAAGAGACGTATACAGCTTCTCCGAATCGATTATCTGGCATCAGCCAGCGAAACCACGTAATTTTGAGCCGTATGAACAACCGCTTCGCCTCCTTGAAAACTGTTAGTCTCCTACTCCTGAGCCTATGGCTGCTCTGTACCGCCTGCGCCCCTACCCGAAGTGCCACCGGCAAAACCAGCACCCGCGGCAAAGATGAAGTAGTAACGATAACGACGCCGCTAGGCGCCGTCAGCCTAATTTTGTTCGACCAGACGCCCGCCCACAAGGCCAATTTTCTAAAGTTGGCCCAAAGCGGGTTTTACAACGGCACCACGTTTCACCGGGTCATTCCCAACTTCATGATTCAGGGCGGTGACCCCAACTCGAAAGACGAGAACCCCGACAACGACGGGGCGGGCTCGTTTGGGGAGAAAATGATTCCGGCCGAAATTCGCCCTACCCTACATCACCAGTACGGCGCCGTGGCGGCGGCCCGCTCCGGCGACAACGTGAATCCCAGCCGCGCCAGTAGCCCTTCCCAGTTCTATATCGTGGAAAACAAGCAAGGTGTGCCCCGCTTAGATGGCGCCTACACCGTGTTTGGGCAAGTCATCAGCGGCATGGACGTGGTAGAAAAGATTGCTGCGCAGCCCCGCGGCCCGCGCGACCGTCCGCAAACCAATGTTCCTATGACCATGAAAGTCGAGAAACTCAGCAAGAAGAAAATTACCGGGCGCTACGGCTACACCTACAAGGCAGCAATGTAGCGGGATATAAATCCCGTTTCTCTATTATTGAAACTATTTGAGTAAGAATATTTTATGAAAAAACGCATCCTAGTAACGGGTTCCAATGGCCTACTGGGCCAAAAATTAGTGGCGCTGCTGCACGACAACCCCACGGTGGAACTAGTGGCTACCTCGCGCGGTGCCAACAAGCTGGCGGATCTCTACCCGGAACTCCGTTTCCTACCCCTGGATGTAACGGATGCCTTGCAAGTGCAGCAGGTACTGGCCGATGTGAAGCCTACTCACCTCATCCACACCGCCGCCATGACTAACGTGGACGAGTGCGAATTAAACCACGAAGGATGTTGGGAGCAAAACGTGACGGCGGTAAAAAACCTAGTAGCTGTTTGCGAAATTCTATCGGTCCACCTCTTTCACGTAAGTACTGATTTTATTTTCAGCGGCCAGGAAGGGCCATTGGCCGAAGAAGCGGTGCCGGCTCCTGTTAACTACTACGGCCATAGCAAGTTGGCGGCCGAGCAGGTAGTGCGCGCTGCTACCTGTCCGTGGGCTATTCTGCGCACGGTGCTGGTGTATGGCACCGCGCACGACTATGGCCGCACCAACATCGTGCTCTGGGTGCGCGACTCGCTACAGGCCGGCAAACCCATCAAAGTAGTAGATGACCAGTTTCGGACTCCTACACTTGCCGAAGACCTGGCGCAGGGCTGCTGGCTGGCCGTGCAGCACCACGCTACGGGCGTCTACCACCTGAGCAGCGACGAGCTCCTAACGCCCTACGGCATGGCATTACGTGTGGCGGCCTACTTCCAGCTCGATGCTTCCCTCATCACGCGCGTCGATAGCAGTACGTTTACGCAGCCTGCCAAGCGTCCGCCGCGTACGGGCTTTGTCATTGCCAAGGCCCGGCGCGAGCTTGAGTATCAGCCTCGTACGTTTGAAGAAGGCATTGCGCTGCTGGCCCAACAAACCGCTCTTCCTTAGAAAGTAGCCATTTGGTAAAATAGATGAACCATATAAACGCAAAAAACCCGTTGGCATAGCCGACGGGTTTTCTACACACCTATTGCAACAACTTTCGCAGAAGTATTGCCGTGTATACCACGGCGTTACATTCCACTTATATCTTTTTATTTTTGAAGTAGAGGCCAAATGCCTCTACTATATATAATTTACGCTGAAGGAGTAACACAACTCAACCTTCCCTGTAACCAGTATCGGTTGTGAATCAACAGTTGCAAGCACTGCACGAGTCCCTCTGAAATGCTGGTTTTTCACACAACTCCGTCTAGGTTGTGTTTCCTGTAGTAAAACTACAGGAGGAAATTCCGCTTCGAAAGGACAATGTTCTTTCTAAAGTGACTAGGCTTATTTGAATAAATAATTATAGTAAAGTAATCCGGCTGCCTAAGCACAATAGCTTGTCAGAACCTATAATTGCTCGAATTTGACAAGTAACAAGTTCATCACAAGTGCAGTAGATTACGATAACAGGCGGTTTAAGTATTCACATAGGCATGAAGTGCTCTGATCATTCACTCACGCTGAGCTTATCTTGTGACATTAGGAGTACGCTGCCAAGCCGCGATTTGCTTGCTGATTTGCCGGAGAGAGAGGGTCGTGAACAGCAAAACCAAGCCTGGAATGACAATGAGCCACCAGTCGGTAGGGGACTGTTGCGCCGCTGCTAAGAGGCGTCCCCAACTAGCCACGCTAGGCGGTAAGCCTACCCCCAGGAAGGAAAGGGTCGTTTCCAGGCCGATCAGGGAGGCCACGCTTAATGGCATCATCGTGATAACAGATTGCCAGGCATTAGGTAAAGCATGACGAAGTAGCACCCAAAAGGGGGGCAACCCAGCAGCGTAGGCGGCTTCGACATACGGTAGCTCACGAATACGGAGGAGCTCTGTCCGCACCAGTTGCGCCGGCAAAACCCAGTAGGTGAGAAGCAAAATCAGGAAAAGCCTTCCTACAGACGGCGACTGCACGGCAGCTAGCGTGAGCACTAAGATCAGACGGGGAATAGACGTAACGACAGCAATCAACCCCAGAACTAGGCTGTCTAGTGGCAGCGGTAACTGCCGCTGACGCTGCTTAAATATTGCCCACAAAATGCCAGTGCAGAGTAGCCCGACTATTCCAACGGCCCAGTAGAAAAAATAACCTAGCAAAAAGCTCAGTAGGGTACCCACGATACCATATTGCAGGGGCGAGAATTTTGCGCGATAGTTGCCCCAAAATCCAGCAATGCCACCAAGCGCCACGCCGAGCATGGTACCAGCCAACGCAACGGGAAAGCTAATGAGGAAGACGGTACGCGCTCCAAAAAGGAGCATGGCCAGCACATCGCGGCCATACGTATCAGTGCCGAGCCAGTGACTGGCAGTCAGGGGTGGCTGATCAATACCGTACAAATCCACTGTAGCAGGCGAGTAGAGCAGCGGCAGCCAAGTGACTACCGCCGCCGACAGGGCCACCAGCCCCAGCCAGACAAAGGCTAGGCAACTACTTCGACTAAGCCCTCGGTTCCCCATCACGCGCGAAGCCGAATACGCGGATCGGCCAGAAAATACAGCCAATCGGCTAGCGCCTGTGCTAACAACCGAACCAGCGCCGTGAGCAAAACGCCGCCGACCACTACTGGATAATCGTGGCGGGCAGCGGCATCAGCCAGAAGCCGGCCCATGCCGGGTAGGGCAAAAATAACTTCTACTACTACGGCCCCGGCCACCAGGGAAGGTAGTAAGTTAGTGAGTTGCGTAATGGTGGGTAGGAGGGCATTCCGGAATGTATGCCAACGTACTACGGCCGGTTCAGGAAGGCCTTTTGCGCGGGCCGTAGTGGCATAGTCGGTACGTTGTTCTTGTTGGAGCGTAGCATCTAGCTGCACCACCAGCGTTGGCAGGCTGACCAATACTAAACAGAGCACGGGCAAAACCAAATGATACACGTGCGAGCCTACGCGCATTAGCCAAGTGGCTTCAATCAATTCCCTTTCTCCACCAAGACCGTAAGCTGGGAATAGGGCCAGTGTCTCGGGATTAGCCAACAGCAATAGCAGTAGCAGCCCGAGCACAAACAGCGGAATGGCATCAAGTACGTACAGCCCACTTAGTACGTAACGCCTGAATCGGGCGTGCGTGGCCATGTACACGCTCAACCATACCGAAAGCCCTACTACCAGTAGGGCCGCACTTACGGTAAGGGGTAGGGTATAGGCTAAGGCGTTAGTTAGTAGGCTGGTTACTGCCTGTCCGTCGCGGTACGAATAGCCTAGATTGCCCCGCAACAACTGACTCAGCCAGCGCTGGTATTGGTTGCGGGCGCCATGCCACTGCCACGATTTACCATTGGGCGCGGGGGTGGTGTAAAACACAGGTAGATCTAACCCGAGACGATGAATAAGCCGTTTTTCAGCTACGTGTTGCTCCTGAACACTACTAGTCGAAAGGACCAGGTCACCCGTGGCGAAGGGCAATAGGGCAGCACTAGGAGACAGTAGCCGGCTCAGTAAGAAGATACCCGAAACAATAAGCCAAACTGCCAGTACCAACCGCAATAATCGTAAAAGCAAGTAACGTAGCATGTATCAGCCGGCGTTGGCTTGCTTGGGCCGAATGGTCATCACATTGTAGCCCGGCTTCAACCCCGATACCTGTAGGCCGGTGAAGCGAGCGTCGGCTGCCAACCGATAGCGAAAAAAGTAGAGAACAACAAACGGGCTTTCTTCTTGCATCATTTTCTGGAAACGACGTAGAAGCTGGCGCTTGCGAGGAAAACTTTCCGCTGCGGCTAGCTCTTCAATCAAAGCATCGCTGCTAGGCGTGCCGAAGGCATTGAAGTTTCCGCTGGCAATGTAGCCAGAATGCAGAATAGGCGCAAAATTGAACTCGGTAGGATTGCCACCGATTGACCGCAGAAACATGTCTACTTCCCCGGCTTTCATTTGCGCATCGAGTAGCGAGCGTTCTGTGGGCAGAAGCGCTACGGGAATGCCAATCGTCGCGGCCGCTTCCCGAAATTGCAGGGCAGTGGCTTCATAAGCGGGCTCGCCTGTGCGGTAGCTAAAGCGGAGTGCTAGCCGTTGCGTTTTCCCGGTAGCCGTTGTGCGCTGCCACGCACCAGCCGGCTGCCGCCGCCAGCCGGCTTGCCGTAGCAAGGCTATAGCTGCCGCCGGGTCATACGACGGGAGCGGGAGGCTATCGTTGTAAAACTCTTTTTGCCGCGTTGATATGAGGCCAACACTTCGATCAGCATAGCCTAGCTGCGTACCGGCAATGAGGGCGGGTATGTCAAACAGCTTCGTTAGGGCTTGCCTGGTTAGGCGGTCGTGCAGAGTAGGGCGGCGGACGTTAAAGCCAGCCGTGAGTGTTTCGTAGGAGTTAGACGTGAAAAAGGCAAACTTCTTAGCATTTGCCGATTGTCGCAATCGATCAAACTCCCTCGCCGGCATGCGCGGATACACATCAACCTGACCTCGCCGAAATGCCAGCAGAGCAGTGTTTTCGTCCGGAATTATTTCAAAGCTAATGGTACGGGGGTAGGCCTGTAACTGAACAGGAGTAGGCGTTACCCGGTTGCCCCACCAATTAGCTTTATGCTGAAAAACGATATATCGTCCCGGTTCCCATTTTTGCAGCCGATATGGACCGCAACCAGGTAGGCGCATTGGATGATGGGCAAGTTGCGCTTGCTGGTATCGTTGAACGAAAGTTTGCACAGCGGCACTTTGCGCCAGTGCTGCGTTGCGCAGCTTTACTAAAGGAATTTTGTAAAGACTACCCTTCGGGTCAAAAATGTGGGCCGGCAAGATTGGAAAATCACCGGAAGAAAACTCATATTCTGGTGAGCGTCCTTGGCACACGAATGTAAACCGGCGGGAATCAGTAGAGTCGAACTGTACTTGCTCAATAAAAGAAAACTGTGCACGGGCAGTTTCATTCGGTAATTCCGGGCAGTTCATCACTGCCAACGTGAACGCAACGTCTTTTGCCAACACCGGCTGGCCATCGTCCCAGACCGCCTCGTCCCGCAGACGATAGGTGATAAATGTTAGCGAATCAGTATACCGCATTGTCGGTAGGGCCTCTGCCAACAAGGGTACTTTTACCTGCTTCACATAATCAACCCCTATCAAGCTAGAGTATAACAGGTTGATAGCTTGAGTAGAATTGCCACTGGATAAGTACAGCAACGGATCCAAACTTTCCGGATCATGCGTCCAGCGTACACTTACTGTGGAAGTATCAACGGCTGGTGCTGAGCAAGCACATAGTTTGATAACTAGTAGAAGGAAGGCGCAGTAGTAAAGAAACTTCATTGACCAACAGACGCATTACAATAGCTGCCTGCCAAGTTAGCCAAAGAAATAGTAACGATTGACTAGCAAATATCGCTGCTGCCCCAACCGCTATTGCCCGACACGGCTACATCACCACTGCCCCAGCCACCGCTGCCAGTCAGTGCTACATCACCACTGCCCCAGCCACCGCTGCCAGTCAGTGCTACATCACCACTGCCCCAGCCACCGCTGCCAGTCAGCGCTACATCATGGCTTATATCATAGGTATTAACAGGTGTAAACTCGTTAAAAATAGTAGTGAGGGAAAAAGCTTGAAAGATGGCGATTGTGAAGAGGCTAAACATGGCACCGATGTTTTTTGTGGTTAATTAATTGAACACCACAAAGTTGATGCGTTACCTAGTCAATAAAAAGGTAGCTCTCTTGTCCTACAAGACTTGCTTAATACAAATAAATAGTTGTATTAATATAACATATAGAACGTGTTATATAGAGGTTTATCGGAAATAGAGTGTTGATATTATGTATAATTGTGACATCACTGTCTGTTAAATGACGTAAAAAGCAACACACAAAGGTTTAAAAACAGCGCCTCAAGGTAAAGGGAGAGTATTAGTTAATTGTGACTGAATAAACATTGTGCCATACATAGTATTATTCTAAGTAAAAAATCAAAAATAAGTCAACTACAGATGGATGAGCTGAACAACTTAGTAAAAATTGTGACTGGTAGACGATTACCTGTTACTCCATTACTTGATTTTGCTAACAGAAACGATAGTAAAGAGAGTAAGCTAATTCATTTGTTAGAAAAACAACCTGATAGTACATCTTTACAATTAGTCAGATTAATCTATGGGAAGCCTACTCAAGCTAACCAAGTTTCTTTTCGAAAATTAAAGTCCAGAGTTCAGCAAAAATTACTTAATAACCTGTATTTTCTAGATCATGATGATCCACGCTTTCCTGTGGCACGCAGATATGATGTGCAATGTGTGCAATTGTTTCAGCAGGCGAATATATTAAGACTCGAAGGTGAATATGCTTTATCAGAAAAAATAATGAGTAAATGCTTTCGCATTTCTATTGATTCAGACTTCGTATTGTACGCAATTTTGAGTGCGAGAGTGCTCAGAACATTATACGCAGAACGTAGACAACCGGCAAAGTTTGCTATTATATCAAAAAAACTGCGGAATTTACAACATGTGTTTGAAATAGAAGAAGAAGCAGAATCTATTTATAGCAGCATAAAAATGTCTCTAGCGCACACTGTGCGCATGAGAAGAACTTTGTTAGATAAATTGCCAAAACTTATTAATGAATTAGATATTCTTTATAAAAAAGCAAATAGCTATTTGACATTTTATTATACTTATATGGCTAAAATGAATTATTATGAACTGATAGGTGACTACGAGGAAATTATAAAATATTCTAACAATATAAATAATTTATGGGATAAGAATAAAATAAATAAGCAGAGATTTGATAAAAGATTTAATAATTTTATGAGCGTTTATGCTCATCTTCGAAAACGTCAAATATCTAAAGGTTTAAAACTAGCGGAACAATATTTAAAAGATTTTCATTACTCATCAGGGAATTGGTTCTATTTTATGGAACATTATTTCTTGTTGGCTATGTATGCGGGAAAATATTCGCAAGCTCGCGAATTATTAATGGCATCCCGTAAAAACCCATATTATCGTAAACAGCGTGCCGCAGCTCAGCAACGATGGGATTTATTTGAAGCCTACTTGCATTTCGTTTTTCCCGAAGCTTCACCTACACGTGCTATGCATTTTGCACGCTTTATTCAATCGGTTCCAGATTACGGGCGTGATAAGCAAGGGTATAATGTTGCCATTCTGATTTTGCAATTCCTCTATTACTTACGTGCTCATGATATTGAGGCACTACTAGCACGATTGGAAGGATTACGTAAGTATCAACAACGCCATCTGCGTGATGCTGCCACTTTGAGAAGTCAGCTTTTTTTTCGATTATTATTGCTTACAGTAAAAGAAGATTTTAATGCGAAAGTCAGTGAAAAAAAAGGACAAGCTCTTTTAACTCGTTTACGAGAAGCTCCCCAGCCTGGTGAAGCTTTCGCTGAAATTGAAATTATTCCATACGAAGACTTATGGACTATTACACTCGAAATTCTACATTATTGGAATGATGTAGAGCCAAACAGGCCACCCGTACGTTTTTCATAATAGCGATACTAAAATAGTACTAGTATTAGTTAATAAAATATTAAAGTATTTTTATTATGAGATATGAAAATATTTTATAATATCTCATAATTAATGTATCAATGAACTATTTATATCAGAATAATATATATTTCTTGAAATAGATAGCATAGTCTTAGTCAGATTCATAATATCTTCTATTTGCCGATTACCTTAAATTCGGTGCGGCGGTTGAGTTGACGGCCGGGTTTTGTTGTATTAGGTGCTACTGGTTGAGTATCACCATAGCCGGTGAAGGTGAGGCGACTGGCGGGTATATCGTGCTGAGTGAGATAATCGACTACGGCTTTGGCACGGCGCTGGCTTAGGTCCTGATTATAGTCGGCTTTGCCTACATTGTCGGTGTGGCCGGATATTTCCAGGCGTAAGGCAGGGGTTTCAATTAAAAGCTTTTGCAGGCGTTCCAACTCGGCAGTACTTTCTGGGCGTAGCGTAGCCTTATCAAAGTCGAAGAAAATATTGTTGAGCACTACTTTCACGCCTAGATCAAGCTTTTTCAAGGCAATATCTTTTACCACCTCTGCATAGGCGGCGCCAGTCGGCAGATCGAAATTCTCCGAATGAAATAAATAGCCATCCTGCTTTACTACGATACCGTAGTTGACGCCCGAGGGTAGCGACACCAAGTAGCGCCCCGACTGCCCATTGGCTCGAAAAGACGCGATGATCTGGTTCAGGACGTTGTCGACCACATCGATGGTTGCTTCTAAAGGTTGCTTAGTAGCCTCGTCGGTTACGGTGCCTTTCAGAATGGTAACCTGCGCAGTGGCAATGGGCACAGCGGCGGCAAGTAGGGTTTCCTTTACAGGCTGCGCCCTGGAAGCCAGTAACTGGTCTTCCTGACTCAGCACAGGAGGCTTTTCAGCACCAAGAAACGTAATCTGATAAATATCTTTTGAGCCCAGACCATCGTCGCGGAAAGACGAGTAGTAGCCATGACGGCCCGAGGCCGAAATCACGAAAAATACGTCGTCATCGGGCGTATTGATGGGCCAACCCAGGTTCTCAGGCTTGCTCCACTGACCGTTTTCATACACCGATTTGAAGATGTCGTAGCCTCCCATGGAGTTGTGGCCCTCGGAGGAAAAGTACATGGTTTTGCCATCTGGGTGCAGAAACACGCCTTCTTCACCGTAGGGCGTATTGATAACCGGACCTAGATTTTGGGCGGGGCCGCGGCCGTCTATCGTTATTTTGTAGATGTCGCGGCTCCCTAGTCCTCCCTCCTTGTCGCTCACGAAGTAGAGCGTGCGCCCATCGGGGGAGTAAGCCGCCGATGACTCGTGCCCGCGGCTATTGATGCGGGAACCCAGTTTTTGCGGTTTGCGCCACTCAGCCCCGCGTAGCTCGGCTTCCTGCAGGTCGCCGCCGTTGTCTTCCACGTATACCAGCAGGCGCTGGGCGTCGGGGGCGAGGCCCACGGTGGCATCGTGGCCGTCGGAGTTGATGGGGGTGCCCAGGTTGCGAGCGGGGCTCCACTGGCCGTTGGCGAGGCGCGTGCTCTGGTACACATCTTCAAAGAAGCCACCCGTTTCGGGGTCTTTTTGGCCGCCCGTAGAATTGTCGCGCCGCGACGTGAAGAGCATAACCGACTCATCAGCAGATATTACCGGGCCGTATTCGGGGTAGGGAGAGTTCACGCCCGACCCGGCGTTATCGATGAATACGCGCGCGGGCTTTTGCATCATTTGCTGCCCATACTGGCATTCCTGAATCTTCTTTTGAATATCGGTGGCCCAGCCCGCTTTGTCTTTGCCAACGGCGGTAGGGAGAGCCGTTTTATATTCCTTGATGGCCTCCTGCCACCGGGCATTCAGGTGCAGGCCGCGCCCCAATACGTAATGAATGATAGGGTCGACGTCGGGGTTGAGCTGGTAGGCTTTCTGCAAATACGCCAGCGCCCGCGGCTTGAACCCGGAATGCAAGTAGCAATCCCCGATTTTGAAGTTCAGCTGCGCATTATCCCCGTTAAACTTCTGGGCAGCCAGATAGTGAGGTAGGGCCAGCTCGTAGCGCGAAGGGTCCATGTCGTACCACTCGTTGCCTTCCTTGATTTCGCGTTGCGCTGCTTTCAATCCCTCCTTATCGTTGCTGAATCGGTCTTTGCTGAATTCGACGTTTTGGGCTTGAATGGTGAAGGGAATCAGCAAGCCAAGAAAAATCAGCGCCCATTTTCCGCGGAAGGCGGTAGGGGTGGGCGCAGCAATAGGTAGCGTTCGTTTCATCATCACAAGATCTGCAGGGAGGGAAATAATAGGAGGGCGCCTACTCACAACCGGAGTTAGCCGCGTACGTCGTACCAATCTCCTGGCCTAGTGCGGCCGCTTGGTGCCAGTCTTGGCAGGCCCCGGCCGCGTCGCGCAGCATCTCGCGGGCATGGCCGCGGTTGAGGTAGGCCTCTGCGTATTTCGGATTGAGGGTCAGCGCCTTAGTAGCATCAGCCGCCGCTTTCTTGTACTCTTCTAACTTGAGGTAGGCCGCTGCGCGGTTGTTCCAGGCAAACGCGTAGTCGGCTTTCAGACTGATGGCCTTGCCAAAATCTTCCGTGGCTCCTTTATAATTAGCCGCCTCGTAGCGAGTGGCGCCGCGGTTGGTATAGGCCACGGGGTTGTCGGCTTTCTGATTGAGGTAGGCGTCGTAATCGGCCAGGGCGCCTTTGAGGTCGCCCGCGCGGCGGCGCGTGGCGGCGCGATTCAGCAGAGCAGGTAGGAGCTCGGGCTGAAGCGTGAAGGCCTGCGTATAGTCTTGAATAGCAGCGGCGTAGTTTCCTAACTTACGCTGGGCACTGGCGCGGTCGTGGAAAGCATACGCGTACCGCGGATCGGCCTTGATGGCCTGATCGAAGTCGGTGCGGGCGGTTTGGTAGTCGCCTTTCTCGAAACGCAGGGCACCGCGGTAATACCAGGCAGGTGCATAGTCCGCTTTCAATTCTGTGGCTTTGGTATAATCCTGCTCAGCCTCGGTGGCTTGCCCCAGTGCCTCCCGGGCCTGGGCCCGTCCGAAGTAGGCCGTGAAGCTAGTGGCATCGAGCCGGATAGCCTGGTCATAGTCCTGCACGGCGGGTTGATATTCTTGCAAGTCGTAGTGCGTGGTAGCGCGGTTGTAGTAGGCTTTGGCAAAGTCGGGTCGGGCAGCCAGGGCTTTGTCGAAATCCAGTAAGGCCGCGCGGTAACTTTTCTGGCTGTACTTGGCTACGCCACTATTGTATAATTTTTCGGCCAGCTGATCGGGTGGTAGGGTAGAGGCGCGCACGGTATCGACCTGCGCCAGGGCCGCGGAAGTGCTGGATAGCAGCATTATCAGAAAAAATAATACTCTCTGCATAAACGTGTTGGCTGAGTGGTCGGGAGGGTGAAGTATAACAAAAAAAGGGCCGAGTACCGTAGTACTCAGCCCCTTGCTGATTTGATCAAATGACTCGTTGCTATTAATACCAGAATGCGCCGCACCACGGTAGCGCCGCCAGTAGGCTGATAAAGCAGGTTGTAGACGCCCGCCGCGAAGGGTACCCGAATCGTATGCTGCGTCACGGCATTGGGCAGTGCCAGGTTTTGCTGCCACACCACTCGCCCCAGCGCATCTAGCAATTCGATGGAGGCCGCGCCGCGCTGCACAGATAGGCAGCTCCAGCGTAAACGATTCGCCCTGCCGGATGGGGTTGGGCCATGCCTGCACTCCGGCGGTGGCGGTTCATGAAGCCGTGGCCAGCACCTGCACAGTTGTCGAGGTAGAAGATTATTGCAGTAACCACTGCGCGCTACAAAGCGTAAATTCACTGCCTTGCCCGCGTAAGCAGCCAAATCCACGCTTTCCTCTCTCCAACTGGCTGCTTTTTGGGGAGTAAAATAGTCACCCTGAGCTGCTACGGTAGCTAGTTGGGCGTAACCTTTCGCCTACGCTTTGCCCAGGACCATTTGCGAACAAGCCTCTTCCACTTGAATAACCACTGAGTCGGGGTAGACCGCTGACATAGGCGAGTAGGGCGCTAGCACTATCCGCGACGCCACTGCCAATCGGTTCACCACGTTGTCAACCAGCATCCAGGTGAAGGTGCCATTCGGATTGGTAACTGCCCAGCCAGCCGGTAGAGTAGGGGACGCGTCAAACGTTTCCGCAAATGGTAGCGGCCCGTAGTAACTTCGATGGGTTGGGTTACGGTAGTGAGTGCGTGCCTCCCGGAAACGACCACGTGAGACTAGTCTGGTATAGGTGACGTTCCAGGCCAGGGCACCCCGTGGTAGGCTGGGTGGAGGTGAATAGCGGCACGGGTGCGCTGTTGGTAGCCGTAAGGGCAATATCATCGAAGGCAATGCCACCTACCAGGTTACTCACGGGCGCCTCGGGCCGGCCGGCATCGTACTGCTGGAACTTGATGCGCACGTCGTTGCCGAGCGTGAGGTTATTTGTTTGGGCAAACTAGCTAAGGTTGACAGAAAAAGTCTGGTAAGTAATTGTCGAAGCCGAGCCCGTTAGGGTGACAAGGCGGTACCAGGTAGTGCCACCATCCACGCTTAGCGACACCCCGTCGCCGTTGGCGGATCCAAAGAACTGGGTGGGTAGGATCTGATCAGTTTCGTTAGCAAACTCCGTTTCCCGAAACGTGAGGAGCAAATTACTGCTGAGGTTGGTGACAGTAGTATATAGAATGGCCTCACTCGAACTCAGGAAAGTAGCACTGCCCACGGCGGCGCTCAGAATCATATGAGCCTTGCCCGAGGCTGGTCCCTGATCGGTGCGTACTTCCAGCTAGCCAGCTATATTATTGTCTATCAGCCAGGTAATGGGTAGGGTTTGTGATTCAAAGTCCTGGATAGTGGGAAGGTCCGCATCCACCACCGGCCCGTAGACGGCCCGAAAAGCATCAAGCAACCCATAGTCGGAGATGTTGTCGAAACCCGCGGCGCCAATGTCACGGGCGGTGCTCTGAAGGCGGCTGTATACTTGCGTAGGTGTGAGGGTAGGTGCGGCCTGGCGCAAGCGGCCATCTTGTTTTTTCGCTCAGTAACTAGCCCACTGTCGAAACTTGTAGTTGGCTGCGTCGGTTTAGCAAGGTACCTTCGCTGTGCGAAGAACAGACGCCCGGTGGCAGCGGGTTTAGTTGAATTTTTGCTCTTTTGTCTTTTAACACTCAAGCCTCCCTTTTTATGGCCACATATCCTGAATACATGGTAGCTCCTATCCGCCAAGACCTTACGTCGGCTGGTTTCGAGCAATTGATGACCCCCGAAGAAGTAGACCAGGCACTCGGTGAGAACAGCGGCACAGTACTGGTTGCCGTGAACTCGGTGTGCGGTTGCGCCGCCGGCAAAGCCCGCCCCGCGCTGAAGCTGGCCCTGGCTAGCTCAGATAAAAAACCCGCCAAGCTCGTCACGGTATTTGCCGGTATGGAAACCGAAGCGGTTGACAAAGCACGTGAGCACATGCTGCCCTACCCTCCCTCGTCGCCCAGTATTGCCCTGTTCAAAGACGGCGAGCTGGTGCATATGATTGAGCGCTACCACATTGAAGGCAATGACATGATGCGCATTGCTGACAACCTGCAAGGTGCTTTCGAGGAATACTGCTAGGCTCCACCTACGTTTAGTGTGCGAAAAAGCCGGTTCTGTCATGGAACCGGCTTTTTGTTATTTTAGGGCTAAATAAACTTTGGCCTATTTATAACCAAGTGATGCGGAAGGTAGCAAACGTGCGGGAGAGCCTATATAAATACCTGAAGATAAGCTTTCTAGTACAGTTGTGCTTGCGCCGGTACGTACATCATTAGCCAGCGTACAGTTTTCAATTACAGTGGTGCCAATACCGAGAAAGCAACGCATCCCAATCTGGGCGCGGCCTGCCAGCCGCACACCAGGTGCTAAAAAGGTATGTGAACCTATTACTCCATCATGTGTCACTAGACAACCGGTATATATAAAGGCATTCGCCTCTATCCTCGCATTCAACTCAACGACGCAGCCGGGTGAAACAAATGTTCCTGGTCCTAGATAAGCACTGCTATCTATGTAAGAAGATGGATGCACGAACCGTCCGAATGGGATAGTGAGGGCTAGTTCGTCATAAATTTGTTGGCGGCGTGCTAAATGCTTGTAGCCAATACCTAATAACACCTCATCAAACATGCCTCGCGCATAGCTAGCGTGCACCGCAGATACTGGCCCGAGTACTAAACCATAGGGAGTAGAAGCGCCAATTGGTAATATGTCGTCAAAAAAACCAGTTACCGTATAAGCTCGGCACTGAGTTACGTGTTGCGCAATTTGTTGGCCAAGGGCTCCCGCCCCAATAATGGCTAAATATTTCATAGCAGCCGTTAAACAATGTAGGGGGAGACGAAATGGCTTTCATCTCCCCCTACAGGATAAAAACAAACGGTGATCCTTAATTCGCTACCTCACTTAGGAATTTAATGCGCATCAGGCGTAGGTCTTCCTCCGTGTAGTCATCAGTGCCGAGTTCCTTTAGGGCCACAGCAATGTTATCGGTATTCGACTGCATGAAGTAATCGTAGATTTCCTCCTGCCGCTCATCGTCCAGCACGTTGTTGATGTAGTAATCCAAGTTGAGCTTGGTGCCGGAGTAGCAGATGTGCTCGATTTCCTCCATCAGCTCGCGCATATCCAGGCCCTTGGAGTTGGCAATTTCTTCCAGGTCCATCTTTTTATCGATTTGCTGGATAATGTAGATCTTGATTTTGGACTTGTTGACTGCCGATTTCACCACCACGTCGGAGGCGGTTTCGATGTCGTTGTCCTCCACATACTTCTTAATCATGTTCAGGAAGGACGTCCCAAACTTGCTGGCTTTGCCCTGCCCTACTCCTCCCACGTGCGCCAACTCGTCCATTTTGGTCGGGAACGTGGTGGCCATCTCCTTCAGCGAGGGGTCCTGAAATAGCACGTAGGGCGGCAGGTTTTTCTCCTTCGCCATTTTCTTGCGCAACGACTTCAGCATCTCAAAGAGCGTCTCGTCGTGGCCGGCGGCCTGTTGCACCTCTTCTTTTTCCTCTTCCTCCTGCACCTCTTGCTCGTAATTATGGTCCTTGGTGAGCTTAATAGAGTGCGGATTTTCGATAAAGTCAAGTCCTTTAGCCGAAATTTTCACAACGCCAAAACTCTCAATATCCTTCTGCAAGAAGCCGTTAAGTAAGGCCTGCCGCAGTAGCGAGTACCAGAAAGCAGCATCGTGGTCTTTGCCCTGCCCATATACCGGCAACTTATTATGGCCGTAGCTTTCCACGTGCGCATTCTTCATGCCCATGAGCACCGTGCCGATGTGGTCGAGGCCGAAGCGGTCTTCCGTCTGCACCACGGCCTTTAAGGCCAGTAGCACTTCCTCCTTGGCTTCGAAGCGCTCCTTGGGGTGGCGGCAGTTGTCGCAGAAGCCACAATCCTTGTCGAATACCTCCCCGAAGTAGTGCAGTAGCTGCCGCCGCCGGCACACCGCCGAGTCGGCGTAGTTGGCCATTTCCTGGAGCAGCAACTTGCCGTTGTCGCGCTCGGTCACGGGCTTGTCTTTGTTGAACTTCTCCAGCTTCACGATGTCGTCGTAACTGTAGAACATCAGGCAGTTGCCCTCCAGGCCGTCGCGGCCGCCACGGCCGGTTTCCTGGTAATAGCCCTCAATGCTCTTGGGCGTGTCGTAGTGCACCACAAAGCGCACATCGGGCTTGTCGATGCCCATGCCGAAAGCGATGGTGGCCACAATTACGTCGGCATCCTCATTCAAAAAGGCATCTTGGTTGGCCATTCGTACGTGCGGATCGAGGCCGGCGTGGTAGGGTAGGGCCCGCACGTCGTTCACCTTCAGTAGCTCGGCAATTTCCTCTACCTTCTTGCGGCTCAGGCAATACACAATGCCCGCTTTGCCCTTGTGCTGCTTCACATACTGAATCAGGCTCTTCTTGGTGTTGTGCTTGGGGCGCACCTCGTAGTAGAGGTTGGTGCGGTTGAAGCTGGTTTTAAACACCGAGGCATCGTCCATCTGCAGGTTCTTCTGGATGTCGAGCTGCACCTTGGGAGTAGCCGTGGCCGTGAGGGCAATAATGGGCACGTTGGTACCCAGATTGTCAATGATGCCCCGAATCTTGCGGTATTCCGGCCGGAAATCGTGGCCCCACTCCGAGATGCAATGCGCCTCGTCAATGGCCACGAAACTAATGGTGGCCTTGTTCAGGAAGTCAATGGTTTCGTCCTTGGTCAGCGACTCGGGCGCCACGTAGAGTAAGCGGATTTCTCCGCTGATGACGTCCTTTTTTACCCGGTTCGTCTCGGCTTTCGACAGCGTGGAGTTCAGGAACGCCGCATTCACACCAAACGCATTCAGCTGATCAACCTGATTCTTCATCAAGGCAATGAGCGGCGAAATGACAATGGCGGTACCGGGTAGTACCAGCGCAGGCAGCTGGTAGCAGAGCGACTTACCGGCGCCGGTGGGCATTATAACGAAGGTGTTTTTGCCTTCGATGACATTCTGAATGATGGCTTCCTGGGTCCCGCGGAACTGTCCGTACCCAAAAACTTCCTTTAACTTGCCTTTCAGATCAGCCTCTTGCTGTACGGCTTGTTTTACGGCTGGCATACGCTACCTCGCTTGTTCTCGGTTGGGGAAAAATAGACGAAAAGCTTCAACCCGCAGCGCGGCGTTGAACTCTTAATCTAAACAAATTTACTGTATTGTGCGGCCTGCCACGAAGAAGACATTTGCAATCAGTTGACAGCCAAGCTGCCACCTTGTATTGCATACTCCAGCTTTCGGCTTCGCACCTTGTACTAATTATCAAATTTAGATTGAAACCGCATACCGAACTCAATTCCGTCGCAAAAAAAGTACTTCTGCAAGAAGCAGAGGCTATCCGGGGTGTGGCCGAGGCCCTCGATCAGACACCGGATTTTGCGCAGTGCGTAGAGGCTATTCTGGCGCTGCCAGGTAGGGTAGTGGTAACGGGGGTAGGCAAGAGTGCCCATATTGCCAGCAAGCTCGTGGCCACGCTGAACTCCACGGGCACGCCGGCCCTGTTTATGCACGCTGCCGATGCCATTCACGGCGACTTGGGCATGATTCTGCCGCAGGACTTCGTGATTGTGATCAGCAAGAGCGGCGACACCCCCGAAATAAAAGTACTGGTGCCCCTACTGCGCCGCCGCCGCGTGCCACTAGCCGCGTTGGTGAGCAACGCCGCTTCCTACCTTGCCCAGCAGGCCGACTACGTACTGCACGCGCCCATCGAGCGCGAGGCGTGTCCGCACAACCTGGCCCCTACCACCAGTACCACCGCTGCCTTGGCGCTGGGCGATGCCTTGGCCGTAACACTACTGGAGTGCCGGGCCTTTTCAACGCAGGATTTCGCGCATCTGCACCCCGGCGGTACTTTAGGCAAAAAGCTCTACTTGAAAGTAGGGGACTTATCGGTAAGCAACGAGAAGCCGCGGGTATCCACGGAAGCCCCGCTAAAGGAAATTATTCTGGAAATCAGTGGCAAGCGTTTGGGGGCCACGGCGGTCCTACACCCTACTACCGACGCGCTGTGCGGCATCATCACCGATGGCGACCTGCGTCGGATGCTTACCAACTTTGATACCTTGGCCAGCATCCGAGCAGCCGATATCATGACGCTTAACCCAATGACCGTTGATATCGATGATTTTGCCGTGGAAGCGCTGGCCCGCATGCAGGAACGCAACATCACCCAACTCATTGTATTGGATAATAATCAGTTTAGCGGCTTCATTCACCTGCACGATTTACTTCGGGAAGGACTCGTGTAGAGATATTAAATCTGTGTATTGTTGCGATATGTTATTACTATTCCAAGCTAAAAGCCGATATTAGCGCTCAAATTCTAAAATAAGTTTCTCTCTAATTAGAAATAGTGTTGTTTCCTGAACTTTGCACTCTATGAATTCTACGTACTTAGTTGTTATGGCAGGCGGCATTGGCAGCCGGTTTTGGCCTTTCAGTCGCACGCATCATCCCAAGCAGTTTCACGACGTGATGGGGGTAGGCCGCTCCATGTTGCAACTCACGGTGGATCGTTTTCTGGACGTTTGCTCCATTGAAAACGTGTTTGTTGTAACGAACCGCGACTACACCGACCTCGTGCAGCAGCACCTGCCCGACTTGGCGCCCGACCAAATTCTGGGCGAGCCCATCGGACGGAATACGGCACCCTGCATTGCCTACGCGAGCTACCGCATTGCGCAGCGCGACCCGCAAGCTACGATCATCGTAACGCCGGCCGACCATGCGGTGCTAAACGAAGAAGAATTCCGCCGCATTATTCGGCAGGCCGTGGATGCAGCCCGCACCCATGATATTCTCATCACCCTGGGCATTCAGCCCTCCCGCCCCGATACGGGCTACGGCTACATTCAGTACATGTCCGACGAAGCCAATACGCTGTCGGGTAATTTCTACAAGGTGAAAACCTTCACGGAAAAGCCGAATCTGGAGCTGGCCAAGATGTTCATGGAAAGCGGTGACTTCCTGTGGAATTCCGGTCTGTTCGTGTGGCGTGCCGATGTTATTCTGCACGCTTTCCAGCAGTACCTCGGCGATATTTCGGAGGTGTTTGAGGAAGGCGCCGATAAGCTGGGCACTAAGCAGGAAGACGACTTTATCTCGGAAGCCTACTCCCGCTGCCGCAACATCAGCATCGACTACGGTGTGATGGAAAAGGCCGACAACGTGTACGTGTTGCCCGCCGACTTCGGCTGGAGCGACCTGGGCACCTGGGATTCGTTGCACCGCATTGGCAAAGCCGACGAGCGCGGCAACGTGATTGATGGCGATGTTATCCTGTACGATACCGACGAGTGCGTCATCAAAACGCCCTCTGAGCGCCTGGTAGTGGTGCAGGGCCTCGATGGCTACATCGTGGCCGAGTACGACAACGTCCTACTTATCTGTAAGCGGACGGAGGAGCAGCGCGTGAAGGAATTCGTAGCCGATGTAAAAGCGAAAAAAGGCGCGGGCTACAACTAAAGACTAAGAAGTAAAGAATAAAAAAGGCCGTCGTCCTGCGCAAGCTCAGGATGACGGCCTTTTTTATTCTTTACTTCTCAGTCTTTAGTTGCTAACCGCTGCCGGAGCACCTCAAACAGCATGATACCGCTGGCTACCGACACGTTGAGCGAACTGATCTGGCCAGCCATCGGGATGCGTAGGGTGTGATCGGCTAGTTTCAGGTATTCGGGCGAAATGCCGTCCTCCTCGCTACCCATCAGGATGGCAACGGGGCCGGTAAGATCCACGGAACCGGTTTCCAGACTGCTGTCGGCCTTTTCGGTACAGGCGACTATCTGGATGCCGGAGTTTTGCAGAAAGCGAATCGTGTCCTTCAAGTTCGGCTCGCGGCACACCGGAATCAGGTTCAGGGCGCCAGCGGAGGTTTTGAGCGCGTCACCGTTAATTTGGGCTGCTCCCCGACTAGGCACCACAATAGCATGCGCACCCATACACTCGGCGTTGCGGGCAATGGAGCCAAAGTTGCGCACGTCCGTAATCCGGTCGAGTAGGAGCAGTAGGGGCGTTTTGCCCGCCTCAAATAAGCCGGCTACAATGCTGTCCAGCGGCGAATATTCGATGGGCGAAACAAAGGCTACGGCCCCTTGGTGGTTCTTGCGCGTGAGACCGTCCAGCTTCTCCAGCGGCACCAGCGACACCGGAATGTTGGCCGCTTTTGCCAGCGCCGAAATATCCTGCGTCATGCTGTTCTTGGTCGTGCGCAGCAGGTATATTTTTTCCAGCGTGCGGCCGGCGCCTAAGGCTTCCATAATCGGGCGCAGGCCAAACAGCATTTCAATGCTGCGGTCGGCGGCGGGCCGGTGGGGGTAGCGCGGCTTGTCGCTGCTGGGGCGGCTGTCGCGCGCGTCATCCGTTCGCTCGGGCCGTTGGGGCACGGGGCGGTTGTTCTCGTCGTAAAAAGTACGGCGCTCCGCTAGCGGGCGGGCCGGGCGATTAGTCCTTTTCTCCATTGCTCAACGGCGGCATACCAAAGCATTTCATACTCCGGGCGGCGCACCAGTTCGTAGTTGTCGGGAGCAAAGGTACTGGGTTTGGCGCGGAACACATAGGTGCCGCTGGCAATAGCTGGCGCGTGGTACACCCAACGCTCCTCCGAGCCCTTGCGGTACACCGCATCGGGCGGGCCCAGCACCACGTACAGCATGCCCCGATCCGTCATCCAACCCCCTTTATGGGCCGAAAACAGGTCGTTGGCATCTGCCACCCGGCCGTAGTAGGTGCGAATAAGTTGCCGGCCTACTGCCTGTTGCTGGTTTGCCACGTTAAGCCAAAACTGGTCGGTAGCTCGCTTGGGGTCGGGGGAGGAGTAGAGCTTTTTGCGTTCGTCAGAAGATGTTAGGTAAATCAATGGCTCAATCAACTCGGCCGCTGTGGTCAGGGCCGGGTACTGGTTCTCGCTGACCAACAAGCCGGTAGTCGGCTCGTTGCTCCCGACCAGTAGGGCGTAGATACCGCCTTGGCGCAAGCGGACCAGTTGCCCGGCCCGAAACTGCAGCGTGTCGCGCACGGCCAAGGTGCGGGGCTTGGGTGGTTGCGTCGCGGGGTTCGTCATGGGCGGTAGGGCGGCCGTGAACTCCATGCTGTACTGCTTGGCCCGGAAAGGCTGCTCCGTTCCGTAATGATCTACGCCGAACGCCTCCCCCTGCCGCACGTAGCGGCGTAGCAGCGGGTCGCCTACCGAGTCGGTTAAAATGTACGCCCGTTGCAACCGCTGCGGCGTTATCTCCAGCCACGCTTCCCCATACGAATCTTCGGTGGGTGTTGCAGTCGGCTGCAAGCTCAGGATCTGGCCGGCCTGCACTCGATTCGCCGGTAGGCAGAAGGCAACCAGAATAGCCCCGTCTTCTTGCTGGCGTTGCCGGCGAGCCAAGTGCCGCACCGAATCCTGCCACAACGGGCGCTTGGCATCGTAATCGGACCAGCCGGCTACAAACAGCGGCTTGCCCGGTAGCAAAGAACCAGCCGGGAACCGCACGAAAATGCGTAAGCTATCGGCTTCGCGGCGAGTTTCGGCCACAGGGTGGTTGGGCCGGTATTGCCCGCTGAAGTCATGGCGTGGGGGTAGGGCAGCCGCCTGCGTGAGCAGCGCAGCCAGAAAAATGGCACACAAAAAGACGTATCTCACTCGAAACTGATTTGGTACGAAGTAGTAGGGTAGTGGCTAGGTTCGTATACGAACCTGGAATCCGCACCGGACACGATAACGCCAAAAAGCCGGTTCTTCGTGCGAAAAACCGGCTTTTTAGTATTGTTTATCAGTCTAACGACCTCCTTGCAAGTAGGGCCCCAGGGTTTGCATGGCTTTGCTAGCGCGTTGCTGATCCCCGATTTGCTGGGCAGCGAAGTATACGCTTTGCAGGGTAATCAAGTACTGACTTACTTCCTGGTCGAACAGGGCGCTGTTGTGGGAAGTATAGTAGGCGACGCCCCGCTCAGCCCGACTGGTCATAACGTCCAGAATCTGGTTGGCCTTCGCTCGCTCCCCTACCGCTACCAGCGCCGGCGCAAGTTGAGGCGCATAATAGTCGTACGGAATGGCTTTATCCGGCATTACTACCAAGCATTTGTCAACCACCTTCTTAGCCGTGGCCGTGTCGCCGCTGGCCAGGTAGGCGTTGGCTAGGCGCACGAACTTGTCGCGGTAGTTAGCCGGAAAGCGGAGGTTATTTTCGTCGTAGAAGATGGTGGCATCATCCAGGCCACGGTACACAAACTGATTCATCAGCTTATCATACATGAGGCCTTTTTCTACAAAGCCATCGTCATTGCTCTTCGGCGAGTAGTTCGGGTCTTTGAGCGGCAGAATGCGGTAGGCCATGCCCTCCAGTTGGAAGTAGGGCTGCAAGCCCAGCATATCCGATGGTATAACAGTGCTGGAAAAGTAAATAGGTCGTTTCCAGTTATTGGTGGCGAGCATGTCGAGAATAACTAGGCCCTTCTTCTCAATGGCGCGCTTGCCCACGGTGAAGGTCATGCGGCTCACGAGTTGCCCTTGCCGGTCTTTGGGAACTAAGCCCATCTGCTTAACCGCCACCGTATCCACAGGTAGGTAGAAGGTAGGCGAGGGGAACGACAGGAGAGTAGGCCCGCCCTCCCCGTAGCTGACTTTGAGCAGGTCGCTGTTCTGGCCTACGAGGCCGATGAAGTCCTGCAAGTTTACCTCTCCCACACTGGGGTTCTCGGCGTAGGGCAGGTAGTCGTTGGTGCCCTGCGCGTAGCGCGAACTGTCCAACGAAATCGGCAGCGGCTGCGACAAGTAGCTGCGGCGCTTCATCTGGGCAATGTACCAGTCCGTGT
>Ga0210040_10003050_pt1 | contig 22972 bp, 23 predicted proteins | sample CryGeyCG12114_NA_FD_185462 | JGI IMG/M metagenome (GOLD analysis project Ga0210040, IMG submission 185462) | Groundwater microbial communities from aquifer - Crystal Geyser CG19_WC_8/21/14_NA (SPAdes) (version 2) | ecosystem: Environmental > Aquatic > Deep subsurface > Groundwater | place: USA...
CTTCGCCGCCCCGCCGACGACACGACAGAAAGCGACCATGCTGCACACCTTCGAGTTCGGGGACGTCTCGATCCCCGGCAATGTGACCGCCCCGCCCCGGAGCATCGACTCCGGCTACCTCGTGCCCGCCGGGTCGGTCGCGCTGCTCCACCCCTTCGGCGACACCGAGTTCTACCGTCACGGCTGGAACTCCTGGAGCCCGAGCGGATGGACCCGGACCGACGGCGAGACGATCGGCATCAAGAACAGCCCGAACCGCCTGCTCACGGCCGACGACGCGGTCAACGACACGCCGCACCTGCACACCGGCAGCGCGGTCGGCGCGATCGCCGGCACGGACGGCGACGTGCTCCTGCTCGGCGCGCTCGGCCTCGGCACCCCGCGCGTGGGCGCCGACGGCAACACGCTGTGGGCGAGGAGCGAGCGCGACGACGCGGAGTGGTTCGTCGCCTACGGCCCCGAGCAGAAGGTCTTCGGGGACTACGCGGACCTCCTCTCCGCCCGGCTCGGCCGGCGGTCGCAGCGCGCGGGTGCCGTGTGGAGCAGCTGGTACTCGTTCTACGAGGGCATCGACGAGCAGCTCGTGGCGGCGACGGCCGGCGACCTCGCGGGCTACCCCTTCGACGTCTTCCAGCTGGACGACGGGTGGGAACCGATCGTCGGCGACTGGACGGCGGGACCGAAGTTCCCCTCGGGCATGCAGGCGACGGCCAGGACCATCGAACGGGCGGGCTTCCGGCCCGGCCTGTGGCTCGCGCCCCTGATCGCTCTCCCCGGGTCGTCCATCGCCAGGGAGCGGCCGGACCTGCTCGTGCAGGACGACGCGGGCCGGCCGCTCGTCACCGGGTACAACTGGGGGTCGCACTATCACTCGCTAGACACCACGCAGGACGAGGTCAGGGACCACCTGCGCGAGGTCTTCGAGCGTGTCACCGGCTGGGGCTTCAGCTACCTGAAGCTCGACTTCATGTACGCGGGCGCCGTGCCGGGCAACCGGCGGGAGGACCTCCACCGTGAGACGGTGTACCGCGACGCGATCAGCCACATCCGCGATGTCGTCGGCGACTCGGTCTACCTCCTCGGCTGCGGCGTACCGATGATCCCGTCGGTCGGCGTGTTCGACGGCGCCCGCGTCGGACCCGACGTCGGCGCCTTCTGGGACAACGCGGAGCGTTCGGGCGACCCCTCGGGCGTCGGCGCGTTCAACTCCATCCTCGACTCCGTCAACCGCGTCTGGATGAAGCGGCTCTACGAGGTCGACCCCGACGCCGTCTACTTCCGCAGCTCGCGCAGCCTCCTCGAGGAGGGGGAACGGCAGCTGCTGCAGGACGTCGCGGCCATCCTCGAGTTCCGGTCGACGTCGGATCCGGTCGCCTGGCTGCTCGACGGCGAGCGCGAGCAGCTGCGGCGCTACATGTCCGAGACGTCGGTGATCGAGCAGACGGGCCGGTACGCCTTCAGCATCGACGGCCGCACCGTCGACCTCACCGAGGTCATCACCGGTACCGCGGCCCCGAGCGCCGCGTCCCTCATCGTGTGAGGCGGATGGGGGCGATCCGCCCTCGTCAGCCGCACCGGCACGAACCGAGCACCACCAGGGGTGACGCCGACGTCACCAGAAAGCGAGTTGCAGTTCAGTGATGCGCAAGAGACTACGATCCATCGCGGCGGTCACGGCGGCGGCGGCGGCCATCGCCGTGCCGGCGTTCGTCGCGACCTCGGCCTCGGCCGAGACGCCCGGCTGGACACCGCTGCCCGCGGCGCCCGAGCCGCAGGTCAACCCGCTGAAGGGCTTCATCCCCTTCCAGGGGGACTACGACGCCTTCCCGTACGCGATGGAGTGGGCCTACTTCCCGCTCGACGCCGTCATGACGGGTCCCGATTCGTTCGACTGGACCGTCTTCGACGCGGCACTCGACGAGATCGCGTCGCGCGGCCACCAGACGGCGCTGCGTTTCTACCTCGACTACCCCACGAGGGAGTCGGGCATCCCGCAGTTCCTGCTCGACGGCGGCCTGGAGACGCGCCCGTACGACGACTTCGGCAACGACGGCGTCAGCGTGTCGCCCGACTACGACAACCCCGAGCTGCGGGCGGCGATCGACTCGTTCGTCGCCGCGCTCGGCGAGCGCTACGACGGGGACCCGCGCGTCGGGTTCGTGCAGGCGGGACTCGTGGGCTTCTGGGGCGAGTGGCACACCTGGCCGTACAACGGCACGGAGGGGAAGCCGGACTGGATGCCGTCGGAGGAGACGCAGCAGGAGGTCCTCGACGACTTCGTCGCCGCCTTCGGCGAGACGGAGATCCAGGTCCGCAACCCGAACGCCATGAACGCGTCCATGCCGATCGGCTACCACGACGACTCGTTCGCGCTCGAGACCATGATCAGCCCGCTGGGCTGGCACTTCATGGACAACATGGTCGCCGCCGGTGCCACGGAGAAGTGGCAGGAGTACTCGGTGGGCGGCGAGCTGCGGCCCGAGCTGCAGCCCTGCCTGTTCAGCGTCGCGGGATGCCCCGTCCTCGAGGAGGGCGGTGACAACGACTTCGCGGGAAGCCTCGCGCAGACGCATGCCAGCTGGCTGATGAACCACTACGCATTCCAGACGGGCTACTCCGAGGCCGACAAGCCCGCGGCGCTTCTCGCGTCCCAGTCTCTCGGCTACTCGTTCCGGGCGACCGAGGCGCTCGTCCCCGCGTCCGTGGAGCCGGCCGTGGCAGGGGCGGTCGAGGTCGGGCTGACGATCTCGAACGTCGGCGTCGCGCCCTTCTACTACGACTGGCCGATCACGCTCGCCGTAGCGGACGGCTCCGGGGCCGTGGTCCGCACGACCGCGACGGACTGGCTGGTCAGCGACATCGCGAGCGGCGCGTCCGCGACGTTCACGGGCAGCGTCGACCTCGCCGGCCTGCCGGCCGGCGACTACGCGGTGCTAGCCCAGGTCGCGAACCCCCTGCCGGGCGGCTACCCGATCCGGTTCGCGAACGCGACGCAGGACGCGGATCTGGACGGTTGGCTGACCCTCGGCGGCACGACCGTGGCCGCCGAGGTGCCGGGGGAGGCCCCGGGCAACGGCGAGACCCCTCCCGTTGGTGCCCCGGGCGGCGAGACGCCGCCGGTCGGCGAACCCGAGGAACCCGGGAGCGAGGCCCCCGGCGCGGAGGTCCCCGGTGACGCGCCGCCCGCGCATGCACCGGCCGCCGGCGAGAGTCCGCGCCACACCGACCGGGGAACGCTGGCCTACACCGGCGGAGACACCGCACCGCTGTTCGGCGCGGCCGTGGTCCTCGTGATGCTCGGTCTCGGCGGGATCTTCGCCCGACGGGCGCTGCGACGGGCCTAGCCGTTCCGCATGACCCAGCGCCTCCGCGTCGGGGGACCGGCACCACGGTGTCGCGTCCCCCGGCGCGGAGGCGCTGTCGCGAGTGTGCCCGGGTGCTCGGCTAGACGGGGCCGGTGCGGCCCGCGGCGATGTCGTCCGCGATCCTCCGCACCTCTGTCACGTTCGGCTCGCGGCGCGCATCCGTCATGCGCTGCACGAGCTCCCGGTAGATGTCGCCGGGATCGCCGCCGCGCATCTCGCCGCAGAGTGCCGCGATTTCGCCGCGCGTCGGGGTCGCGGCGGTGCCGTCGCGGAACTCCGCTCCCCACCGGTCGAGCTCCTGCTCCCAGTCCGGATCGATGCCGAAAATCATGCGCGCCCCCTGCGATCGTCAATCGGCTGCTCGTGCTGCGCTCGTCGATGCCCACCCTCGGCTCCGCTTCCTCCCATCATCGTCCGCGCCGGGGTGCGGCGGTAGTCGGCTCTTGCAGGGACAAGCGGGACCGGCCGGGGGGCTGCACACTCGTCCGCTGCGGTCAATGGGCTCGCCGTGGCGGCGCCGTGGCGCATACGTTCCAGTCATGAAGCTGCTGACGTACGCCCGGGAATCCGTTCTGCTCGGCGACGCCGCGGCGGACGGGCTGATGGCATACGCCGCGAGACTCGCGTCACTGCGGTTGACCGACGCCGTACGGCTGCGGGTCCTCACCGTCGGCGGGTCGTCGGCGATGGCGGCCTTCCTGCTCACCCCCGGGGTGCAGCTGATGACCGTCACCGTCGAGAGCCCGTACGCGGAGCCCGACAACGAGGCCGAGGTCGCGACTCTGCGCCGCAGAACCGCGGACATCGTCGTCGCCGTTGTGCTCGAGGACCAAGGGCGCGACGCCATCTTCGACGACATCGAGTTCGCGGCGGCCACCAGCTGAACCGATGCGAATCGATCCGGCCCCGCCCGTCGCACGGGCGCGGCGCGCGTTCGGCCGGGCGGCACTGAAGGGGTGGGCCCCGTCGGGCTCGAACCGACGACCCAGGGATTAAAAGTCCCTTGCTCTACCAACTGAGCTAGAGGCCCGCGGCACCCAATCTACCGCGCCTGCCGCCGGAGCCCTCCCGCGTAGGGTTGTCGGGTGACCGAAGAGTTCCACAAGCCCACGAAGTTCTCCGGGGCGAAGTTCGAGGGGATGAAGGGCGGGGAAGATCCGGCCACCATCTCGCGCATCGCGCACGACACCGCGCACGCCCTGCTCGGGCGGGTGCGCGACAACCCCGAGCCGGCGGTGCTCAATCGGCTTGTGGAGTACACCGACGAGCACGGCATCGACGCCGTCGCCGAGCTCTGGTCGCGCTCGAGCGCCCGCAGCCTGCCGGGAGCGCTGTGGCGCCTCTACCTCGTCCGCGCCATGATCCGGCAGAACCCGGAGGGCACGGCGTACTCCTTCCAGCGCGGCAGCGAGGTCTCGGTGACCATCGACCAGGTCGTCGCGGGCGCGTCGACGCCGACGGGACCCGGCGAGATCCTCGAGCTCGCCGACGAGATCCTGCGCGGCGTGTTCGAGGGCGACTTCGCCGTGGCGCTCGACCGCGCCGCTGCCTTCTGCCGCGTCACCTCCGAGGGATGCACGAGCATCGCGGACGACGTCGACGCCATAACGCCGGAGCGGGCCACGGAGCTCACCAGGCGGGCACTGCGCCTCGCCGGCACCGCCGCCGAGGTGACCGCCTGTGCCCGCCTGTGGCGAGCGGGAGGGTTAGAATAGGGGAGCCGGGCCGCAGTAACCCCGGGCTCCAATATTTGCCGCCCCGAGCGGCCTCGCGCCGAGAGGCGTTTCTGCGGTCCGGTTCGCTCCTCCCGCCGGTCGTGACCAATCCGCGGGAGCGATGGGCTCCGAAGCATTGTCGATAGTGACCGCAATGCGACGACGGGGTATCTCTGACATGCTTGCACTCGTGCCTGCGGAGACGGATAGCGAAAGCTCCGCCTCCCCGGCCGTGGTGTCCCGCGAGGAGTTGCTCGCCAGGGTGGCCCTCGGCGATCAGGACGCATTCGCGGATCTCTACGATCAGACGGCGTCGCGCGTGCTCGGGCTCGTGCAGCGTCTGCTGGTCGACCACGCACAGTCCGAGGAGGTGACGCAGGAGGTGTACCTGGAGGTGTGGCAGACGGCCCCGCGCTTCGCCGCCGACCGCGGTTCGGCGATCACCTGGATCCTCACGATGGCGCACCGCAGAGCGGTCGACCGCGTGCGGGCGTCGCAGGCGAGCCGGCAGCGCGACCTGCGCATCGGCGTGCGGGATCACGTCGATGGTTACGACGACGTCGCCGAGCAGGCCGAGATCCGGCTGGAGAACATCAAGGTCGAGCGCGCCCTCGGTCGGCTGAGCGAGGCGCAGCGCGAGGCAGTGACGCTCGCCTACTACGGCGGACTGACGCAGCGCGAGGTCTCGGAGCGGCTCGGAGTTCCGCTCGGGACCGTGAAGACACGGCTGCGCGACGGCATGATCCGGCTGAGAGACGAATTGGGGGTGGCATCGTGACGGAGGAGGACGCACGCTCGAGCGCGGCGGCCCGCGCTCTCGATGCGCTCGAGCCCCACGAGGCCGCGGCCGTGGACGCCGCCGCCCGGCGCTCGACGAACCTGCGGGGTGAGGTCGACGCCTTCGCGGGCACGGCCGCCCAGCTGGGTCTCGCCGTCCGGCCCGTCGCACCGTCGTCGGGCCTGAAGGCCCGCCTGCTCGCCGACATCGCGCGCACGCCGCAGTACCCCGCGGTCGATGACGCGAGCACGGGCGCCATCGCGGTCCCCGGCGGTGCGCACGCGGCGGTCGATCCGGGTGCGGGTGCCGTGGCGGACACCGCAGCGGCCCCCGGGCGGCCTTCCGCCGCACCGGCGGCAGCGCATCGCGGACCGGGAATGCCCGCGGGCACCACCACGCCGACGCCGGCGGAGTCGCGGGCGCGCGTCCGCTGGTATGCCCGCCCGGGCCTCGTCCTCGGAGCCGCGGCCGCCGCCGCCGCCATCTTCGCCGGGGGAGTCGTCCTCGGCGACACCCTGAACGGCGACGACCGGACCATGCAGGCGCAGGCGGACGCCCTGGCCGAGCTCTTCGCGGCCCCCGACGCCCAGCGCAGCAGTGCCGACGTCGAGGGCGACGCGACGGCGACGCTCGTCTGGTCTGAACAGCTCGACCGGTCCGTCGTGGTCTTCGACGACCTCGGGACGCTTCCCGACGACAGCGTCTACGAGGCCTGGTACATCGACTCCGCCGGCGCCGCGACCCCGGCCGGCACGTTCCGCTCCGACGGCGACGGTCACGTCTTCCACCTGCTCGACGGTTCGCTCCGCGGCGGCACGGTCGGCGTGACCGTGGAGCCGGAGTCCGGCTCCGACGCGCCGACCACGAAGCCGATCGTCCTGCTGAACCGCGCCTGAGCACGGCCCCTCTCGCGGACTTTTCTCGGCCGCCCGTTCACGCGGCGATGCCCGGCCCGCGTCCGCCCGTGGAACGGGGGACGCGAGCCGGGCACCGGGGAGGCGTCGGCGGAGCCGGATCAGCCGAAGCGGCCGGATACGTAGTCCTCGGTGGCCTGCACGCTCGGCTTCGAGAAGATCGTGTTCGTGTCGTCGTACTCGATGAGCTTGCCCGGCTTGCCGGTGCCCGCGATGTTGAAGAACGCGGTGCGGTCGGACACGCGGCTGGCCTGCTGCATGTTGTGGGTGACGATCACGATCGTGTAGTCCTGCTTGAGCTCCTCGATGAGGTCCTCGATCGCCAGGGTCGAGATGGGGTCGAGCGCCGAGCACGGCTCGTCCATGAGCACGACGTCGGGCTGCACGGCGATGGCCCGGGCGATGCACAGTCGCTGCTGCTGGCCGCCCGAGAGGCCGGATCCCGGCTTGTCCAGGCGGTCCTTGACCTCGTTCCAGAGGTTCGCGCCGCGGAGCGAGCGCTCCGCGAGGTCGTCGGCGTCACCCTTGGAGATCCGGCGGTTGTTGAGCTTCACGCCCGCGAGCACGTTGTCCTTGATCGACATGGTGGGGAACGGGTTGGGGCGCTGGAACACCATGCCGACCTGGCGGCGCACGACCACGGGGTCGACCCCCTGGCCGTAGAGGTTGTTGCCGTCGATGAGCACGTCGCCCTCGACGTAGGCGCCGGGGATCACCTCGTGCATGCGGTTGAGCGTGCGGAGGAATGTGGACTTGCCACACCCCGATGGGCCGATGAACGCCGTCACGGTGCGGGGCTCGATGGTGAGGGAAACGTCCTCGACGGCCTTGAACTTGCCGTAGTAGACGTTGAGGTCGTTGACTTCGATGCGCTTGGACACGTCGGTTCCTTTTCGGGTGCGGTGCGGTTAGCGGGACTTCGGGGCGAACACCCGCGCCACGATGCGCGCGACGAGGTTGAGCACCATGACGATGAGGATCAGCACGAGCGCGCCCGTCCAGGCACGGTCGATGTATGCCTGAGCGTCCTGGCCCTGGGCGACGTACTGGTTGTACACGAACACGGGCAGGGTCATCATGCGGTCGCCGAACAGGTTGTAGTTCACGCTCGACGTGAAGCCGGCGATGATGAGCAGCGGCGCGGTCTCGCCGATCACGCGGGCGATGGCGAGAGTCGCACCGGTGAGGATGCCCGCGAGCGACGTCGGCAGCACGACCTTGATGATGGTGAGCCACTTCGGCACGCCGAGCGCGTACGCCGCCTCGCGGAGCTCGTTCGGAACGAGCTTCAGCATCTCCTCCGTCGAGCGCACGACGATCGGGATCATCAGGACCGACAGCGCGACGGCACCGCCGAAGCCCATCCGGACGCCGGGCTCCGTGAACAGCACGAACAGGGCGTACGCGAAGAGGCCGGCGACGATGGAGGGGATGCCGGTCATCACGTCCACGAGGAACGTGATGGCCTGGGCGAGGCGGCCCTGACCGTACTCGACGAGGTAGACGGCCGTGAGCAGGCCGATCGGCACGCTCATCGCGGCGGCGGCGAGCGTGATCTCCACCGTGCCGACGATGGCGTGGACGGCGCCGCCGCCCTGGCCGACGACGTTGCGCATCGAGTAGCTGAAGAACTCGGGGTCGAAGCGCGCGGCGCCGAAGGTCACCACCGTGAACACCAGGCTCACGAGCGGCAGGAGCGCGAGCACGAACGCGCAGGTCACCAGGATGGTGGCGAGCCGGTCCTTCGCGAGACGCGAGCCCTCGACGGCGAACGACACCACGAACAGCGTGACCGCGAACAGCACGGTGCCGAGCACGAGTGCGCCGATGAGGTTGAAGTCCTCGGTGACGCCGCCCAGCTGCAGCAGCAGGAAGACGACGAGCAGCACGATCCAGCTCGCTGCGAGCACGCCGACGGTTGCCCCGCGCGGCAGCCTGCCGGCGGAAAGAGAGTTGGCGAAGGGGCGCGCCCCGGTCGTGACGGCCATCAGTTCGCTCCCGAGAAGGCCTTGCGGCGGTTGACGATGTACCGGGCGACCGAGTTGACCACGAGCGTGATCACGAACAGCACGAGCCCGGACGCGATGAGGGTGTTGGTTCCGAGGCCGAAGGACTCGGGGAAGCTGAGAGCGATGTTCGCCGCGATGGTGTTCGGGTTCTGCTGCTGCAGCAGGGCGAACTTCACGATCGCGGCCGGGGAGAGGATGATCGCGACGGCCATGGTCTCGCCGAGCGCTCGGCCGAGGCCGAGCATGGAGGCGGACACGATGCCCGGGCGGCCGAACGGGAGGACGGCGATGCGGATCATCTCCCAGCGCGTCGCGCCGAGCGCGAGCGCCGCCTCCTCGTGCAGGCGCGGCGTCTGCAGGAAGATCTCGCGGGACAGCGCCGTGATGATGGGCAGGATCATGACCGCGAGCACGACGGCGACGGTGAGGATGGTGCGGCCCGTGCCCGAAGCCGGGCCGGCGAACAGCGGGAACCAGCCGAACGTGCTCGTGAGCCACCGGTAGAACGGCACCACCGCGGGAGCGAGGACGCCGATGCCCCAGAGGCCGTAGACCACGGAGGGCACCGCGGCCAGGAGGTCGATCACGTAGCCGAGCGGTGACGCGAGCCGGCGCGGGGCGTAGTGCGAGATGAAGAGCGCGATGCCGATGGAGAGGGGCACAGCGATGGCGAGCGCGATGACGGCCCCCCAGACGGTGCCGAACGCGAGCGGGCCGACGTAGGACCAGAAGCCCTCACCGCCGACGATGTCCGCGGGATCGGCTGCGAGAGCGGGCACGCTCTGCGCGATGAGGAAGAGCGCTACGGCCGCGAGGATGACGAGGATGAGGCTCCCCGCGAGAACGGTGCTCGCGGAGAAGATCCGGTCACCCGGCCTCTGCTTGGCCTTGATCGCGGTCTGGGGCTTGGCGACGGCAGTCATTCGATTCCCTGGTTCATCGGGTGCTCAGGCTGGTTCGGGAGCGGGGACTGTGGGTTGTCCCAGAACCCGAGGATGCCCGCCCCGCTGCGGAGAACGCAACGGGGCGGGCACGGGAAACGGTGTTACTCGATCGAGGCGATCGCGTCCGAGACCTGGCTCGAGACGGTCGAGGACAGCGGCGCGATGCCCGCGGTCTCCGCGCCCTCGGCCTGGCCCTCCTCGCTCGCCACGTAACCGACGTAGGCCTTGACCAGGGCGGCGGTCTCGTCGTCCTGGTAGTCCTGGCAGGTGATCAGGTAGCTGACGAGGACGATCGGGTAGACGCCGGCCTCCGTCGTGGTGCGGTCGATCTCGAAGGCGATGTCGTTCTCCTCGCGGCCCTCGGCCTCGGGCGAGGCATCGACGATCGCGGCGGCCGCCTCGGGGGAGTACTCGACGAACTCGTCGCCGACCTTGATCTTCGCGACGCCGAGCTCACCTGCGCGGGACGCGTCGGCGTAGCCGATCGTGCCCATTCCGTTGGTCACCGCGTCCACGACGCCGGAGGTCTGAGCCGCGGCCTCGCCGCCGAAGGTGTCGGGCCAGACGCCGTCCGCCTCCTCGGTCCAGACGTCGGGGGCGACGGCGTGCAGGTATTCGGTGAAGTTCTCCGTCGTGCCGGAGTCGTCCGAGCGGTGCACGGCGGTGATGGCGGAGGAGGGCAGCGTCGCGTCGGGGTTGAGCGCGACGATCTCCGGGGCGTCCCACGTGGTGATCGAGCCGGAGAAGATGCCGGCGAGGGTGGCGGGGTCGAGGTTCAGCTCGTCGACGCCCTCGAGGTTGAAGATGATCGCGATCGGGGAGATGTAGACGGGCAGATCGATGGCCGAGGTGCCCTCCGCGCACTTGCCGAAGGTGCCCGCGAGCTCCTCCTCGTTCAGGGCGCGGTCGGAACCGGCGAAGTCGGCGCCGCCGGCGATGAAGGCCTCGCGACCCGCACCCGAGCCGTCGGGCGAGTACTCGACGGTCACGTCGGGGTTGGCCGTCTGGAACGCGGCGCGCCAGGCCTCCTGCGCGGAGCCCTGGGACGAGGCGCCGATGCCGACGAGCGTGCCGGTGAGACCGGAGCTGCTCTCGTCTGCCGCGGGGGTGCCGCCTCCGGTCTCGTTGGCTGCGCAGGAGGTGAGGGCGAGAGCGGCGACGGCGGCAAGGGCCGTCACCCCTCCGAAACGCGTGATGTTCAAGGTGGTGCCTTCCGGGTTCGGTATCAGGACTGTGTGGGCCGGTGCAGGCCCTCGCCGCACGCTATTCCGGACGGTTAACGAGAGTCGTCCATCACGGTGAACGGGAGGTGAACACGGCACGCCCTCGGGCGGCGTCCACACCGCGGCTGCGGGCACCCGCGGGGCGGGCGGCGCGCTACTCCTTGGCCGAGTGGGTCTCGATCGCGGCGATGCCGAGCGTCGGGTCGTCGGCGGGCAGGTGCACGACCGTGAACTCCGCGGGGCTCAGCATGCCGGCGCGCGTGAGCCGCACGGCGGACCGGGTCTCCGTGAGCACCCCGATCTCGTGCAGGATCTCCGGCAGCACGGGGCTGTGGCTGCACAGCACCGTCGTCCGCCGCCGCTCGATGCGCTTCTCGACGACCTCCCGCACGGATCCGCCGTGCTCCTCGTAGGCGTCCTGGCTGATGCCGTCGGTGGGGCGGATCTCGAGCCCGAGCGCCTCGGCCGTCGGCTGCAGCGTCTCGACGCAGCGGACCGCGCTGCTGCTGATGAGCACCCGCGGCTCGAACGCCTGCACCGTCGGCACGATCGCGCGGGCCTGCCGGGTGCCGCGCGGCTTCAGCGGGCGCGAGGCGTCCGGGCCGTCCCACTCGAACGGCTGCACCGCCTTGCCGTGCCGCAGCACGATGAGGGCGAAGGTGCGCTCGACGCCCCGCCCCAGCTGATCCGCGAAGAGCTGCAGCACGTCGATGTCGCTCGCGTAGGTGAGCAGGGCGCGGGCGGCGGGGATGGGCAGCCAGTCCAGGCCGTCCACCTCACGATTCGGCGCGAACGTCGACGCGGCGATCGCCTTCTTCGTCGCCTCGGCAGCCCAGTAGTGCACCTCTTTGCTGCGGTCGCCGGGGATGGGGTACTCGACGGCGCCGAGCGGCGTCCCCAGCGCGACCCGGAGGCCCGTCTCCTCGAACACCTCGCGCACCGCGGTCTGGGGCAGTGTCTCGCCGGGGTCGAGCTTGCCCTTCGGCAGGCTGAAGTCGCTGTGCTGCGGGCGGTGGATCACCAGGACCTCGACGTCGTCGCCGGCCCGGCGCCAGACGACGGCGCCCGCGGCGTAGACGACGGAGTCGGACCCGCTCAGCCGTTCGCCCCGATCACCGGAAGCCACCGGAGCGCCGCCTCCGCGACACCTGGTACATCACCCGGTTCTGCAGGTCGTCGAGCACGTTGCCCTCCTCGTCGGCGCTGTGCCGGGTCCAGAAGCCCGTCTCGTCGAGCCACCACGACGACGTCGTCGGCGCCATGGCGAGATCGAAGAGGTCGTGGATCTCCCGGATCTGGTCCGGGTCGACGAGCCGCACGAGCGCCTCGACGCGGCGATCGAGGTTGCGGTGCATCATGTCGGCGCTGCCGATGTACATCTGCGGGTCGCCGTCGTTCACGAAGGAGAAGACGCGCGAGTGCTCGAGGTAGCGGCCGAGGATGGACCGCACACGGATGTTCTCGCTCAGCCCGGCCTGCCCGGGCTTGACCGCGCAGATGCCGCGCACCCAGATGTCGATCGGCACGCCCGCGGCGCTCGCGCGGTACAGCGCGTCGATGATGGCCTCGTCGACGATGGAGTTGACCTTGATCTTGATGCCGCTCTGCTTGCCCTCCTGCGCGTTGCGCGTCTCGGTCGCGATGCGCTTGAGCAGCCCCTTCCGCAGGTGCAGCGGCGCGACGAGGAGGCGCTTGAACTTCTTCTCGATCGCGTAGCCGGACAGCTCGTTGAACAGGCGCGTCAGGTCCTTGCCCACCGTGTCGTCGGCCGTCAGCAGCCCGAGGTCCTCGTAGATGCGGCTCGTCTTCGGGTTGTAGTTGCCGGTGCCGATGTGGCTGTAGTGGCGCAGGCGCCCCTTCTCCTGCCGCACGACGAGCGCGAGCTTGCAGTGGGTCTTCAGCCCGACGAGTCCGTACACGACGTGCACGCCCGCCTTCTCGAGCTTGCGCGCCCAGCTGATGTTGTTCTGCTCGTCGAACCGGGCCTTGATCTCCACGAGGGCGAGCACCTGCTTGCCCGCCTCCGCGGCGTCGATCAGCGCCTCGACGATGGGGCTGTCACCGGACGTGCGGTACAGGGTCTGCTTGATGGCGAGCACGTGCGGGTCCGCCGCCGCCTGCTCGAGGAACGCCTGCACGCTCGTCGCGAACGACTCGTAGGGGTGGTGCAGCAGGATGTCCTGCCGGGCGATCGAGCGGAAGATGTCCGGCTTCGAGTTCGGCTCTGTCGGCATGATCGGCAGGCTCGTGGTCGGCACGTGGTTCGGGTAGTGCAGCGCGGGGCGGTCGATCTTCGCGATCGAGAACAACCCGCCGAGGTCGAGCGGCGAGGGGAGGGTGTAGACCTCCTGCTCGGTGATGTCGAGCTCGCGCACGAGCAGGTCGAGCGTCACCGGGTCCATGTCGTCCGAGATCTCGAGCCGGATGGGCGGGCCGAACCGGCGCCGCAACAGCTCCTTCTCGAGGGCCTGGATCAGGTTCTCGGTCTCGTCCTCCTCGATCTCGACGTCCTCGTTGCGGGTGACCCGGAAGACGTGGTGCTCGACGATCTCCATGCCGGGGAACAGGTCCTCGAGCTGATTCGAGATGAGGTCCTCGAGCGCGATGAACTCGAGAACGCCTGACCCGGAGTCCGCGCCGAGCGGGAGGAAGCGCGGCAGCATCTGCGGCACCTTGATGCGCGCGAACTCCTGCCGGCCGGTCTTGGGGTTGCGGACGCGCACCGAGAGGTTGAGGGACAACCCGGAGATGTAGGGGAACGGGTGCGCCGGGTCCACCGCGAGGGGCATGAGCACGGGGAAGATCTGCTGGGCGAACATCTCCCGCAGGTGCGCGTGCTGCGAGTCGTCGAGCTCGTTCCACTCGACGATGCGGATGTTCGCCTCGCGCAGCGCGGGCATCACGCCGGAGCGGAAGGACTCCGCGTGCCTGCGCTGCAGCTCGTACGCCGTGCGGTTGATGTCCGCGAGCACCTCGGTGGGCGTGCGCCCGGTCACGGTCGGCACGGCGAGCCCCGTGGCGATGCGGCGCTTCAGGCCGGCGACGCGCACCATGAAGAACTCGTCGAGGTTGCTCGCGAAGATGGCGAGGAAGTTGGCGCGCTCGAGCACGGGCAGGCGCGGGTCCTCCGCGAGATCGAGGACGCGCTGGTTGAAGGCCAGCCAGCTGAGCTCCCGATCGAGGAACCGGTCCTCCGGCAGGGTGCCGTCATCGACGCTCGTCGTCTCCTCCTCGTCGAAGTCGTCGAGGAGGTCGGCGACGGCTTTCGCGTCCCCGAGGTACGTTTCGCTGTCCATTGATCCATCTTGTCACCGCGGGGCTTCCCCGTGACGGAAACGAGAGCGGAACGGGCGATGGCGCTCAGCGCCGGTACTGCACGTCCACGGCCGCGTCGGAGAACCCCTCGGACCGGTACAGCCGCACGGCGGCGGCGTTGTCCTGCTCGACGTAGAGGGTGACGCGGTCCACCCCGCGCTCGCGGAGCCGGTCGAGCCCGGCGCGCAGCAGCGACCGGCCGATCCCGGCCCCCGCGTGCTCGGGATGCACCCCGAGCACGTAGATCTCGCCCTCGAGCGCGCCGTCGCCGTCGGTTCCCCCCGCCCGGGCACCGGCCGCCGGGGCCTCCACCTTGAGCCAGCAGAACCCCACGAGGGCGCCTGCCGCGTCCCGGGCGAGGAGGAAGTCCTCGGGCGAGAACCAGGGCTCGGCGCGACGCGCGTCGAGGTCGGCGCGCGTCTGACCGCCCTGCTCCGGGTGCGCCGCGAACGCGAGCGCGTTGAGCCGCAGCCAGTCGTCCGCGTCGCGCGCCGGGTCGAAGGTCGAGAGCGCGAGGTCGGTGCGCGACCACCCCGCTGACGGGGCGGGCGCCGGCGCGGCCAGCTTCAGCAGCACGCGCGCCCGGCGGAAGCCGAAGCGGAGCGCGAGCGCCGCCGCCGCGGGGTGGTCGCCGTGGGCCCACGCGGCAAGGGCGTGCGGAGCGGAGTCGACGAGGTGCGCGAGGATCGCGGTGCCGACTCCGCGGCCGCGCGCGTCCGGGGAGACGACGAACTCCGCCTCCGCGCCGTCCGCCGGGGTGGCGAGCACCGCGGCCCCGGCGAGGGTGTCGCCGACGTGAGCCTCGATGAGCCGCGGCCCTCGATCCAGGCCCACCGTGAGCATGGACTGCTCGTTGACGGCGCGCTGGCCGTCGACGCGCTCCGCCGCGGCCACGAGGCGGCGGAAGCGGGCGAGGGCCTCGCGATCACCCGGGCTAGGAGCGGAGAGGCGAACCGGTGCGCTCATCATCCTCTTCATACACGTTGAACCGGTAGCCGACGTTGCGCACGGTGCCGATCAGCGACTCCAGATCGCCGAGCTTCGCCCGCAGGCGCCGCACGTGGACGTCGACCGTGCGCGTACCGCCGAAGTAGTCGTAGCCCCACACCTCGCTGAGCAGCTGCTCGCGCGTGAACACCCGCGACGGGTGCGTAGCGAGGAAGCGCAGCAGCTCGAACTCCTTGAACGTGAGATCGAGCGGGGCCCCGTGCACCTTCGCGGAGTAGCTCGCCTCGTCGATGACGACGCCGGACGCCTGGATCTTCGACGAGGTGTGCACCTCGGCGGCGCGGCCGATGACGAGCCGGACGCGCGCATCCACCTCCGCCGGGCCCGCGGAGTCGAGGATCACGTCGCTCGCGCCCCAGTCCGCGCTGACCGCCGTGAGCCCGCCCTCGGTGAGGATGAGCACGAGCGGCACGTTCACGCCGGTGGTCGTCAGGATCTTGCAGAGCGACTTCGCGCTGGCCAGATCGGCGCGGGCGTCGACGAAGATGAGGTCGGACGACGGGGCATTGACGAGGCTCGCGGGCTCCGCGGGGATGGAGCGGACGCGGTGGCTGAGGAGGGCGAGCGACGGGAGCGCCTCGACGTCCGTCGCGGACGTCAGGATCAACAGCTGCGCCACGCACGATCCTCTCGTCCCGGATTTCGTCTCATCCTAGCGGCGCTCGCGGAAGCCCCTTCCGCACGGCTGCGAGGGCCGGGCGGCACCGATGGCGGGCGGCCGGGCCGCACCGGACCGGGCCGTGCGGCACAATGAACGGGTGGTTGGCCAGTGGAAGAGCGTCGTGCCGGTGTGGGTGCTCGCGCTCGTCGGCGTTGTGCTCGTCGTCGTCCTCGCCGCTCCCGAGGACTACCTCGACTGGCTGCCCGTCGTGCTGGCGGGGAGCATGATCGCCACGTTCGTCGTGCAGCTCGCCGTGCCCCGCAAGACCGGGTTCGTCGGCCGGGCGACCCTCAGCGCGTGCGGCGTCGTCCTGCTCCTCGCGCTCTCGACGGCCGTGCTGGCGGTGGCATCGCCGCTCGTGGGCTAAAATCGACTCATGTCCTCGCTGATCGCCCTTGAACTCGTCTATCTGGGCCTGCTGGTGCTGGCGAGCCTCGCGATCGGTGCCGTTTCGGTTGTCGTCCTGTACAACCTGTTCCGGGGCCAGAGCTGACGCTCGCCCTCCCCGTCGATCCGACCGAAAGCCAGGTCGCACCATGATCGAACTCCCCGTCGACCTGCCCGCAGAGCTCGTGCCGCTGTCGTGGCTGCTCGGCGTGTGGGAGGGATCCGGCATGGTCGAGTACGTGATCGGCGACGCGGTCGAGCGGCACGAGTTCCGCCAGCGCGTGAGCTTCAGCCACGACGGGCTCCCGCACCTGAACTACAGCTCATCGACGTGGCTGCGCGACCCGGCTGGGGACAGCTACGTCGGCGGGACGACGCCGCTCGCCACCGAGACCGGATACTGGCGCCTCAGCCGCGCGCTGGGCGACGCCGATCCCGGTCCCGGCCTGCTCCCCGGCGTCGGGGAGCCCCGCTACCGCACCGCATCCGACGTCGAGACGCTCCGCAACGGCAACCAGGGGTTCGACATCGAGGTCTCCCTCGTGCATCCCGGTGGAGTCAGCGAGGTCTACCTCGGGCAGGTGCGGGGACCCCGCATCGACCTCGCCACCGACGCGGTGCTGCGCACCGACGGCTCGAAGAACTACTCCGCCGCGACCCGCATCTACGGACTCGTGGAGCGCGACCTCCTGTGGGCGTGGGACATCGCCGCCCTCGGCCAGGACCTCCGCACCCACGCGTCGGGACGGCTGGCCCGCGTTGACTGAGTTCCTCCGGCTCGCCGGTGCCGTCGAGGGCGAGGGGCAGGATGCGGGCGTCGCTGCCCACTACGGCAACCCCACCCTCGAGCAGCGCGCCCTGGAGGCCGGCCGCGCGGTCGTCGACCTGTCCCAGCGCGCGGTCCTCACCATCACCGGGGAGGACAGGCTCACCTGGCTCGACTCCCTGACCAGCCAGAGCCTGCGCGGCCTCGCCGCTGGTGAGTCGGCCGAGACGCTGCTGCTCGACCCCAACGGGCGGCTCGAGCACGCCGTCCGCGTGCTCGACGACGGCGTCACCGCGTGGCTGCTCGTGGAGCGCGGTCAGGCCGACCCCCTGCTGACCTGGCTGCAGCGGATGCGATTCATGCTGCGCGTCGAACCGGAGGACCGCTCCGCGGACTACGCCACCGTCGCGACGTTCGGCGACCCCGTCGCGCTCGGGCTTCCGGTCGCGGCGCCGAACGGCGTGCCGCTCGCCTGGCGGGACCCGTGGGACGCCGTCCGCCCCGGCGGTCACCAGTACTCGCACGCGGAGGATCACCCCGGCGTCGCCTGGCGCGAGACCGAGGTCCTCGTGGCTCGCGACGACGTGGCGACGGTCGCCCGGCGCGTGGCGGCGGGCGAGCTCGCGGTCGCGGGCACGCTCGCGCTCGAGGCGCTGCGGATCGCGGCGTGGCGTCCCCGCTTCGGCGCCGAGGTGGACGAGCGCAGCATCCCGCACGAGCTCGACTGGCTGCGCACGGCAGTGCACCTGACCAAGGGCTGCTACCGGGGGCAGGAGACGGTGGCGAAGGTGCACAACCTCGGCAAGCCGCCCCGCCGGCTCGTGCTCCTGCACCTCGACGGCTCGGACGCGATCCTGCCCGGACCGGGTGCCGCCGTTCTCGCGCCGCGGGACGGCGAGGATCCGGTGCCCGTCGGGGTCGTGACCTCGAGCGCCCTGCACCACGAGCTCGGTCCGGTGGCGCTCGCCGTGATCAAGCGGTCGGTGTCCCCGGAGGCGCAGCTGATCGTGATCGCCGAGGACGTGCGGATCGCTGCGGCGCAGGAGGTCATCGTGCCGCCGGACGCCGGCGCGGTCGCGAACGTGCCCCGCCTGCCCCGTCTGGGCGGCGTCAGCCGCTGACCCGCCCCACGCGGTTCCCGCGCCCGTGCGCCCGCCCCGGACGGGGCGCGCTCACCCCGCGCTCGGCCACGTGAAGTCGCGCGGCCGCACAGACTCCCACGGCACGGTGACCTCGCCGAGCCGCCAGCGGGACCGCCGGCCGATCACGGGCCAGCCGGCCGCGCTCAGCTGCTGCACGGCGGCGATCCAGCGCTGCGTCGGTCCGTAGGGCGCAAGCGGCGCGGCGAGCTGCCACGCCCGGTCGAGCGCGGTGAGGAGGTCGTGCACCGGCTCGCCCGGCACGTTGCGGTGGATGAGCACCTTCGGCAGCCGCTCAGCCGCGATCGACGGTCGCTCGAGGCCGGCGAGGCGGAGCGCGATGGTGAGGCTTCGCGGGCCGGCGGGGGAGACGTCCACCCAGGAGGCGACGCGACCCACCTCGTTGCACGTCCCGTCGAGAAGCACGCCGTCGCCGTCCACCCGGCGGAGCATGGTGCGCCAGGCGGGCACGACCTCGCCCTCGTCGTACTGCCGCAGCACGTTGAACGCGCGGATGACCGTTGCCCGCTCGCCCGGCGGCAGGGGCACCTCGAACCCGCCGACCGCGAAGCGGACGGCGGCGCGGAGCCGCTCGTCCCCCCGTTCGGCCAGCTGCCGCCGCGCGATGTCGACGCGCCCGCGCTCGATCTCGAACCCGACGACCCGCACGTCGGGCCGCACCCGGGCGAGACGCGCGTACAGCTCGAAGGTGGTGACCCCGCTCGCACCGTAGCCGAGGTCGACGACGAGGGGATGAGCGGCCCGGCGCAGCTCGGGCAGGGCGGTGATCCAGCGGTCGACGCGGCGCAGCCGATTGGTGTTCGTCGTGCCCCGGGTCACCGACCCGATGGGCGTCGGCGGGACTCGCTCGGGCATCGTCCCACGCTAGCGCAGGGCTCCTCCCGTACCGCCCGACGGATCGCACCACCGGGCTCGGACGTGGGCCCGCGGCACCGGGCGCCCCGCGAGGGCATCGATACACTGGCGGCATGCCGAACTCGTCATACACCCTCATCCTCCTGCGCCACGGCAACAGCGAGTGGAACCAGAAGAACCTGTTCACCGGATGGGTCGACGTCGGGCTCACGGAGCAGGGCGAGGCGGAGGGCCGCCGCGCGGGCGAGCTGCTGGCCGAGTCCGGCCTCCTCCCCGACATCCTCTACACGTCCGTGCTGCTGCGCGCCATCGACACCGCGAACATCGCCCTGAAGCGGGCGGGCCGCTCCTGGATCGACGTCAAGCGGTCCTGGCGCCTCAACGAGCGCCACTACGGCGCACTGCAGGGCAAGGACAAGGCGCAGACGCTCGAGGAGTACGGCGCCGAGCAGTTCAAGGTGTGGCGCCGCTCGTTCGACGTCCCGCCGCCCCCGATCGACGACGACGACGAGTTCTCCCAGGCGCACGACCCGCGTTATGCGGGCCTCGGCGACGACCTGCCGCGCACCGAGGCGCTGAAGAACGTGATCGACCGGATGCTGCCCTACTGGGAGTCGGACATCAAGGAGGACCTGCGCGCGGGCAAGACGGTGCTCGTCACGGCGCACGGCAACTCGCTCCGGGCGCTCGTGAAGCACCTGGACGGCATCTCCGACGCCGACATCGCGGAGCTCAACATCCCCACGGGCGTTCCGCTCGTCTACGAGCTCGACGAGGACTTCGCGCCCGTGCAGCCCGGTGGCCGGTACCTCGACCCCGAGGCCGCGGCCGCGGGGGCTGCCGCGGTCGCCGCGCAGGGCAAGAAGTAGCGCACCGGCACAGCGTGCACGAGGAAAGGCCCCGGGGTTTCCCGGGGCCTTTCCTCGTGTCCGCGGTCGTCAGATCGAGGACGGCACCAGTTCGCCGGTGGCGAGGTACTGCACGGTCTTCGCGATCGACACGGCGTGGTCGGCGAAGCGCTCGTGGTAGCGGCTCGCGAGCGTCGAGTCCACGGTGTCTACGGCGGCGCCCTTCCAGGTCTCGCCGAGCACCGCGTCGAACACGCTGAGGTGCAGCTCGTCGATGCGGTCGTCGTCGTTGCGGATCTCCTCGGCGAGGCGCACGTCCTCGCTCGTGAGCAGCTCGGTGAGCTTGCGGGCGATGGCGACATCGAGCTGGCCGAGCTCAGCGAAGGTGGGCCGCAGCGCCGTGGGCACCACCTTCTCGGGGAAGCGGTAGCGCGCGAGCTGGGCGATGTGCTCCGCGAGGTCGCCCATGCGCTCGAGCGACGCGCTGATGCGCAGGGCGCTCACGACGATCCGGAGGTCGCGGGCGACGGGCGCCTGGCGGGCCAGGATGTGGATGGCGAGGTCGTCGAGGCTGCGAGCGGCTTCGTCGATGTGCGGGTCGGCGGCGATCACGGTCTCGGCGAGGCTCACCTCGGATTCGTTGAAGGCGCGCGTGGCGTTGTCGATGGACTGCGCCACGAGGGTGGACATCTGGACGAGCCGGTCCTGAACCTCTCGCAACTCCTGCTGGAATACCTCGCGCATGCGGGCGTCCTTCCTGTCTCTGCGGTGCGGCAGCGGGCACGCGGGAACGGCCACTGCATACGGTCCGGCGCCCCATGCTGGCCCCGGAAGGTTAACGGTCGGTGCCGGAGGACTGAACTTCTTCCAAAGTAGCCCGGGACGGCGGAGAAACGGCGATCCCCCCGCACCCCGTCTCCTAGTGTTGACCCCATGGACACCGGGATGTTGGTGCTCGTGTCGCTTGCCCTGGGCCTGGCGGTGGGCTCGGGATTCACGTGGCTCATGCATCACGCGTCCCTCCGCGGCCAGCGCGCGGCTGAGGTCATCACGCCCGCCGTGCCCGACGGCGTCGACGAGGTCATCGATGCGCTCGAGTCCGCGGGCATCGTGCTCGACCCCTCGAACAACGTCATGAAGGCGTCGCCGGCCGCGCACGCGTTCGGGCTCGTGTGGAACGCCGCGCTCGTGCACCCGGAGCTCGTGCGGCTCACCGACCGCGTGCGGCGCTCCGGCGAGTCGCTGACGGAGGAGCTAGAGCTGAGCCGCGGTCCCTTCGGCGAGGCGAGCCTGCACATGATCGTGCGTGCCGCCCGCCTCGGCGCCCGGTACGTGCTGCTGATCGCCGACGATCGCACGGAGTCCGTGCGGCTGGAGAACGTGCGGCGCGACTTCATCGCCAACATCAGCCACGAGCTGAAGACGCCGATCGGGGCCGTGGGGCTGCTCGCGGAGGCGCTGCAGGTGGCGGCGGACGAGCCGGCCCAGGTGCGTCGCTTCGCCGACCGCCTGACCGCGGAGTCCGCGCGGCTCGCCTACATCACCCAGGAGATCATCGAGCTGTCGCGGCTCCAGGCGGCGGATGCGCTGGCCAAGCCGGAGCGCGTGAGCATCGACGCCGTCGTCTCGCGTGCGGTCGACCAGAACCGCGTCTCGGCCGAGGCCCGGCGCATCCACCTCGTCACCGGGGGAGACCTGGACGCCGAGGTCTACGGCGACGAGGCGCTGCTCGTGACCGCGCTGCACAACCTCGTCGCGAACGCCATAACCTATTCGCCGGACGGATCCCGCGTGGGCATCGGCGTGCGCCGCTCGGACGCGGTCGTCGAGCTCGCCGTCACCGACCAGGGCGTCGGCATCCCCGAGGGGGACCTCGACCGGGTGTTCGAGCGCTTCTTCCGTGTCGACCAGGCGCGCGCCCGTAACACGGGGGGCACCGGCCTCGGGCTCGCCATCGTGAAGCACGTGTCGCAGAACCACGGCGGCGACGTGCGCGTGTGGTCGCAGCTCGGGCGCGGATCCACGTTCACCATCCGCCTGCCCGAGGCGTCGAGCGCCCCGGACGCGAGCCCCGCCCGCCCCATAGCCAAGCCCATCGCAAGGAGTACCACGTGACCCGCATCCTTCTCGTCGAGGACGAACCCGCCCTGAGTGAGCCGCTCGCCTTCCTGCTGGAGCGCGAGGGGTACGAGGTGAGCGTGGTCGCCGATGGTCCGGGCGCCGTTGCGGAGTTCGACCGCACCGGAGCGGATCTGGTGCTGCTCGACCTCATGCTCCCCGGCATGCCGGGCACCGAGGTGTGCCGGGAGCTGCGCACGCGGTCGAGCGTCCCGATCATCATGCTGACGGCGAAGGACTCCGAGATCGACATCGTCGTCGGCCTCGAGCTCGGCGCGGACGACTATGTCACGAAGCCGTACTCGACCCGGGAGCTGCTGGCCCGCATCCGCGCCGTGCTGCGCCGCCGGGTCGTGCCGGGGGAGGGCGAGGAGGAGGAGCCCGGCGTGCTCGAGGCCGGGACCGTGCGCATGGACGTCGAGCGGCACACGGTCGAGGTCGACGGCCGCGAGACCGCCATGCCCCTCAAGGAGTTCGAGCTGCTCGAACTGCTGCTGCGCAATGCCGGGCGGGTGCTGACCCGCGGGCAGCTCATCGACCGCGTCTGGGGCTCCGACTACTTCGGCGACACCAAGACGCTCGACGTGCACATCAAGCGCATCCGGGCGAAGATCGAGCGCGAGCCGTCGGAGCCGGTGCAGCTCGTCACCGTGCGTGGCCTCGGCTACCGCTTCGAGGGCTGACGCCGGAGCGCTGGGCGTTCCGCTCCCTGCCGGGAGCGCTGGGCGTTCCGCTCGCCGGCGGCGTGCGCCCGGCCGGCGTACGCCGGCGGAGCGCTACTCCGCGTCCGGCGTGCTCTCCGCGTCCGGCGTGCTCTCGGGGGTGCTCGACGGGTCCGGGGTGTTCTCGGGCGTGCTCGACGGGGTCGGCGCGAGGGTGCTGTACTCCTGCAGCTGCGTGCCGAGC
>Ga0210040_10003051_pt1 | contig 22972 bp, 19 predicted proteins | sample CryGeyCG12114_NA_FD_185462 | JGI IMG/M metagenome (GOLD analysis project Ga0210040, IMG submission 185462) | Groundwater microbial communities from aquifer - Crystal Geyser CG19_WC_8/21/14_NA (SPAdes) (version 2) | ecosystem: Environmental > Aquatic > Deep subsurface > Groundwater | place: USA...
TCCTGGGTATTTTGCTTTGTGGTTATATCGGTGAAAAAGTAGGCTGGAGTTATGGCTTTGGCTTAGCGGGTATATTCATGTTTTTAGGTATGATGCAGTTTAGTTTTGCCCAAAAATTATTTGGAACCGTTGGCCTTTCGCCCAAGCAAAAATCTGAGCTAAATAATGCAACAAATTCGGCCAGTACTGCTCCGTCCGAGGAGCTACCCGCCCGTATTGTTAACGACCGGGTTATTGTAATTGGTATTTTTGCTTTTTTTACCATTTTTTTCTGGATGGCTTTTGAGCAGGCTGGTGGCTCTATGACCATTTTTGCCAATGATTATACCAACCGGGTTTTATCGGGCAGCAGTGCTACTATTTTCCGCTGGGCCAATACTATTCTGGTGGTTGTTCCGATGATTATTTTAACTTTTGTATTGTTTAACCTGTTCCGGCAAACGTTTAGCAAAATTGCTTTGTCTAATATATTTCTGGGTTCCAGCTTTGTTATTATCTGGGGCTTGGTAATCTGGATGCTCCAACGGGAATTTTCGGCCGATACCACCGAAGTGCCGGCTTCCTGGTTCGGGATTTTAAATTCATTTTTTATTATTTCTTTAGCGCCGCTTTTCTCTAAAATCTGGGAGAGCAAACTAAATCCATCGGGGCCCATGAAATTTGGAATCGGCTTAATTTTGGTAGGTATTGGTTTTGCCCTGCTTGCTTACGGCGGCATGGATATTCCGCAAGGCGCTAAGACTGCTTCGGTAAGTATGGTTTGGCTAATTCTGGCTTATTGTTTTCATACCATGGGCGAACTTTGCATTTCGCCGGTAGGATTATCGTACATCAGTAAACTGGCTCCGCTAAAATGGGTAGGCTTAATGTTTGGTATCTGGTTTACCATGACAGCCATTGCCAATTACCTGGCCGGATTTACGGGTAGCTACATCGACCCCATAATAGAAGAACATTCCATGTCTATTTTCTTTTTAATATTTACCTTTGTTCCGGCCGTAGCCGGATTAATTATCATGAGCTTAAACGGCATGATGAAACGGAAAATGCACGGCATAGATTAACCTGCTTTGCTAATGCAACATAAAGCCGCTGCTTTTTAAGCATCGGCTTTTTTTATGATGCTTTAGGGTATAAACCAGCGGATAAACAACCCGAAAAAAATTGTTCCGTTAATCAGAAAAATATTAAACTTCCGACTTCATTTATGATAAGACAAGGACTTTCTGCTTTGCTGTTTTTGGTATTTATAGGTTGTACTTCTAACACCAGGCTGCCGCAAGGCCAGTATTATTCTTCCCGGGCAAGTAATTTAAACCTAAATTTTCCGGGGCAAACCAATGATCGTTTAGAATATGACAAATATGGCAGCCTCACCAAAAAAACTTACCGCAAATACTTAAATAAAATTAAGCCCGATCAGAACGATAAGCTTATTTATTACAGCCATTTGGTAGATGTGCCGGAAAAAACACCTTATACCGCGCTTGGTAAAATAGTAGGAGAGGTGGATACTGCTAAAATAAAAGACCAGGGTTTTGTAAATCGGAGAATTAAAGATCAGCCTTATTTATATAAAGGTTATGTAGACCGGACCCGTAAGTTTATTTCTTCGGAGTATTTAATGAAAGTAGACAGCGGCTATTTTTATCTTTTCTCTTATGCACCCATCCGGCATCTCATCCATAATGAAGAAGATATTATTATTGCCCAGGATAGTTTAAACCGAAAGCATGCCGCTCTTATTGGTTCTATTCAAAAATAAACTTTATTATCTAATCAGAAATTTATACAACTTTAAGAAACTGTTTTAAAACCTAATTGATAGGGAAAGTCTATTTTTAAAAAGTGCTTAAACAGCTGAAAAATTGACTAATAAAAGTTAAATTCCTTTTTCTGAAATAAATCTTCTATACCTTTTAAAACAGTTTCTAAAAATGCTATAATAAAAAAAGCCTCAGTTTAGCTGAGGCTTTTTTGTAAGTATAGGATTGAACAGGAATTACATCATGCCACCCATGCCGCCCATGCCACCTGGCATACCAGCACCGGCACCAGCTTTCTCTTCTTCCGGCTCGTCAGAAATTACGCAATCGGTAGTTAATAACATACCGGCAATAGAAGCAGCGTTTTCTAAAGCTAAACGGGTTACTTTAGTAGGGTCGATGATACCAGCCGCAAACATTGGTTCGAAACGGCTTTCACGGGCGTTATAACCAAAATCACCTTGGCCTTCCCGCACTTTCTGGATAACTACAGAGCCTTCGCCACCAGCATTAGCTACAATAGTACGTAAGGGAGCTTCAGCAGCTATGCGGATAATGTTAACGCCAGTTAATTGGTCGTCGTTATCAACTTGTACATCGTTCAGGGCTTCAATGGCGCGTACCAAAGCTACACCACCACCAGCAACAATACCTTCTTCAACGGCCGCGCGGGTTGCGTGTAAAGCATCATCTACGCGGTCTTTTTTCTCTTTCATTTCTACTTCGGTAGAAGCACCAATGTAAAGAATAGCTACCCCACCGGATAATTTAGCTAAACGCTCTTGTAATTTTTCTTTATCATAGTCAGATGTAGTTGTTTCCATCTGCGCTTTTATTTGACCGATACGACCGGAGATTTCTTCTTTGGTACCTTTACCATTAACGATAGTGGTATTGTCTTTATCGATAATGATTTTTTCAGCCTGGCCTAAGTATTCTAAAGTAGCGTTTTCTAATTTAAAGCCGCGCTCTTCCGAAATAACTTGCCCACCGGTTAAAATGGCGATATCTTCCAGCATGGCTTTTCTGCGGTCGCCGAAGCCAGGAGCTTTAACCGCCGCAATTTTTAAAGAACCACGCAGTTTGTTTACTACTAAAGTAGCTAAGGCTTCGCCGTCAACATCCTCCGCAATAATAACCAGTGGTTTACCAGTTTGAACTACTTGCTCTAATACCGGCAGTAATTCTTTCATGGTAGAAACTTTTTTGTCGTAGATTAAAATGAAAGCATTATCTAAATCAGCTTCCATTTTTTCCGGGTTGGTTACAAAATAAGGCGACAGGTAACCACGGTCGAACTGCATACCTTCTACTGTTTTTACTTCAGTTTCCGTACCTTTTGCTTCTTCAACAGTAATTACACCATCTTTACCAACTTTATCCATAGCATTGGCAATCATTTTACCAATTTCGGTATCGTTGTTAGCCGAAATAGTACCTACCTGGGCAACTTCAGAAGAATTTTCGATTTTGCGGGATTGCGTACGCAGGTTTTCTACAATAGCATGCACTGCTTTGTCGATACCGCGTTTCAGATCCATCGGGTTGGCACCAGCAGCTACGTTTTTAGAACCGGCCGTGTAAATAGCCTGAGCTAACACGGTAGCAGTGGTAGTACCGTCACCAGCCTGGTCGGCAGTTTTAGAAGCTACTTCTTTTACCAACTGAGCACCCATGTTTTCGATGGGATCTTTCAGTTCAATTTCTTTAGCTACCGTAACACCATCTTTGGTGATAGAAGGAGCACCGAATTTTTTATCGATAACGACGTTACGACCTTTGGGTCCTAAAGTAACTTTAACGGCGTTCGCTAATTTGTCAACGCCAGACTTAATTTTGTTACGGGCATCGGTTTCGAACGAAATATTTTTAGCCATAATCTTTATTTTTAAATTCTTGTTTTAACTTTTAAGCCGTGGCTGCTGATTATTTGCAACCATCTTCATTCAATATTAAATTACAATACAGCAAAAATGTCAGATTCCTTCATGATCAGGTAATCTACACCTTCAATAGAAATTTCTGTTCCGGCATATTTACCATACAATACCTGGTCACCTGCTTTTACCGAAGGTTTTTTTCCTTCCCCATCTTCTTCCGATACGGAAACAACGGTTCCTTTTTGTGGTTTTTCTTTCGCAGTGTCAGGAATGTATAATCCTGAAGCAGTTTTTTCTTCAGCACGGGCTGGCTCTACAATTACTCGATTAGCTGTTCCGGCAATTGGTTTAATGTTTAATGCCATAGTTTTTTACTTATTTATGTATGTTAGATTAAATAATATTGAAATTGCTTTAATGCTTGTGGTTTTAACCGTAGTGCAGGCACAACATTTCTTGTGCCATTACTAATTTTCTGCCAGATTAAGTCAAATTTTCCGGACTTAACATCTTCATACTGCCATTTCAAAAGGAAATTCTGTCATTAAAAGTCGCTATATTTTATAATGGTACAAAAAAAATCCGGTGATCAGCAGTACTTGTTTCACCGGATTTTTTTGAAAGAACTAAAGTTTATCGCTGCAAAGTATCGCCGATTACGGGAGTAGTTTTGTTGCCGGAAGGAACCTGACCAGCACCAGCCGGGGGCGTAGTTTGGGGAACAACCGGTGCCGGAGCGGCGGCCGGAGCCGCACTTTGCTGGCTGGCCCGTTGTTGCGATGCACTTCTGCCAGCTGCACCACCGGCATTTTTATCAATCAGCATATTAGCCGAAAGCGCCAGAACTACTAAGCCAATAGCCAAACCCCAGGTCAATTTTTCTAATAAATCACCTGTCCGTTTAACTCCTATCAGATTGCTGGATCCGGCTCCAAACTGGTTAGATAAACCACCGCCTTTGGAATTTTGTGATAGTACTACCAGGATAAGCAGCACACAGATAAAAATAATAATACTGATAAGAGCAATGTACATGATGAAGTTAAAAGTTAATAGTTTAGGGTTTAAAGTGTTTTCGTATTAACCTATAGGAGATTTCTTATTTATTTCTTAAAATATAATTGAAAAATTAACTTAACAGTTGTAGTTTTTCAATTTGAGACGCAAAGTAAGCTTTTTTTTCCGGTATTTTCAAGATAAGATGCTCATATATTTTTATGGCTTTCTTTATTTTACCTTGTTTTACCAGAATGTTTGCTAGATTTTCCGAAACTATGTTTTTCTTTATTTTGGTACTCCGGGATGATAAATCTTCCTGCGGTTGGAAACTTATTTTGGCGTTAGCCATTGATTTTAGCTTCGGATTTAATTTTAAAAACTGATCGATAATATCTAACTGGCGGGTTAAAATACTGGTAGGCGGCGCTTGGTAAGAAGTTAATTCGTGGTGCTGGCTGTACTCCAAAAACAATTCGGGACTAAAATAATATGGCTGAGACGTGGCCAGTTCATTTTTAACAAGCAAGGTTTCGCCTAAGCGGCTGGAATCCATCCAATAACCCAGTTCATTGGCATCAAAAACTTTATAGATAATTTCTTCCTGATAATCCGGGGCTACCGTATTCAGGTCTGTCCTTTCTGCTTCTTTTTCCGGCGTAAACAAATATTCATCAAACCGGGTTAAGGTCTCCTGCTCATCCTGTAAGTCCGTTGCTGCCGTATTTGCTAGTAAGCTATTTTCTTCGGGTAAGTCCGCATCAAGAGGGTCTTGCCGCGCCAAAATATCCTCAGCAATTACCCGATCAGTTTCGGTATTTATATCGGAGGCCGTTGCGGCAAAATCGGAAGCCGGTAAATTTATTTTAGTTTCTGCTGCGGTATTTTTGGTCTCTGGTTCAGCTTCACCTGCAAGCTCGGCAACAATATCACTGCTAATAAAAGCGGTAACCGGATCGATCAGCAGCGGCAAAGCCGGGTTAAGCTGATCTACAATAAAAAGAGCATCATATTCATCCAAAATATCAACCAGCTCTTCCGGCCAAACAGATGGGGCAATTTCTTCAATCAGTTTAACTTCATCCTCCAAATCAGCTTCTTCCGCCGGACTTTCATCATTAATTGCAACAGTTTCTTCTACCGGGCTGTTCTCTTCCTCTAAGATTGTGGTTGATGCAGGCAGCAAAAATTCAGCAACTTCCGCGGGGAGTTTATCCGGGTTTGCCTCCAAGGTATTTTCCGGAACAGATTCAGGAGCAAGTTCTGCCACAATCGTTTCGGTTGGTTCTGCCAGTATTTCTGCGCTTGGTAATAATTCCGGAGTTGGTTCGGTCGGTTCGGTTTGTTCGGCAACTGGTTTTATTTGCGGCTCAACCTGAGGCTCAACGGGAGCTTCAAGCTTTAGATTTTCTTCGGGAGTAAGGGGAGTTACGACCAAGTCGGTACCCGAAGTATAAATTAGTTTTTTAAGTAATTGCCGGTTTGTAGCGCAAGCCGCCGCCCGCCGCAACTTTTGGTTCGAAAGCATGCTGCCCCGGTCGTAAGCGGCTTTGGCCAGTAATAAATGGGCCGACTGGCAATAAGGAAAATTAAGAGCCAATTGTTCCAGCTCGCTAATTTCCTGATCGGTAATGGCAGAAACATGGTGCAGAATATCTAAAAATGCCGCTTTGTTCATGCTGACAAGGTACGAAAATTAAGAATCTTTTCAGATTCAGGCTTTACTTTTAAATGAAATTGCTATTCCGGTAATATGCCGTTTACTAATTTTATTAAATATAAATAGAACCGAGCTATGTTTGTTTAAAACTTAAGGTTGGCTTAATTGGCATTTTGATTACCAGTTGGCTAAGCTTTTGTTGAAAACATCCTGCACCATACGCTCGGTGATTTGCCGGATAGAGCTTTCGCTAATTTGGGAGATATTTTGACTCTGGGGAAAATCGGCGTAGCTGGAAAAAGATTGTTCAAAATCCTGTTTCGGATCTTTGTTATTGCGATAGCGCACCTGCAAACGGATGGTTAAGCGGTTGGCGCCGGCAATATCGCCGTTTACCGGATCGTTTTGAATGGAAGCCGGGCTAAAGTTGTAAGACAAAATTTGTCCTTCTATCTCAATATCGCCGGTATTGGGTACCAAGTCCAGGTTAGAGTTACGCTGAAAATAACTCCGGAATTCCTCACTTACCAGGTTGGTCAGAAACGAAGGCCCTTCCCCGGAGTTGTTTTCGAAGTTCTGAATGCTCATGGTATGTACACCCGGCATTGGGGTAGTTCCGGTAAAGGAATAATGGATGCAACCGGGCAAACTTAGGCTGATGGCAAAAAGCCAAAAGAAAACCAGCAGCCTATACTTCTTCAATATCATATTGTTTTAATTTTCGGTATAAAGTTCTTTCGGATATTCCCAGGTCCTGCGCAGCGTATTTACGTTTATTATTATGCTTTTTCAGGGCTTTCAGAATCAGTTCTTTTTCTTTGCTTTCCAGCGAAAGCACTTCATCTTCGGTTTCGTGCGAAATATCTTCTACTTTATGGTGATCGTAATCCTGCGCATCATTTACCGACCAAATGTAATTATCATTGTTTTCGGGGTGATGCTGAAAAGGGCGCGGCTCATAATTATTCATTTCCCCGAATAAATGGCTGTGTTCTTTCAAGAAATCACCTTTGGTATTGGTGTCGTGCGGATTGATTAAATCGAAAACAACTTTTTTCAATTCGTTCATATCCTTTTTCATGTCGAATAACACTTTATACAACAGATCGCGCTCCGAAATATTGTGATCATTTTTATTATCATGGCCCAAAAGCATCGGTAAGCGACTGTTTTGTTCCTGGGGCAAATAACTTCTTAATTTATTCGCATCCAGTTCACGGTTTTCGTACTCCAGCACCGATATCTGCTCCACAATATTTTTAAGCTGCCGGATATTACCCGGAAACTGAAAGCGCAGTAATTCGGTTACCGCGTCCGGGGTTAATGAAATAGGTTTTACCTTATATTTTTCGGAAAAATCGGACGCAAACTTCCGGAAAAGCAAATAAATATCTTCGCCACGTTCACGCAGAGGCGGTACGCTGATGGGCACCGTATTTAAGCGGTAATATAAATCTTCGCGGAAAGCGCCTTCACTTACAGCATTCATTAAATTCACATTCGTAGCCGCTACCACGCGCACATCGGTTTTCTGCACCTTAGAAGAACCAACTTTTATAAACTCGCCGTTTTCCAGCACCCGGAGCAAACGGGCCTGGGTACCCAAAGGCATTTCGCCAATTTCGTCCAGGAAAATGGTACCGCCATTAGTCACTTCAAAGTAACCTTTGCGCAAGTCGGTTGCGCCGGTAAAAGCGCCTTTTTCGTGGCCGAATAATTCCGAATCGATGGTGCCTTCCGGAATGGCACCGCAGTTAATGGCAATAAACTGGCCGTGCTTGCGCGGGCTTAAATGATGAATAATTTTTGAAAACGATTCCTTACCGCTGCCACTTTCGCCGGAAATCAATACGGTCATGTCGGTAGGAGCAACCTGCGCCGCTACCTGAATAGCATAATTGAGCAAAGGTGAATTGCCAATAATACCGAACCGTTGTTTTATGCTTTGTATTTCTGAAGGATTCATTTATTAGTCCATAGTCCATGGTCCATAGTCCACAGAGGAATTTTGGTTATATGGTTTTTTTTGTCCGAATGCTTTAGCAATTAGGTTAAATATTTTCACCGCTATCTACAAACCACAATTAATCTTATAATTAATTGTGGTTTGTAGATAGCGGATTAGTTGCTAAAAGATTGGTTCTCCGAACAGGGTGCCCACAGAACAGGAGGTGATCAGTACGTTTACGTAATCGCCTTTTTGGAAATTTCCTTTCGGGAAAACTACTACTTTGTTCTGGTCGTTGCGGCCGCTTAACTGGTCTTCCGATTTTTTAGAGAAGTTTTCGACCAAAACGCGGTGCACCTGGCCAATAGCCAACTGATTGCGTTTATAAGAGAGTTCGCGTTGTTTTTCAATGATTTCAGCCAAACGTCTTTTCTTAATATCTACCGGAATATCATCGGTTAGTTTACGGGCGGCCAGGGTACCAGGACGTTCCGAATAAAAGAACATATAAGAATAATCGTATTGCACATAATCCATCAGGGATAAGGTGTCTTCATGTTCTGCTTCGGTTTCGGTACAGAAGCCGGCAATCATATCAGAAGATATCGCACAATCTTCCCCCAGAATACGACGGATAGCATCTACCCGGTTCAGGTACCATTCGCGGTCGTACGTCCGGTTCATAAGTTCCAGCACCCGCGAATTACCGCTTTGCACCGGCAAATGGATGTACTTGCAGATGTTCGGGTACTTTTGCATGGTAAATAATACTTCATCAGTAATGTCTTTGGGATGTGAAGTAGAAAACCGCACCCGTAAATCCGGACTGATTAATGCAACTCTCTCCAGTAAGTTGGCAAAATTTACGTATTCTGTACCGTCCGCCGAAGTCCATTTGTAAGAGTCGACGTTTTGACCCAATAAGGTTACTTCTTTAAACCCGTTTTCTACCAGGCTTTTTGCTTCTGCCACAATAGAATAGGCGTCGCGGCTGCGTTCGCGTCCCCGGGTAAATGGTACCACGCAAAAAGAACACATATTATCGCAGCCCCGCATAATAGAGATAAAAGCACTTACCCCGTTGGAGTTTAACCGGATGGGGTTGATATCGGCGTAAGTTTCTTCGCGCGACAGCAATACGTTTACCGAACGGGAGCCACCATCTACCTCACTGATCAGGTTAGGTAAATCGCGATAAGCATCGGGGCCCACCACCATATCTACCAGCTTTTCTTCGTCCAGCAGTTTAGATTTAAGGCGCTCAGCCATACAACCCAACACGCCTACAATCATACCGGGCCGTTTTTTCTTGTGCGAATTTATCTGCGACAAACGCATCCGTACGGTTTGTTCGGCTTTCTCGCGAATAGAACAGGTATTTAAAAACACTACATCGGCCTGGTCTAACTCCGAAGTTGTGTCAAAACCTTCTTTGTAAAGAATGGAAGATACAATTTCACTGTCGGAGAAGTTCATGGCACAGCCATAACTTTCGATGTATAATTTACGGCTCTTGCCGGTGTTTATTTCGGCGGTTACCTGGGTAGCGGTAGCTGCTTCTGGCAGCCGGTTATCTATAAAATCTATATCCTTTAAAAGCGTATCCATGCGTAATCAAATTCAGGGTGCAAGTATACAAAATATATCACTCTTAAATGACATAATGGCAGTAAATTCTTTACATAAGCTTACATAAATAAGAAAACGTGTTGCATTTGAAGTACAACACGTTCAAGAAAAGAAGCTTGTACCTGCTAGTACTCCATAAAGGTTTGTTTGTCGGGAATCCTGGCCGCCGTTTCAGGGTGTTTTCACCTGAAACAAATTATCAGTTATTCCTCTACCCGACAATCTATAGTTTATCAAGCACTAGAAATTCTTTTATTTTACTTCTAATCTGATCAGCGGTACTAAACAATATGTAAGTTGCTAAGTATTTACAATAATTAATATATTATAATTGTAAAATTTTAAGAATGGCAGCAGCTTTTAATAAGCACTCCTGGTATTCTTGTTCCGGATCGGAATCGTAGGTAATGGCGCCGCCAACCATAAAAGATAAGTAGCCGGTTGTGGCATTATACTGTAGGCTCCGGATTATGACATTAAAATCGAAATCACCGTCAGGTAAGAAGTAGCCCAGGCTACCGGAATAAAGTCCGCGCCTGGTTTTTTCGTATTGTTCAATCAATTGCATGGCCCGTATTTTGGGAGCCCCGGTCATGCTGCCCATCGGGAAGGCATTTTTAAGGGCATCTACCGGGTGGCAATCTGGCCGTAATTGTCCCGACACGGTGGTTATCATTTGGAATACCTGCTCAAAGCCATAAATGCCAAACATTTCTTCTACCTGCACCGAACCAATTGCGCAGGATTTACTCAGGTCATTCCGCACCAAATCCATGATCATCATGTTTTCGGCTATTTCTTTTTCGTCGGTGCGCAATTTCTCCCGGTTATGCTCGTCCTGTTCCGGCGTTTTCCCCCGCGCAATGGTTCCTTTAATAGGTTGAGATAAGAGTTTGGTACCAGTTTTTTTAATAAAACGCTCCGGAGAAGCACAAAGCAGGTATTTATCAGCCAACTTAACATAACCGGCAAAAGGCATAGGCGATAAACTGTTCAGGCTTAAAAAGAGGGGCAAAGGTTCTACTTTTACTTGTTCGGCGAAAAACTCCATACAATAATTCATCTCGTATATTTCACCGTTCAGAATATCGTTTTTAATGGCCGCTATGGTTTGTAAATAAGCCGCTTTACTGATGCGCGGTTGGATTGGAATGGTTTGATTTGAAGTAGTCGTGGGCCGGGGAACAGCCAGAATTTGATTTAGAATGGTTTTATTTACTTCTTCCGAACTAAATATTTGCAGATGATCAGGGTGAAAGTGCAGGTAAATTTCGGGTTGAAAATAATAAATTAGCGGGAATTGTATATAATCAGGATGTTGGCTGTTTAAATTTTCAACCTGGTTTTTAAGATCGTAACTTAATAAGGTACATAAAATATTGTCGCCTTGGTGTTTAACTGCCGCTTTTAATTCCTGGAAAGCATCGGCTGATTTAAAAGAATGAAGCTGCGCGTTGCTGACTGCTAAAATGTTTTGAAAGCCACTGTATTTATAGGGAATCTGGTGGTTTTCATAAAAAGCAACCAACCGGAACTGATGGGCCCAGTTTAAAGCTTTTGCTTTTATTTCGGCAGCCGAAACCGGCAATTTTTCATAATAAAAACTTTGGCTAAACATGCCGCAAGATAAAAAGTAGGCCGAAAAAAATCAGGAATAAAAAAGTTTTGTCGGGTAAATAACAAATTCCATAAAAAAAGGAATGGCAAATAGCCATTCCTTTCCTATAAAGAACCAAAGCTAAATTTTGTAGTTATTCAGATTAAGCTACTTTTTGCTCTACATCGGCGAAAATACGGCCGCAATGTTCACAAACTATAATTTTTTTGTGTGAAGCAATATCGGATTGACGTTGCGGAGGCACGGTATTAAAGCAACCACCACAGGCATCGCGTTTTACTACTACCACAGCCAAACCATTCCGTACGTTATGGCGGATACGTTTATAAGCCATTAACAACCGGTCTTCAATTGCTTTTACCGCATCTTCCCGTTCGGTCATTAATTGTTTTTCTTCTTCTTCGCTTTCACCTACAATTACCTGCAATTCGCCGTTTTTAGAATCCAGATCTTTCCGGCGTTCGGCTAACTTTTGTTTGGTACCGGCAATTTCCTGGTTTTTTTGCTCTATCTGGTAGTAACCTTCTTTTATCTTTTTTTCCGAAATCTGAATTTCCAGGCGTTGCAGTTCAATTTCTTTCGTGATGGCATCGTATTCGCGATTATTTCTTACGTTAGACTGTTGGTCTTCGTATTTTTTAATCAGACTTTCCGAATCTTTGATGGCTTGTTTACGTGCCGCGATGGTATCGTTTATATTTTGAATTTCTTCATCAAATTTCTTTACGCGAACTTCGTACCCGGCAATTTCGTCTTCCAGGTCCCGAACTTCTTCCGGTAAATCGCCCCGAACCCTTCTTATTTCATCAAGTTGAGAATCAATGGTTTGAAGCCGCATTAAGGCTTCTAATTTGTTTGCAACGGTACTTTCCATGTAGTGCTCTAAGTGTATCTGACAGGATTGGTATTGACTTTCGATTTTAAGATCGCAAAATTAGTAAATTTTTTTATAATAATATCATAAAATAATTCCTTTGTAAAAACTTCGCTTTCATAATGGCCAATATCAGCCAAAACTATTTTGTCTTCCGCCGCAAAAAAGTCATGATATTTTAAATCTGCGGTAATAAAAATATCGGCTTGTTGCCTTAGAGCATCTTTTATAAGAAAACTGCCGGCGCCACCACAAAGAGCAACTTTTTGGATGGCTTTGGATAATAAGTCAGTATGGCGCACCATTTTTAACTCCATTTTTTCTTTTAAATAAGCAATAAATTCGGCGGCCGGTATTGGCTGCGGTAGTTCCCCCAGCATACCGGAACCGGCTTCCTGGTTTATGTTTTCGAGCCGGTACAAATCGTAAGCTACTTCTTCGTAAGGATGCGCCGCTAATAATGCCGAAACAATACGGTTTTTTATATGCTCCGGTAAAATAACTTCCAGCCGGTTTTCCGAAACATTTTCTTGTTTATGGGCTTCGCCAATATAAGGATTAGCTTGTGCGGTGGGCGTAAAGGTACCCGTACCCTCCGTCCGGAAACTACAGTTTTTATAATCACCAATCTGCCCGGCTCCGGCCGCATATAAAGCTTCCAAAACTGTTGATGTATTTTCGATGGGGACAAACGTAACCAACTTCAATAAATCATGGGTTTTGGGTGCTAATATTTGCTTGTTTATTAAACCTATTTTATCGGCAATGCGGGCGTTTACCCCCGGCAAAACATTATCCAGATTGGTATGACAGGCGTAAATGGCAATTTGGTGTTGAATAGCTTTTATAATTACCCGTTCCACAGTGTTGCTGCCGGTGAGCTTTTTAAGTGGTTTAAAGATTACCGGATGGTGCGCTATAATCAGGTTACAATTATTCGCAATGGCTTCTTCCAATACGGCCAACGTACAATCTAAAGTCAGGAGCACGCCCGTTACCTCATCATCCGGATTGCCCGTTTGTAAACCGGAGTTATCGTAACTTTCCTGGTAAGATAAAGGAGCGAAGGCCTGTAACACCTGGGTAATGTCTTTTATTTTTGTCATGCTAATGCTCGAATTATTAAAATAATAAAGTACAGCTATATTGGTTTTTACTTTACCGCCTCAGTGCCGGAAGCTTAAAATTAATACTAATTTTGCGCTGGCAAGCAAACCGGCATGAACTTACTTCATTATCCGCTGATACCTTTTTCTTATTTATACGCCGGCATTACCCGCACGCGCAATTGGTTATACGATCAGGAACTGTTAAAATCGCATCAATTTGCCGTACCAGTAATTAATGTAGGTAATTTAACGGTAGGAGGCACCGGAAAAACCCCGCATGTAGAGTACCTGGTGCGATTACTAAAAAATAAAAAAGTAGCCATTCTGAGCCGGGGTTACAAAAGGCAGACAACTGGTTTTGTACTGGCTTCCATTCAGGAATCGGCGGCTACTTTGGGTGATGAACCTTACCAGTATTTTAAGAAGTTCGCCGGCGTGTTAGTGGCGGTTTGCGAAGACCGGGTTAAGGGTATTCATCATCTATTAAAGTTAAAACCCGATTTAGAGGTTATTTTATTAGACGATGCTTTTCAGCACCGGCCGGTACACGCACATTTAAATATACTTTTAACCGATTATAACCGTTTATTTTTCCAGGATAAGGTACTGCCGGCCGGGCGGTTACGGGAAAGCCGCCGCGGGGCGCAACGGGCAGATGTAGTAGTAGTAAGTAAGTGCCCGGAGCAGCTATCAGCAGCAAAAGCTATTTATTTACAGGAAAATATTCACTGCTATACCCAGCCCGATGTACCCATATTTTTCAGTCATTATTCGTATGCTGACCCGGTCTCTTTTGGTAGTAGTTTGGTTTGTAGTAAAAAAATAATATTAATTACCGGCATAGCGCAGCCTGGCCCGTTATTAACTTATTTGCACGAAGCCAGCTATGAGGTGGTGAAACATTTTAATTTCCCGGATCACTATTATTATCGGCAGCAGGATGTAAAGGAAATTTCTAATTTTGCAAAATTAAATCCAGATTGTAGTATTCTCACAACCGAGAAAGACTGGGTTAAGCTAGTTGGTCTGGAACTATTAACAGAGGTACAGCCGTTAGCCATATTTTATATTCCTATAGTGGTAGCATTTTCAAAGAATCAGGAGGCATTTAATAAGCTGATTTTGAATAGCGTTGTCCAATAAAACTTAAATTAAATAATTACCTGAACGAGTGAAGCAATTTCGTTTTCTTTTCCTGTTATTTTTTTCCTTTTTTTCCAGTGCGGTGTCGGCCCAGATTCTGAATGATTCAACCCAATCTGTTTACAGCCCGGTTACGACCCGCACTTTTTTGGAGAATGATTTTTTACGGGGTAATTACGAAACCCGGGTAATAGATACAACGCTCAATAATTTAAACCGCACCCGCAACTGGTTTCACGACACTACCTTTCACCAGGACCTGGGGAATATTGGTACAGCTGCTAAACCCCTGCAATGGCGTTATCCTACCCGCATTGGAGCCCGTTTAGGTAAAAATGTATTCGACCGGTATAATTACGATCCTTACAATGTAACTTATTTCGATACCAAATCGCCTTACACCCATTTGTTTTATGTACAGGGCGGGCAAGGCGAACAGGTATTTGAAGCGAAGCACGTACGCAGTTACAAAGAATTGGCTAGCTTTGGCTTAGCTTTCCAACGTATTTCGGCCGAAAAACAAATTGGGGTCGGCTCGCAGGATGCGGGGCAGGTAGATAATCTGGCTTTTAACTTTTTTACGCATGTGCAAAATAAGTCCGGCAAATATCACTTGTTTTCCAATTACTCTATTTCCCGGCACGAAGTAATTGAATCCGGCGGCATTAAAGTAACCACAGATTTAGGTAAAAACAACGAAGATTCTTTGTACCGCTACAAAGATGCGCCCGTATGGTTATACGGCGCCACAAACCTGGAAAGAAGGAACAATTTTCATTTCACCCAATTTTATACGCTGGCCAAAGAATACATTAAATTATTTCACACCACCGATTTCCGCCGGCAAACCAACGTTTATTCCGACAGTCAGCTGCAGCTAAGGCAAGTTGATTCCGTAACGACGATCCCCTCTTTTTACCCGCGGGTTTTAATTGATGCCGGCCAGACTCAGGATAGCACTGTCTATAAAGAATGGGAACATACAGTGGGTATTACGGGAAATCACCCGCTTTTCTTTTATAAATTATACGCCAAAAACCGGAATGTAAATGTGCTATTTACCGAACAAACACCTTATAAAACGCCCATTGAAACGCCCAGCACGTTTGTTCCGTACCAACAAAAAATTAACCAGAACTTTATCGGCGGCGAAACGCAGTTTAAGTTAAGAGATATATTTAATATCACCCTGAATGCAGAGTACCAGTTGTTCCGGGATTATTATGCGCAGGCGTCAGCCCGGGTAAAGTTCTTTACCTTTTCGCAGAGCCGGACGTCTTACTCGCCTTCTTTAATGCAGCAGGTTTATACTTCCAATCATTATAAATGGGATAATGATTTCGATAATATTGTGGCCGACCGTACAACCGCCGGTATTAACGTAAACATATTCCATAATAGTATCCAGGCCGAAGTAGCGCGGATTAATCTGCAGAACTATGTGGTATATGCTTTAAATCCGGACCGTAACAAATACGCCCGCAATGATTATTTGCCCCAACAGTTAAGCAACCAATTAGCTTTCTATACTGCTACTTTACACCATCATTTAAAACTCCGGAGCTTAAACCTGGATCACGTTTTCGTTTACAACGAGCTGTCGAATGCCAAAGAAATCCGGATGCCGGCCTGGATGGTGAATTCTAAGATATATTACGAAGGTTTTTTATTTAAGAAAGCTTTGTTTGGTCAGGCGGGTATCGAAACGTATATCAACGACAACTATTATGCAGACACTTACAATCCGGCCTTACAACAATTTGTGTTACAAGATGATTTCGAGGTGAAAAAATACCCGGTAGTAGATGTGTTTATTACTGCCGACATTAAATCTTTTAACCTTTTTCTTAAATATGCCCACATTAACCAAGGTTATCCGGCGCAAGGATATATTACGACGCCCATCTATTCCGGAATGCCGAGTTCTTTTATTTTCGGCCTGAAATGGATGTTTTTTGATTGAGGTATTATATCAGTCCACAGTCGATAGTCCACAGAATAGGGAGTTTATGGTTTAGAAGCTTTTGAATAAATATTCCAATCATCAGAAAACCTTATTATGTTTGGCCTTGAGGTATAAAGACATCCTTTAACTTTCAACTTTCAACCTTCAACTCTTAACTTAATACTTACAATTTTTAACATTCTCCTGCCATCGTGTCAGAGCAAAATTTAAATAAAACCATACTGAAGCTTAAACTCCCAACCGATCCGCGTTGGGTAAATATAGCCGAAAAGAACATTGAGGATATTCTGGTGGATCATGCTTACTGCGAACAAAAAGCGGCTACTTCCGGCATTTCGCTCATTGTAAAATATCCGGACAAAGAAAAGCTGGTGGAAGAAATGACTGCTTTGGTAGCCGAAGAATGGGGCCATTTTGAACGGGTACTGGAAGAGCTGAAAAAAAGAGGTTTTTCTTTGGGTCGCAACCGGCCCGATGAATACGTGGTAGCACTTTCTAAACACATCCGCAAAGGCGATAAACGCGAACGGCAGTTAATGGACCATTTGCTAATAAATGCTTTGATAGAAGCGCGGAGCTGTGAACGTTTTAAGTTGCTTTGGAAAAATATTCAGGACGAAGAATTGCAAAAGTTTTATTATGAACTCATGGTATCGGAGGCCGGCCATTATGTAAGTTTCGTGAAATTAGCCAAAGAATATATGCCGGCCGAAGTAGTAGATGCCCGTTTACAGGAACTGCTCAGAATTGAAGCCGATATTATCGCCAGCCTGGATCACCGCCCGGACCGGATGCACTGAAATTATAAAGTTAATATTCACAAATAGCGTTTGATCATGAGAAAGGCACTACCTCTAATTTTAATGGGTATTTTCTTATTCTTCCCATTTGTATTGCAAGCACAGGAACAGGAAAAAAAGCCGGCTTTTGTGCCGGCCTTAAATATAGGTGTTAAAGGAGGAACCAGTTTTTCACAACTTAATTTTAATCCCAAAATAGATCAAACTTTTACCAGAGGCATTTTAGGGGGAGTTGTTTTTCAATATATAGATCATGCGAATGTAGGCATTCAGATAGAGCTGAATTATGTGCAAAAAGGGTGGACCGAACAACTTGATACAATAACTACTTACCGGCGTAGTTTAAATTATCTGGAACTTCCTCTTTTGACGCATGTAACACTTGGAAAAAATAATTCAAATTTTATAATCAATTTCGGGCCGGCTGTTTCTTACCTGCTTTCCAATACTGATAGCATTAACCTGATTAATGAATCTGACACATTAAGTTATTATCAAAAAAGCATTAATAATAAAATTGATTTTGGTTTGACTTTGGGAGTTGGTTTTGCCAAGAAAACCGTAATTGGCACATTTGAACTGGAAGGCAGATTTACCTATGGTTTCAATAATATTATTAATAAAAGTCAGGGACTAACTGTTGCTTCAAATCAAAATATTACGGTTAGTCTGAGTTATTTAATACCCTTCAGAAGAAAAGAAGATTAAATAATTAGAAGAAGAAAGATCAAGTTTAATAGCAATAAATTCCGGAAATTAAATTTAGTATTGCACCAAAGAAAAGCCGCTTTGTAAGAGCGGCTTTTCTTTTACAGGAGCAAACAATAAACTTGCTATAACAAAATCAGGTTTTCTGTTTTTTCTTTTTGGCAGCCGGAAATAAAATATTATTCAGAATAAGCCGATAACCGGGTGAATTAGGGTGTAAGGTTAAATCGGTAGGTTCTTCTTCTACCAGGTGCCGATAATCTTCCGGATCGTGCCCGCCGTAGAACGTCCAGGTGCCTTTGCCCATGGTACCGTTTATGTACCGCACTTCGTTTATGGCTTTGGTTTCGCCCATAATGGTTACATCCGATTTAATAAGTTGCTTTTTAAAACCAGTGGTTTGGCCCATAAAACCTTTAATGGTTTTCTCGTGGTTCTGGGTCAGCATGGTGGGGATGGGGTCCCATTTAGCCGAAAACGTAAACAGCGAGAAGAAATCGTTGCGTTCCGTCAGGCCACGTTCAAAATCCTGATTATCGATGTTGGAGTATTCCGGTTCGTAAGGATTCATGCTGATTTTGAAGTCTTTAAAAGCAAAGGTTTTGCTGTAATCCAGTTTTTGCTGCGCCTGCGGGTCCAGGGCATCTCCATCGTACATAATATCAACAATATCAATACCTTCGCTAGCCAGGGCAATATCGTAGGTGTCGGTAGCCGTACACATGGCAAACATAAAACCACCGCCCACTACAAATTCCTTCATTTTTTTAGCCACATTTAGTTTTAACTGCGAAACTTTGGCGAAGCCGTATTTTTTAGCAATGGTTTCGGCTTCTTGTTGCTGCGCCCGGTACCAGGAGGTATTCCGGTAATTATAAAATTTGCCGTACTGACCCGTAAAATCTTCGTGGTGCAGGTGCAGCCAGTCGTATTTGGGCAAGTTGCCGTCCATTATTTCTTCGTCATACACAATGTCGTAAGGAATTTCGGCGTAAGTAAGCACCAAGGTTACCGCGTCGTCCCAGGGCTGTTTTGTTTTAGGCGAGTATACCGCAATTTTAGGTACTTTTTCCAGCTTCATAATATCCATGTTGGCCTCCGGATTGGCAATCTGAGCCAGAATACTATTATACTGGGCATCGGAAATAACCGAATACGTAATACCCCGCACTACCAACTCATTTTCTATTTTCTGCGAATGCTGGAAAGAAAAAGAACCGCCCCGGTAATTAAGCAGCCAATCTACTTCTATTTGATTTTGCAGAATCCAATAAGCTAACCCGTACGATTTTAAATGATCTTTCTGGGTTTCGTCCATTGGCACCAGTACCTGCGCGGCCTGGGCCGGGCCCAACAAACAAAATAAGAAAGCAAGGCTATATATAATTTTATTCATCTTGAAGCGACGCTATTGCGGCAGTTAAACAAATATATCAAAACAATACGTTATCTCAGAATTACGTCCTAACTTTAAAAGCCTGAAGCAGGAAGTTTTATAACGTATGCAAGCCTGCGGGGTATATACAAGGATAAATAAAAATGAATGTAATTGAAAATGTAAAAGAAGGATTGCGGGCTATTCAAAGTAACCTGCTGCGCACCATCTTAACGGCTTTAATTGTTTCTATTGGTATTATGTCGCTGGTGGGTATTTTAACCGCTGTAGAAGGTATCAAGATGACCATTAACGATACTTTTTCCAGCTTCGGGGCTAATTCGTTTGATATTTATGCCAAAGGAACAAAAAGCCGGAACAACCGAGGTGGCCTCGCCGAGAAAGTATACCCGTCCATTACTTATCTGCAGGCAAATAAATACAAAGAATTTTCCGGTGAAAACGTAAGGGTAAGTCTATCGGCTTTTATTTCCGGCAGTACCGTGGTAAAAAATAATGCTACCAAAACCGATCCTAACATAAGAATTATTGCCGGCGACGAAAACTATTTGCTTAATCAGAATTATAATGTTGCATTAGGCCGGGCTTTTTCGGCTCCCGAAATTGAGAATGGCGCCAATGTCGTGATTATTGGCAACACGGTAGCAGAGAAGCTTTTTGGTAACCAAAATCCTATTTACCAGAACATATACTTTTTAGGCAAACGGTTTAAAATAGTGGGCCAGTTAGAAAAAAGCGGTTCTAATATGGGTGGCGGCGGCGCTGACCGGATGATATTGATGCCCCTGGAAACCGGTAATCAAATGCCCCGGCAACAAGCGCTGGCGTACGAAATTAAAACAACAATCCTGAACGCCAACAATTTAGATTATTCTATGGCGGAGGCTACCGGTATTATGCGCAAAGTGCGGCAGGATGGCCGCGGGCAAACCGAATCTTTTGAAATAAACCGCAGCGATTCGATGTTAAAATCTTTAAACGATATTTCGGGTTATTTAAAAATCGGCGGTTCGTTGGTGGGCTTTATTACTTTGCTGGGCGCCTCAATCGGCCTGATGAATATAATGATGGTATCGGTTACTGAAAGAACCCGCGAAATAGGTGTACGCAAAGCTTTGGGCGCTACCAAGAACCAGATCCGGCAGCAATTTTTAGTGGAGGCAATTGTGGTATGTTTATTAGGCGGTGTTTTTGGCGTAATATTAGGCATCTTAATGGGCAATGGCATTGCTTCCATGATTGGCAACGGATCGTTTTTCGTGCCGTGGTTTTGGGTTTTGGTAGGTTTAATAGTGTGCGTGGTGGTAGGCTTAATTTCCGGTTATTACCCGGCTTACCAGGCTTCCAAATTAGATCCGATTGAATCGTTACGCTACGAATAAATACCGGCTGTTGCACGGGCTAAATTCTGAAATTAAAGCTTAACTAAACCAATCTAATCTATTTTTAGTTATTAAATTAGAAAATACAGCTTAAAATAAATTGCCCATGAACCCACTGGAAAAAGATAAACAATTTAATAAGTTAACGCCCGAAGAAGAAAGAGTACTGTTGTACAAAGGTACCGAAATGCCTTTTTCCGGTAAGTTTTACAAGCACAAACAACCTGGTACTTATGTTTGTCGCCGTTGTAATGCGCCTTTGTACCGTTCTGCCGATAAATTTGATTCGCATTGCGGCTGGCCCAGTTTTGATGATGAAATAAAAAAAGCCGTAGAGCGAGTGGTGGATGCAGATGGCTATCGCGTAGAAATAATTTGTGCTAATTGCAAAGCGCATTTGGGGCACGTTTTTGAAGGCGAAAGATTTACGCCCAAAAATATCCGCCATTGCGTAAACTCAATCTCTATGGATTTTATCCCGGAGGAAGCACAATAACGAATTTAATATAGTATAGCTAAAACATCCTGTTCAATGCGCTTGGGACGTAGCTTTTTGGCGTCTAAGAGGCACCAGGTTGTTTTAGCTTCGGCTATAACTTTGCCCGTTCTGGCCTGGCATAACTGCACATGGCGTTCAAACTTAGCTCCCTGATAGCCCCCCGCCCATGAATAAGCAATTATTTCATCGCTTAAAATAGCCGGCGAAAGATAGTTAATTTCGTGCCTCACTATTACCAATGCGTATAAGGCTCTTAACTCCGGCGAAGTAACCTCGTACCACTGAGCCATAGAGACTTCCTGTATCCACCGCAGGTAAACCACATTGTTTACGTGGCAATATTCATCAATATCCGATTCCTTAATTTTAATTTTATAGGAAAATTTTTCGGCCGTAGCGGTAATCATAATAATTATATATTAAAACATGAATATAATATATTATACATTAAGCCTGGTTAAATTTTGTTTATTTTTTTATAATCACATATAAAAAGTTGATAGAATAAAATTGTTTATATATAAAATCATATATACTAAAATCTTCTAAACTTGCCAACCTATTTTTTAATCTGCATCTTTAGAAAAGATATTAATACCTCAACCTAAATTCTTCTTTTAAGGTGATAGAGTTTAATTATTTGATTAATATAAATTTTCTCCCTTATCCTGCAGGAGAAAAGTTGGATATGAGGTAAGTCAGCTTTCTCCGCAATGTTCTAATTTCAGAGATATGAAAAAAAACTATCTATATAACAAGCTAATATGTAAGCTGTTATATATATAATTGCTAAGTACTGCTGTAAGTAAAAAACTGTATTACTTTTTAGATAAAACTTCTTCTATTTGATTTAATTCTTCCGGGCTGAAATTAGTGTTTTGGCCGGCCTGCACTGCATCAGTTACCTGCTCGGGTTTACTGGCACCAATCAGAACCGATGTAATGCGGTTATCTTTTAAAAGCCAGGCAATGGCCATTTGGGCCAAAGTTTGGTTGCGGTTTTGGGCAATCTGGTTTAAGCGGTTAATTTTCTCCAGCATTTCCGGAGTAAGTTGTTCTGCATTTAAAGTACCATGCGACTTGGCAACCCGGGAGTCGGCCGGAACACCAGATAAATATTTATTTGTCAGCAGGCCCTGGGCCAACGGAGAAAAGGGAATGCAGCCCACACCTTTTTCAGCCAGTAAATCTAATAAACCATCTTCTACCCAACGCACCAACATAGAATATTTAGGTTGATGGATCAGGCAGGGCGTACCTAATTGCTGCAACAGGTTAATCGCTTTTTCTGCTTCGGTTGGTTTGTAATTAGATATACCCACGTACAAAGCTTTACCTTGCCGCACCATCAAATCCAAAGCCGACATGGTTTCTTCCAGCGGTGTTTCCGGATCGGGGCGGTGATGGTAGAAAATGTCCACATAATCCAATTTCATTCTTTTCAGGCTTTGATCGAGGCTGGAAACCAGGTATTTTTTCGAGCCGAAATTTCCGTACGGTCCCGCCCACATATCAAAGCCGGCCTTGGTAGAAATAACTAATTCGTCGCGCAAGCCCTGAAAGTCCTGGTGCAGAATCCGGCCAAAATTTTCTTCTGC
>Ga0210040_10003052_pt1 | contig 22968 bp, 1 predicted proteins | sample CryGeyCG12114_NA_FD_185462 | JGI IMG/M metagenome (GOLD analysis project Ga0210040, IMG submission 185462) | Groundwater microbial communities from aquifer - Crystal Geyser CG19_WC_8/21/14_NA (SPAdes) (version 2) | ecosystem: Environmental > Aquatic > Deep subsurface > Groundwater | place: USA...
ATAACTATAATAAAGTAGTAGACGTAGAAAGCTAGTATATAATAGATAAGATTAGCTAGTATATTAAGTTAAATATCCTAGTAATAGAGTATACTATACTAAGTAGTACGCCTATTATTATACTAAAAGGCTTCTTACTAAGTAATAAAAGTATTTAATCTATACTCTCTTTACTACTAAGACTCTTAAAAGATATTAACTAGTTAAAACTCTTTACTAAGTATAGTATGCTTAGCTTAGGCTAAGAGCTTTCTATACTAAGTCTAGCTAAAATAGAGAGAAACTCTACTACTTAATCTAGACTTAATAGTAGTAAAGCTAGTCTTAGCGTCTCCTTTAATATTAATAGTATTATATTTAAAGTAATAAGCCTTACTATCTATTAAGACTTATTTAAGCTATTCTTTACTCTTAACTTCTTCTAGTCTATCTAGTAAGACTAAAAGATTAATATCTAAAGCTTTACTACGCTTCTTTATTAGATAAAATATATTATACTAAGATCTAGCTACTACTTCTTTAGTATTAACTTTATAACCTATATAGTCTTTCTATACTATTCTATAATATAGGTACGTAGAAAGAAGAAGGTTATTAGCTATCTTAACTATAAGTCTCTTAAAGTACTCTATAATACTACTATTTTCTCTATAATAAAATATAAGTATATTACTTATATTACCTAATATATACCTATTAGCTTCTAAGACGCCTATATAAAAGTATATACTAATTCTAAGATTAGATAAAAAGGTAGTAATAGTACTAGTATTAGACTAATAGCGTAAATTCTATATAATAACCTAAAGAATATATAGATAGATATTATAGTATACTATACTACTTTATAAAGCTTCTATATATTCTAGAGCTATATATTCTATAACTCTATTCTTATTATATAGGTATATAATATAAAGCTTTTACTTACTTATAGCTTTATATAATAAAAGATATATAAGAAGTTCTATATAAATATAAACTATATATTCTATATAGCCTTAGAGTACTATATAAATTAAAAAAACTACTAGGTTAATTTTATATATAAAACTATCTTAAAAGAGGAGGAGTATATAGTACTAAGTAAGTAAGAGTATCTAGAGTATTACGTTAGAAAAGCGCTTTAGTAGCCTAAATAAAAAGCTAACTCTATTATAAGATATTCTATAGCTAGTCTATAAAACGTAAGTACTTTTACTATAAAAATATACTAAAAGTTAGTACTATTTATAAGAGGACTAGTTAATATTAAGGTATATAATATAAATAAAGAGTAGCTTACTATACCTATTAAGAACTATAGTCTATTTAATAACTATAGTATAGAAGAACTTAGATATATAGAAGATAAACTTAGAAACTAGTATAAAGTAGGTATAAGCTATAAGATAGCTTCTAAAGAGTAAGTAATACTTAAGCGCTTTATTAGAATACTAAAAGTAATAAAGAAGTAGCTATAAGCTATCTTTACTAACTTAAGTAGTAGCTTCTATAGTATAAGAGAAGAATACTATATTACTTTTACTCTTTTTAAGACTTATATTAGCTAGCTTTCTAGGCCTATAGAGCTAGTATAGGAGAGTAGCGTCTTTATACTTAAACTACTACTTTAGCTACCTTTTTAGATTATAGATACTATATTTTTTAACTAGTTTAGGATTATAGATATAAACTAATAGCTATTTTATCTTAAGTTTATTATTAAAATAACTACTAATTTTAGAGTAAAAAAGAAGGAGTATAATAGCCTAATAAAAGATCTAGATTAATATAGCTTACTAGCTTCTACTATATACTACTTACTTAACTTAAGTCTAGACTACTATATATCTAATTAAAGTATATAGTAAAGGTAGTTATAATAAAGAAAGTAAAAAGAGCTTAATATAGAGTAATACTTACTACTTAAAGAGGGCCTTAATATAAAAGCTATCTCTAAGGCCTATAAGATAATATAGTTTTTTCTAGCTAATATAGTAGGCTAGAAGCTACTTAAAGACTAGATATTACTTTTATATATTTAGTAACTACTATATATAATATTAGTAATTAGTAAAATAGGCCTTTACTACCTATTTAAGAAGAAGGATATTATACTTAATAGTACTACTTACCTAAATAGCTAACTTACTATACTAGGCTTACTACTAGAGATAGCTATATAAGAAGTTAGTAGTCTCTTTACCTAGAAGGCGTAAGTTCTTATATACTATATAGTAGTATAAGTCTATATCTAAGCTTACTAGTAGTAGATATAGAGTATACTCTAGTAGCGCTTTATATAGTATATAAAAGCTAAGGCTATAAAGTCTAATATTAAAATAATACCTTTATATTTCTAAGCTTTTATTATTAAGTATAGTAGTACTAAAGATTTCTTAGATAGTTTTATTAGTATAGGCTATAGGTAGATCTAGGGTATTTTTAGTATAGTAGTAGATATACTCTTAGTATCTATTTAACTAAGTATATAGATAAATAGGTTTAAAATATATAAGTCTAGTACGTAGAGTAAGTATATTTAAACTTTATTTTTTTTTTAAAAATAGCTAGTTTATAAAAGCTACTCTACCTTTTATTATACTTATATAGAAGTTTAGTACTATTATTATAAAAGTACTACGTAAGTACTAGGTTATAGATAATACTATAGTAATTATTAGTAAAGAGGAGTAGAGATATTTTCTCTATAAAATAGCTACTAGCTATATATTTACTATACTATAGTATAACTTTTTTTTACTAGCTATATTATAGTAGCTACTAAAGAACTAAGCTAGGTAAATAGAGCTAGAGTAAACTAGCCTATATACTACTACTACTAATCTTAATATCTATAATACTATAGAGTATAATATATTACTATATATATAAGTAGATAAGTATTAGCTCTATAAGGCGTATAGTAAAGCTATATATTTAGAGTTTCTTAAGTAAATCTACTACTATAAAAGAGGGCTACTAGTATACTATAAGGTAGTAGCTCTAAAGAAGAGAAAAAGAAAAAATAGTATACTTCTACCTAGCTAAGTAGAAGCTTTATTTATATATAGGTATATTCTTAAATAAGTAGTTTAATTTAAATAGTATATACTTCTTATATATAGTAATATAGCTATAGAGATAGATAATAGCATAGAAAAAGATAATATAATAGATAGTAAGGATAAAGATAAACTACTATAGTAGATAGATAATAATATAATATTAGTATACTACCTAAGCCCTATACTATAACTTATCTATCCTAATATAGAATAGTAAGTAAAAGTATAAATAAGAAGTAAGAAAGATTAACTAGCTTAGGTAATAGAGAATAAGCTAGATATAGCCTAGTATAACTATAAATTAGTAGACTACTAAATTATTAAAATAGATAAATAGTAAGTATATAGTATTATTATAGCTAAGGCCTATAGTAAGAAAAGGCTATAAAGTATAAAGTTCTATATTATCTTTAAATAGAAGCTTTATTATAATTTACTATTAGGTTAGAACTAGTATATATATATATATTACTAGCTATACTCTATAAACTAGTTAATACTCTCTTATTATTAAGCTATACTACTCCTAGAGGTATCTTTTACTAGTATATATCTATAAAAGCTCTTAAGTACCTCTCTCTCTCTTTTTAATATAATAAACTCTTTAAGCTTTAGTATAGTTACTTTAATTATCTAGACTTCTATAAGCTATTACTATTTATATCTCTAAGTAATTACCTTATTAATACCTATTAATACTTATAATATAAACCTTCTATAATAGACTAGCTACCTAAAAGGCTAGAATAGCTAGACTACTATACTATAATAGAGCTAGATTAGTATACTACCTAGAAGTAAATATAGTAAGTAGTTTATTATCTATATATTAAGTACTATCCTAATAGTAGGCTAGCTAGAGTATAGCTAGATAAAAAGAAGTTTAAAAAAGTAACTAAATATATAGAAACTTTTTAGTTTAGAGTTTAAGACTAACGCTTATAAGTTAGCGTAGTATATAGTATTATTAGTAGTCTTTAGATAAGATAAAAATATAATATATAGTATCTATAGATTATTAGTAAGTAGAAGAGTTACTACGCTATATTTATAGTATAGTAATAGTAATAAAACTAGGTAGCTACTTAGGTAAAAGGCCTAAGAGTAGTAAAACTAAGTATAGAAGTAAAAGTAAGTAGAAGTAGTAAAATAATAAGATAAAGTATAAGAAAAATAGTATATAGAATAAGAAGCTTAAAGGTATACTAAAGCTAAGCTTAAGGCTTAAGAGAATTACTAAATATAAGAAGTTAATACTAATAATAGCTTATTACTACTAACTTAAGAAGATATACTTAGATAGCGCTAGCTAGATATAGAGAAGCGTAACTATAACTAAGTAAGAAAAGTATAAAAAGCTTATATTAAAGCTATAGAAAAATACTTAAGAAAAGCTTAAAAGAAGCTAAAAAGAGAATAATAATATATAGCTATAGAAGAGATAAAGAAAAAAAAGAATAATATAGGTAATATACTATACTAGAAATAAATATAGACTTAAGTATAAATATAGGCTAATATAGAGCTAATACTAGACTCTAATACTAGAGCTAAAGCTTAAGTAAAACTTAAATAATAAATACGTTTAGTTAAAAAGTAGTATATAGTAGATAAATAGTTATATAAAGTTCTAGAAGAAACTTATACTTAGTATACTTATATAGTATATAGTAGAAGAGCTACTAAAAAAGTAGTAATAGTTTTTAGCTAATATTCTAAATACTATACTTAAGCGCTTAAATAGTACTAAAGACTATTACACTTAGACTAAGTAAACTCCTAAATAGCTAAAATATAAAGAATTATATAGCTTAAAGAAAGTAAAGGCCTATAAGTAGTTATATAGAAAGTATACTAAGTATCTTAAAGAAGTTAGTAGTAAAGGAAATAAATATATTCTCTATAATAAAATTATTAACTTAGAATAAAAGTACTTAAATTAAGTAGAAATATATAAATTCTATTATATAAAAAAGAATATAAAGCTTAATAAGATATAAAGATATTTAGATAGAGAGCTACTTATATATAAGCTATATTTAAATTATTTAAGTACCTTTAGTATATAAGTAGAAATAAATAAAGTAATAAAGAATAGTAGTAAAAGTAATAAAAATAAGAAAAGAAAGAGGTAATATAGGACGTTTATAGTATAGTAATAGAGAGAGTAGTAAGAGTAGATATAATAGTAATAATAAGTAGAAGTAGCTAAATAACTAAAAGAGTATATAGAATAAAAAGCCTATAAGCGCGCTAAAGTAGAGTATAAAGTATAAGAGGATTACTAACTATAAGGTATTACTACTAAGAATAGCTTATTACTACTAACTAAAGAAGACTTCTTTAGATAATACTAGTTAGAAACTAAGAAGAGAAACTAAGAATAAGTACTTAAAGTATAGGTAGTAAATATTTAAGTAGCTAAATAAAGGCTTAAGAACTTTAAAAAGAAAAGTAAGAAATAGAAGGCTATAGCTACTAAAGCTAAAGCTAAAATTAACTAGTAGAAGAAGAATAAAGATAATATATAGAAGATAGAAGAATATATAGAGTTACTTCTTATATATAGCCTAGAAACTAAAGCTAATACTATTCTTTAATAAGAAAATAAATATTAAGTATATATAGCTAAAAAGTAGTATATAGCTTTAGAATAAGAAGCTAGAGTAATAGAAGAAGCTTATACTTAATATACTTATATAGCTAAAGAGCTACTAAAGAAGCTTATACTTAATATACTTATATAGCTAAAAAGCTACTAAAGAAGCTTATACTTAATATACTTATATAGCTAAAGAGCTACTAAAAAAGCTTATACTTAATATACTTATATAGCTAAAGAGCTACTAAGAAAGCTTATACTTAATATACTTATATAGCTAAAGAGCTACTTAAGAAGCTTATACTTAATATACTTATATAGCTAAAGAGCTACTTAAAAAGTAGTATCTATAAATTCTATCTAAATAGAATAACTACTATACTAGTTTAGGACTCTAGTAATAACTTTAAAAGTAGAATATAGTATAAGTTTATTAATAAGAGAAGTAAGCTAGAAAGAAGAAAAAAAATAAAATAGCTTAATAGTAATAATATAAAGCTAAGATTAAGTATAAAGAGTAAAAAAAGTATTACTAAGAAGTTCTTAGGTACTAATAGTATAAGGCTAAGACTAAGGTAGAGTACCTTAAGTAATAAGCTAATTACTAAGTTTATAATAAAGGATAAAGTTATAGTAATAACTAAGAAAATCTCCTTAGAGAAAAATAGCTAGCTACTAAATAGTAATTAAAAAACTAAGTATATAAAGTATAAGTAGTAAATATATAAGTAGCTAAATAGAGGCTTAAAGACCTAAAAGAAAAAAGTAAATAATAAAAAGCTATAGCTACTAAGGCTAAAGCTAATAAGTAAAAGAAGAAAGATAATATATATAGGCTAAAAGAATATATAGAGTTACTTCCTATATATAGCCTAAAAACTAAAGCTAAGACTATACTCTAATAAGAAAAAGAGTATTAAGTATACTTTACTAAAAAGCGTTATATAGCTAAAGAATAGGAGGCTAAAGTTATAAAAGAAGCTAAAGTATATTATACTTATACTACTAAAGAGCTACTTAAAAAGAAGTAGTAATTTCTAGCTAATATTTTAAATAATACGCTTAAGTAGCTAAATAAGCTTAAAAACTAATATACTTAGCTAAATAATACTCCTAAGTACTTAAAGTATAAGCTCTTATATAGCTTAAAGAAAGCTATAGCTTATAAATAGTTATACTAGAAGTATACTAAGTACCTTAAAGAAGTAGGTAAGTAAGGTAATAAATACATCTTCTATAATAAAATTATTAACTTAGAATAGGAGTATATTAACTAGGTTAGAATATATAAATTCTACTATATAAAGAAGAATTTAAAGCTTAATAAGATATAGAAGTATCTAGATAGAGAGCTACTTATATATAAGCTATATTTAAATTACTTAAGTATATTTAGTATATAAGTAGAGATAAATAAGGTAATAAAAAATAGTAGTAAAGGTAATAAAAATAAGAGAAGAAGAGAGTAATATAGAACGTTTATAGTATAGTAATAGAGAGAGTAGTAGAAGTAGATAGAATAGTAATAATAAGTAGAAGTAGCTAAATAATAAAAAGAGTATATAGAATAAAAAGCCTATAAGTATACTAAAGTAGAACATAGAGTATAAAAGAATTACTAACTATAAGGTATTACTACTAAGAATAGCTTATTACTACTAACTAAAGAAGACTTCTTTAGATAATACTAGTTAGAAAGTAAAAAAAGAAATTAAGAATAGGTACTTAAAGCGTAAGTAGTAAACGTTTAAGTAGCTAAGTAAAAGCTTAAAGACCTTAAAAAGAAAAGTAAGAAATAGAAAAGTAAAGAAATAATACTATACTAGATATATATAGTTATATATATAAAAGAAGAGTAAAGAGACTATAAAGTAGCTAAGTAGAGGCTTAAAGACTTTAAAGAGAAAAGTAAGTAATAGAAAGCTATAGCTACTATAGCTAAGGCTAACTAGTAGTAGTAGAAGAAAAAGAAAAATAATAAATATAAGAATAGATAATATATAGAGTTACTTCTTAATATATATAGCCTAAAGATAGAAGCTAAGATAATCTTCTAATAAGAATAAGAATAATAAGTATATATAGCTAAAAAGTAGTATATAGCCTTAGAATAAGAAGCTAAAGTAATAGAAAAAGCTTATACTTAATATACTTATATAGCTAAAGAGCTACTAAAGAAGCTTATACTTAATATACTTATATAGCTAAAGAGCTACTAAAGAAGCTTACACTTAATATACTTATATAGCTAAAGAGCTACTAAAGAAGCTTATACTTAATATACTTATATAGCTAAAAAGCTACCTAGATACTAAAAAAGTAGTAGTAATTTCTAGCTAATATCTTAAATATAGTAATTAAATACCTAAATAAGCCTAATAACTATCTAGCTTAACTAGAATTAAAGCTAAAATATTCTAAATATAAAATATTATAAAGCTTAATAAAGGCTATAGTATATAAATAGTTATACTAAAAGTATACTAAGCGCTTTAATAAAGTTAGTAGAAAAGAGAATAAAAATAGACTTTATAATAAAATTATTAATCTAGATTAAGAGTATATTAATTAGATTAGAATATATAAGTTCTATTCTATAAAAAAGAACTCTAAGATTAATAGAATATAGAAGTATCTAGATAGCTACTAAGTAGTAGAAAAAAAGTAAAGAGACTATACTATACTAAATATATATAGTTATATATATAAGAGAAGAGTATAAAAACTATAAAGTACTATCTATCTATAGATATATATATAAAATAAGAGTAAAGAGATAATACTATACTAAATATATATAGTTATATATATAAAAAAAGAGTAAAGAGACTATAAAATACTATCTATCTATAGATATATAAGTAAAAGACTAATCTTAGCTTAACTACTAAAGTAGTCTTAAAAAAGTACTAGTAATCTCTAGTAGAGGTCTTAAATACTATACTTAAGTGCTTAAATAGTACTAAAAGCTATTACACTTAGACTAAGTAAACTTCTAAATAGCTAAAATATAAAGAATTATATAGCCTAAAGAAAGTAAAGGCCTATAAGTAGTTATATAGAAAGTATACTAAGTACCTTAAAGAAGTTAGTAGTAAAAGAAATAAATATATTCTCTATAATAAAATTATTAACTTAGAATAAGAGTACCTAAATTAAGTAGAAATATATAAATTCTATTATATAAAAAAGAATATAAAGCTTAATAGGATATAGAGGTATTTAGATAGAAAGCTACTTATATATAAGCTATATTTAAATTACTTAAGTACCTTTAGTATATAAAAGCGTAATAAAGTAGAGGAAAAGAATATTTAGTATATATATAAGTAGAAAAATAAGTAAAGTAATAAAGAATAGAGTATAGAAGAGAAAAAAATAGGAAAGTAAAGTAATAATATAGAGTAATAGTAAAGTATATAAATTTATAGGACTAGTATAATTTAATATATATATATAAGTATTTCTCTATATTTTAGCTACTTAGACTTATATATAATCTAGATCTACTTTATATATATATAGTCTTTACGTTTAGAGAGACGCTTACTACTACTAGTACTAAGATAAGTATTAATTATAATAAGTATAACTTAGACTAGATAAACTTTCTAGATATAGTAGAAATACTTTATTTAATAAAGTAATATAAGATCTTTTAGCGTTAAATAAGCTTTATAAGCTATTATTTTAATACCTTATTAGTTACTAAGATAAATTACTCTATTTAATAAAGGTTAGAATTTAGTACTATATTAAAAGTAAAAATTTTAAGTAAAGTCTTAAGTAGACTAAAATAAAAAGTAACCTCTATACGTTACTAGTATAATACTAGCTTCTATAATGTATTTAGTTATATTACTTAATATTTACTTTACCTTCTTTTAAATACTTCTTCTTTATCTACTACTATACTATACTACTATAATTTATACTTATTTCTTATAAGTATTATAGTAGCACTTATATTTTATTTTATTAGCTTTATTAGCTTTTCTATATATAAGTTATTTTACTTTAAACTAGTATAATAAGTAATTAGTAAAATACTAAATTAAGTATAATACTATTTACGCCTACTATAGGACTAGACGTAAATAGGACTTAAGAGTTACTTACTAAGCTAAGTATTAGTAGAGATATTATATTAGGTATAACCTTCTAGTTTATAACTACTTAAATATATAGAGAAGGTACTAATTACTAACTAGACTATAAAAATAGAAGTAATAAGTCTAAAGATAAAGCTATAATCCTACTTTATATTAAAGTTAAAAAGAATCTTTAAGTTAAATAGTAGATCTTCTATAAACTCTTTCTTTCTCTAGCTACTATATAGCCTAAAATAGTTAATAAGAACTCTTCTACGTCTTCTTTAACCTATAACTAGATACTAATATTATTAGGTTTTTAGATTTTACTAGAAATTCTTCTAAAAATTAGTCTATACGTAGAAAACTCTTTAGTAAAAGTTTTTTAGATTCTTAGTAAAAGTTTTTAACTTTCTAGTAAAAGTTTATTACTTTCTAGTAAAAGTTTCTCTCTCTTTAGTAAAAGTTTCTTTCTTTCTAGTAAAAGTTTCTTCTTCTCTAGTAAAAGTTTCTTCTTCTCTTATAAAAGTTTTTTCTTTACTAGTAAAAGTTTTTTCTTTTTACTAGTAAAAGTTTCCTATTCTCTAGTAAAAGTTTTCTAGATCTTAGTAAAAGTTTTCTACTCTCTAGTAAAAGTTTCTATATATATATAGGCGTAAATATATCTATTAAGTTATTTTTATAGTAATAATAATATCTAGTTACGTAAGGTATTACTATAGCGTAAGTACTCTTTTATAGTAATATAGTATAGCCTAAAATACAGCCTTATAAAGACTTTAGAGCTTTACTTAGCTAACTATAGCTAAGAATAGAAATAATTAACTAGGCAGTTCTAGCTATCTTATAAAACCTAGAAAATACTAGCTAGCTATATAGTTAGTATATATAGCGTAATAGAACTATATTACTATATACCTAAAAAAAACTAGGTAGTTATATATTAAGCTATTCCTATAGTTTAAATAGGTAAATATCTTAATCTATTATAGTAATATATCTAGCTCTATATATTTAGCTATAAGTCTACTATAAGTAGTTAATCTAAAACTACTTTAAAATACTATTCTATATCTATAACTAGTATAAATAAGTCCTTATAGTCCTACTTATTATACTCTTTATACCTTATAGTCTCTAATAATAAGTGCTCTAGTAGCTATTCTTTACTTATATAACTTATATATAGTAGTTTAATAGCTATTACTATATTATATACGTTATAGTTATACTCTACTAGTATATCTATCTAATCTTCTAGCTAGCTAAGAGGTTTTCTCTTAATAAAAGAATTTAGAACTCTAAACTATAGGAATAAAGCGAAGATCCCTACTCTAAAATACTATTTTAATATTATCTATCTCTTTCTATAATCTAGATATTAACTCTACGCTCTATACTTTATAGTATAGTTACTTACTATTATAGTATTACCTTCCTAGATATATACTTTATTAAAGAGTTACTCTCTTACTATTATTACTACTCCTTATCTACGTATACTTAGTAAATTTACTCTCTTCTTTAGTAGTTACTCTAACTACTTATATTCCTTATATAACTCTACTATAACTTATTAGTACCTTATATTACTTATAATATTAGCTATTTCGCTTTATTATACTATTATAAGTAGAGTTTAGAAGTAACTTATTTCTCTCTATATAAGTACTAGCAGCCTTAGAGAGTACTTAGTACTCTAAGATAATACTATTTTATAATCTACGTTATAGGCCTAGCTTTATCCTATACTTAGTATATAATTATTATCTACTTTAAGTACTAGCAGTTTTCCTATATTATATACGAATAGTTATCTTTCTTTATAACTTAACTCTCTTTAAGTCTTTAGTATAACGCGCTAATCTTATAAGTAATTAAAAGTAGTAACTACCTTTATATAGTTAATTATCTTAGTAACTTCGCCTACTCCTACCCTAGTAAACTATTTTACATAGTTTTAATATAATAACTTATCTTTAGAATAGGTAATTTTACTATTTTTTACTATTACTAAGTTATTTACACTAGTAATTAATTATACTAGAGTAAAGTCTAGCTATTCTTTAAGTTATTAATTAACTTACTTTATTATAGCTACCTTTAAGCGCTTTACGCATTTAGCTAGAGGCTTAGACTCTATAATATCGCTATTACTGCGTTTATCTACTAAGAGTAGTAAATCTAGCTATAGGTTCTTATATATATAATTAATAAATTATATAAAGCGCTACTTATTAACCTATTAGTAGATCTACCTAAGCGTAAGATCTAGCGTATATATAATAAAAGCCTATATAGGCTTATTAGTACTAGAAAGAATACTAAATAATAGTATATTTAGTAGAATATAGTTAAACGCGTTATATACTAGTACTATAATATCTAACTTACTTATAACTAGCTATAGTAATAAGTTAAGTTAAGAAGAGATAGCTATTATAATATCTATTATAAGTAGAATTAGAGATATAGGATATATAGATATTTAGTAGTTACTAAAAAATAGCTAGTCTAATACAACTTATATATACGCGATATTAGTAGTATATATAAGTTAGTTAGATAAGGTAATATAGAGTAGCCTAATTTAGGTAGCGCGTAGGATTTAAATATATATATAGCTAAAATTTAGGGAGCGTATAAACTCCTAAACTATTACTTTAACTACTATTACTAGACTCTCTTATTACGAATATCGCAACTTAAAATATATCTATACTTTATTACTATCTTAAGCTTATTAAAGTATATAGTATTCTTATATACCTAGTATATAAATATATAGTCTTACTAAATAGTATAAAGAAATACTTTAACTAGAGCTACTATAAAGATATTTTAGTATATAACTACACTTAACTCTAAGAAGAGGTAGATAAGCTATTATCTACTATATAGTTAAAGATAGACTATAGAGAGTTTATTTTTATATAGCTAGATAGTAGTCCTTTATATAAGATTCTATATCTTACTCTATACTCTTCCTTAACTTATACTATTTATAAATATATATATAGTAAGAAGAGCGCTAAAAAGACTATAAAAGACTACTTTTATACTTCCTATAGACTCTTAGTTTATCCTAACCTACGTAGCGTTTCTAGTCTTATATAATATATATATATAACCTTTACTTAGTAATATTTTATTAGTGCTAGTAATAAAGCTAAGAGGCTAAATATTTAGTACTACTTTAAGGTTATTCCTTCTAACGCTACTATTTCTATTAATACTATCTATAGCGTTAATCGCAGTAATACTAAAATAGAAAGTAGTATTAACTATAATTATATACTAATATAAAGGCGAAAGAGACTTTAAGATCTATCTAATACTAAGTCTACTATTAAATATCTTTAGGCGTAGATAGGTAAGGCATCTTTATAGATATAAGAGTATTAAGTAGAGTAAATAGTAACTATTCTATAAGGTAACTTATTATAGACTAACCTATAGCTTATATATATATAATTCCTTAAGATACTACTAAATAGATAGGATAAAGTACTAGAATATATAGTAATTCCTAATTATATAGCTAAGCCTACGTTATACTACTTATACTATACTACTAAGAGTATAGTTAGAATATAGTAGAACTCTACTACTAAAATAAACTAGTACGCATATATCTAGGTTATATAGGAAGATATAAGTAATATTCCTATTCTTTCTCTTAAAGCGTATTAAAACTTTAGCTTTTAATATACAATACCTTTATAAAAGATATTTATCTTCTTCTACTATATTCTTATATAAGGGATAGAGCTTAAATAACTATATCTTATACCTATACAGATAATTACTTAGGGCTATATTATATAATATCTTAATAGTATAGAAAGTAAATACCTTAATATTAATATATTATATAAGTATACCTATATAGATACGTTTAAGTAGCTCTATTATATATTCTAGCTTTCTCTTATTAAGTAAATATACTTAGATAATAACTTTAAGCTTATATTTATAGTAGTAGTTACTTTCTAAGTTATCTCTAGTAGGATAAAGAGCGTTATAGAGGTGTATAATTTTATAACTAAGATCTCTACTCTTAAGAAGATAATATATATATCTAGTATTTAAAAATTTAGAGAAGACTTTATTAACCTAGCCTAATAACTAGGTCTTTTAGAAGTAGATAATTTTATTACCTACTTAGAAGTATAGTCTCTTATAGGTAAGTAAGTAAGTATAAAATAATATATCTATAAAGAGCTTAACTATTCTATTACTAAAGAGTTTAAGGTATAGATTTTAGACTACCTTATAACTAAGTACTTTATGCCTATAAATTAGCTTATTAATACTAGCTAGTACCTAAGTTACTTTCGCTATAAGGAGAATCTTAACACCTTTATTAACTAAAATAGTAATACTATTACTATATATAGGATAAGGACATTACTTATAAAGTATATATTAATAGTTTATAATAAGTATAAGTAAGCGTTAGCGTTAATATATAAGCTAGTATTTATATTATACTAGGGTAAGTTACTGCCTATACTCTAAGATAATATAGTAGAAGACTTAAGTAATAGGACTCTAGAGTTTAGTATTTTTTTACCTAAGTTACTATCCCTTTATAACTAGGTAGAATTTATTTAAGAATAACTTATTTACTCTTACGAGCTTAAGTATTAGGTTCTACTTAATAACTTCTAGAATTTACGCTAGATCTAGTAAGTAAGCTTAGTAAGGTTCTACTTAAGCTTATATATTTTATAAGTAGCTAGCCTACTTATAGAACTAAACTCCTTAGCGTATATTATAAAAACCTACCTAATAGTATACTCTAGAATATATTTCTTTATAATAGACTTATTTTAATAGTACTTTATTACTATAAAGGCTATAATAGGGATAAGTTACTTAAGATTATTTACTAATTCCTTCCTTAGGCGATTAGTAGCCTTATTATATAGTATCTATAGTTAATTTATCTTTTTTATACCCTTATCTAATATAAGGCTATAGAGGGCGTTTATAAAGTTTACCTCTACTACGCTATAAGCTTACTACTCTAGTCTAATAAAAATAGGCTATAGTACGTAACTTCTAGTCTCCTATACTAGGTAATTAAACGTATTACTAAGAAGTAGATAGAGTAGTATATTAACCTTAGTACTATATACTACCTTATTATTACTTTTAGTAGAAAGATTAATAGTATAGATAGTATTCTAGTAGAGTTATTAAAAGAAGACGTTAATAAAATTATTACTACTATAGAGGTAGAAGAGTAAGAGATATAGGCTAGATATTCTATGTAAATAGTAAGTACTATATATATAGTAGATATTTTATAGATATTTATAAAGAAGTTTAATTATAGTAGAGGTTAGTTTAAGGTCTTAATAAAGTAGTATAGTACTATTAGCTTTAACGTAGTATCTATATTTAATAAGCTCTACCTAGCGCCTATAAAGTAGCCTAAGAGTACTAGAGATCTTACTAATTATATCTAATATAATTATAAGTAACTACTCTAAGAGAACTTTAGTAAATAGGTAGTATTCTAACCTTAGTAGGAGAATATTATCTACGCTATTATATCTAGAGAGACTATAGTAACATATATTACTAAAATAGGTGCTAGTAAGAGCTTAATATTTTTACTTTTAGTATACTTTCTAAACTATAAGTAGACTATTATTATTATTCCTCTCGCAGCGCTCTAGTATAATATTATTATATAGTGTAATAAATATTATATCTAAATATTAGTATAGAAAAATAGATACTATAATTAATTAGTATCTATTATTCTTATAACGCTAGAATATATTAGTTAAACTAGCTTTATTAAGATAATATATTATCTTAATAGTACTAGTTAACTAGAGCGTATTATAGTAGATAAGTTCTACTATATATTACTATCTAACTATATATATTAACCCTATCTACTAAACCTATAAAAACTTATATAATTTAGTATTTAACTAACGCTTTTATCTATAATAATACTAATCTAAGAGTAAGTAGATATATTCTACCTACTTAGGGTACTAACTAATACTATCTCTTTCTAAGTATCTATATTATAGCCTAACCTTATATAGTAGGTAAAGACTATTTTACTCTTACTATATACTATTATAGCTAGTATAGTAAAGTATATCCTATTATACTAGGTAGTATATTAAAAGATCTTAGTTTACGTAGATCTTATAATAACTACTAATTAGCTTATAGATAAACTTTAGTACTTTAAGTACTATAGTAAGATAATAATAGACGAGCATTAATTAAGTTAGAATTTCTTTTTAGTAACTAATAATAGTATTCTTATTACTACTATAGTCTATCTTATTAGTATATATAATCTAAATATTTAGGCTATACTCTAGTTTAGTATACTAGACTATATTATTAGTCTAGTATAAAGAGGAGGGTATTATACCTATAATAGCCTTCTAGGTATTATTTATATTATACTATCTCTATAGATTAAAAATAAACACTATAATAAAGTAGAAGTAGGATAGAAAGCTATAGTAGATACTTTTATATAGTATAGAACCTACTCCTCTATCTACTACTACTATATACTTAATAAATACTTTAATAATAATAAGCTACGCCTTATATACTAAAGTAGTAAGTAATTATATAACGTCTATAAGGTATGTATATATATATCCTCTTTATCTAGTAGGTCTACTCTACTAACTATAGAACTAAAGTTACTAAAACTAAGTCCTCTTTCTATACTAGTTTATATAATACTATCTAACGTAATAAATATCTTTACTACACCTAGAACTATATTAAGCTATATTACGTTATCTCTAATAAGCTATAAACTATCTATACCTTATATATCCTAGTGTAGATAATCTTATACTAGCACTATTAATATTATAAATTTACTAACTATACCTTATTAGCTTATTCTTAGCTTTAAGAAGAAGTAGGAAAGTACTATTAATAAAGAGCTAACTTCTTTAGGCTTATCTATAATATATTTAAAAGTTATAAAGTATAATAGGAAGCTTAATTTTATAGAGGATAGATAGAAAAAAGGTAATACTAAGTATAGTAACCTATTCTATAGCTAGCTACCTATAATATAATACTTTTAGATAGAATATTATATTACGTACTTCTATAAAGGTTACGATTATTAATATTACTAAGAATAATATAGTTAGTTTCTAGGTAACCTAGTTATATAATACTATAATAGAATAAAGGGTGTATAGAGAAATAGTATATACTAGTCTTATTATATACTAGCTAACTCCTACTCTAAATAGAGCCTAGCTAGAGATAGAAAGATAGTTCTACTATCTTAGTAGTATAAGTAGTACCTAGATAAATATACTATCTTTAATATATAGGCTTACCTTTAAGAGAATTATACTAGACTTAAGCCCTAATAGCTTAAGAGAATCTATACCTTATAACCTAACTTTAACTCTAGTAATAATAAAGACTTTAGTACTTATTTCTATAACGTAGTAAAGTTTAGAAATAACTATAAGGTAAACTAGCTATATCTTAATATTAACTAGATTATATATACCTTTATCTTTCTAGCTAACTATATATTAGGAACTTTCTAAGATAGGTCTAAATTCTAAAAGTAAAGTTATAATTATAGACCCTTAAAGTACGTAAGTAAGATAGGTATTTATATTACATCTTTTATTTAAGCTAGGCTAATAATAAAATAAGAATAACTCTACTATCTAGGTATTTCGTATACTACTAGTAAGTTTATTTAAGAGGATAAGAATATATTTAAAGTAGTTATTAGTATATTTTTATAGGCTAGTCTTCTAGTGTTATTATTTCTATACTTTTCTATTTTATTTACCCTATACCTATTTACCCTAATTTATTAATATATCCCTATCTTATAAGCGCCTAGCTATTTCTAGCTGTTATATATATATATATACTTAGCTAATTCTAGGTAAGTTCTTAGTAAAAACTATACTATATAAAATATTATCTTCCTCCTTAATTACTTCTCTATATCCTTTATCTTTATACTACTAAATTAGGCTAGCGCTAGTAGCTTAGTAGCTTAGTAAGCTATATAACTAAGTAGTAGCTAGTGTCTTAGCTTTATTTAGGCTTATATTACTCTCTCTCCTCTATCTCTCCTTCTCTCTATACCTTTAACTTTTATAATTTAATATAGAAAACTTTAATTTAGTTATCTAAAGTACTACTAGATGCTATTAATACTTATAAAACTAATAGAGTTACTCCTATTATACTAACTATAACTAATATTATTTACTCTAAAAAAGACTAGTTTACTATAAGGTAAAGCTCTAATTTAATAGACCTATAATAGTAGCTCTAAGAGTATAGTAATAATATAGATTTTTATAATAATTTTATAGTTTTACTACTTATATTACGCGCTTAACCTAGTAGAAGAGTTTCTAATTATATATTCTAGACTAAGAGCTACTATATATAAGTACTTAGGTAATTCTAGCTTATATTACCTAGAAAAGGCTAGAGGCCTATATATATTAGATTAGAACCTAAGTAATAACCTTTTTTTAGCCTTATTAACTTTACTACGTTTATAAGTATAGCCTATACTAAAGAGAGTATAAACTAGATAAGTAATAAAGAAGAGCCTAGAGTAGTAATAGAGCCTATAGTAGTCCTACTTAATCTAAGCTTTACTTTACTAGCTTCTATCTCTATATAGAATATATAGCCCTTTAACTCTACTATTACTCTAGCTCTATACTTTAGTGAGACTAATAGCATAGAGTTTTAAAACTAACTTCTCTATCTCTTAGGTACGTAATTTAATAAAGTAATTATTAAGATTAAAAAGCTCTATACTAGGAATATTAAGAGTATCTAGTAGAAGACTATTATAGAGCACTTTAAGAAAGCCTATAGTTCTAGAATATCTCTATTAACGTCTAGATTATATAATAGCTTAACTTCTTAGTTAATTATAGACTAGACTATATATTATATATACTTTACGCGTTTAGCGCTATTTAGAGAAGACGCACTATATAGTAATACTAGGATTCCTATAGACTTATATAATAATAGAGCCTATACTACTTAGTTACTACTATATAAGAATTAAAAAGACTACTTAAGGATACTAGTAGCTAGGCAGAATAAATAGGTATCTATAAGTAGTATAAATAAGGCTAAGGCTAGTAGTATATATAATATAGATAGAATAATAGGTTTAGATAGTATATTTTCTTTAGCTCTAGTTAACGACAACTATAAAGTAGATATTATAGTACTAGATAATAATAATATAGGCGTAGCTCTATCTATACTCTATAAGAAGTAGATATAAGAAAAGAAGTATATAAAGTAGCTAATTTAAAACCTCTATTTATATACTACTATACGTAATAATAACCTATAAAAGAAGCTTTTACATAAATATACCTTTATAGAAAAGGTAGTAATTAATTTAGATAGTATTAGTCTTCTATAAGAGCTACGCCCTACCTATAAGCTAAAGAGCGCTATTAGTAATAATAAGTTAGTTAACTCTATATAATAGTACTTCTATTAGATAAGAGATAAGCTAGACTAAGGCGCCTATATACTTAGCTCTAACTATCTATTTAGTATTAATTAAAAAGCGCTAGTTAACTTTATTAATAAATACTAAGTAGATAAGAAGAATTATAGCGTATATCTAATAAAAGATTATATAAATTACGTCTACGAGATAGATAAAGATAGAGTAAATACTATTATAATAGATATAGAAACTACTACTAAGAATAGTAATATCTTTATATAGAAGTATCTAAAGGCGCTACTCTTAGAGTTAATATTACTAACTAAAGAGGCGTATTAAAAGATAGGGAATATATTTTTAGATTAATAGGACTTTAGTAATACTAGGTTTAAGGTTCTTACTAAAGTCTCTAAATATAGTTAGCCTAGTAAGGACGCTAGCTATCTATAAAATATAATATAGTAGGCTTAGTTCTAGAGTAATATTATAAGTAAGGTAGTAAATATAAATAAGAATAAAGGTAATATTACTATAGGTAAGAAAGAGCTTCCTTAAGGTATACCTATATAAGAAGATTATACTAATATATTAGCTAAGCTAGGTAATCTTATTAAGATTAATATAGATAATCTAACTTAGTAATAGTATTAGAAAGACCTTCTAGGCGTATTTACTAGTATAACTATATAAAAGTTAGTCTTAAAGTAGGCTATATTAGATATATATATATAAAAGTGCTCTAACCTACGTATACCTAGATAAGATAGTAAAACCTTACTATAGAGCTAATTAGTTAGTATTTCTACTAGCGTTATTATAGCTTACTACTATATTCTATAACGTAAGGGTCCTTAGAGTTATATTATTACTAATAGTATAAGGCTTAGAAAGTCTAGAATTAGACTTAGTACTATCCTAAGAGTAAGTTTAGATATTATTATTATATAACCTACTAGTTAATTCTAGGTCTACTAGTCTAGAAAATACTATCTAATTATATATTATAAGTAGATAGAAGGAACTCTATAAGCTCTTTCTATTTTAACGTAGTAAAAGTAGAACTAGAAAGACCTAGGTAGCTATATACTATAGTCCTAAAGAAAGGCTAACTAAATTAATAGGTAAATAATAAGTAGTTATTTAACCTAAATAAGCTATAAGCTAAGCATAACTAGACTAGTATACTTAAGTATACGTAAGAGCACCTCTTTAAGATCTATTTCTAGATTATAGATATATACTTAATTACCTAAGCTACTAAGGATATATACTAATTTTCTAGTACTTTCTTTATATACGTCTATTATAATAAACGTAATAAGGCCTTTACTCTTCCCTAAGGCGTAGAATAAGTTACTAATACTCTAAAGATTAGTAATAATATCCTTAGTTAAGATAATATACTAAAGTCTTATATTATTATTATTACTAGTAAGGGCCTTATTACCTAGCGCTATAGCTCTATAAAGGTAGTAGAGGTAAGTAAGGTATAGATAGGTATATCTACTACTATTACAAAATTAGTAGTTTACTTAAAGGTATTACCTCTAGATAAGTTTCTCTAGCACTTAAATAGTTATATTAGTGTAGTTATTATTAATAAAGTATATAACTTAGGTAGAGTAGATACTAACGTATAGGTTATAATTTATTAGCTAGATACTAATTACTATATACTTTTAACTACTATACTTATTCTATAGAGCGCTAAATAACTAAGCGCGCTCTTAGCTATAATATAGAACTCTAAGCTAAATATAAAAGCGCTTTAACTAATAGGCTATAATCTACTTTAAAACCTCTATATAGAGGATGTTAAAAACAATTATTCTACTTATAAGTAAGTATTAATATAGGTAGCGTTTAATACTTTCTATATATATAATATATTACTAATTAAATAAAGCTAGCTTATTTCTCTAGTACTTAATAGACTAATACTATAACAGACCTACTAGTTATAGTATATTATACATCCTAATAGAGATATCTACTTACTATAAGACCTAATACCTCTAAGTATCTCTATACGTATCTACGTTAAGAATACTAAGCTAGTAAAGGAGGTATAGGTAAATAAGTTAAGTAATACTTTTAATAAGTTATACTACTATAATTCTAATAAACTTACTAATAGTAAGCTCTTCTAGAATAGAAAGTATAAAAGAATCCTAAACCTAGGCTCTTTCTATATACTACTCTTTTTTACTACTAATATTTATAATATTACTAATAATAATACTATTCTAAAGTACTATAAACTGTATAATAATAATAAGTATATAGAATACTTATTTTACTTACTTAATAATATCTATAATATAGGCGTAATAGAGAGTAGTAACCTAAACCTCTTTCTAACTCTAAAAGAGGATAGCTATTATAGGCGCTATATACTTAGGAAGCTAGGTAAGCTTATATAGTGTTTTATCGCGTAGTTAGAGTATATTAAGCTAATTCTTACTTTACTAGTAGATTAGGTTACTTATCTAGATAAGAAAGTTATTATCTAGTATAATAACCCTACTAAGTAAGAGCTCTTTAACTATATATTAAACCTATATAGTATCTAATCTATAGCGCTCTTTACTTACTATAAAGTAGCTAAGTATATAGACTTTATTACTTAGTTTAAAACACCTCTTACTACGTCTATAGGCTACGCTATTTCTATAGCTAAGTAAGACTAAGAGATTAAAGTACTACTACTTAGTATCTACTAGAATACTAGGCTTAATCTATATTAATACTACTATAAGATAATTTTTACTAGTCTAATAACCTTAGATTTAATATACTACTAATACTATAGGTATATTATCTAAATTAGGTAGAACTATATATATATTATTATTAAAGTCTATAATCTATATTTATTTAATTATAAAGTGTTTATAAAAGCTTTAAAATAGGTACTACTAAATATAGTTACTAATACTAATCTTATAGAGCTTTAACGTCTGTTTATACTAGATAAGGATAATAGTACCTTAGCTATCTAGGTAATCTTAGTAGCTAGGCTTTAAAGATATATTATACTTAAGGATAGTTAAATTATATATAGAGATAGTAATAGTATACCTACTAAAGCTAATAAAGTACTAAAATTATTACTAGAGAAGTTAATATATACTATCTTTACGTAGATTAATATATAGTTATACTAGGTTACTTATAAAGATAATAAGTCTATAACTATTACTAAAACTACTTACGCTATAGAGATCTACTTATCTACTATAAATATACTAAAGTAGTATCCTAGTATTAAGAGTAATTATATATATAAGATAAAAGAGCTACTTATAATAATTAAAGATATAGATAAGAGAATAGGTTTAGGTAATAAAGAGGTATTAATAATAGAAGTAGAGGTTAATACCTAGCCTAAAGAGATAAAGACTAAAGTAGTAAAGAAAGTAAAGGTAATAGAACTTAAGAAAAAGCGTTACTAGGAAGCTAGTTATATAGGTAATACGTATTCTAAGTAAATAAAGATCTATAAAGATATAATAGATATAGTAAAGTAATAGTTTAGCTATAGCCTTCTAGCTTATCTATAAGCTACTTTAAAAAGGCTTTATAAAAGCCTAGAGTTAAATAGTATTAGTAAAGTAGAGGAAGAGGCGTTTAGTACTATATTTAGTAAGTATAACTTAGGTGTAGATAATAGTATAGACTATAAGCTAGAAGCGTTTATAAGAGAATTTAGTAGTTATAGACTTTTAGAAG
>Ga0210040_10003053_pt1 | contig 22965 bp, 31 predicted proteins | sample CryGeyCG12114_NA_FD_185462 | JGI IMG/M metagenome (GOLD analysis project Ga0210040, IMG submission 185462) | Groundwater microbial communities from aquifer - Crystal Geyser CG19_WC_8/21/14_NA (SPAdes) (version 2) | ecosystem: Environmental > Aquatic > Deep subsurface > Groundwater | place: USA...
TCCCGCCGGTGTGACCACGACATCATCCGCAATGGAGGCCGCAGCCTGCTGGCCATGCTCGCGCTTGGCGCGGTGAGCTGGGTCATCGTGATTGCGGTGCTGATTTTCTAACGAGGAGAGAACGATGAATGCAGAGACAAAAATGGAGCCGGATCGATCGTCGGTCTACGCCAAAATCGCGATCGTACAGGGTGCGCTAGCAAAGCACGGGATCGGTAAGAACAATCAAGCCCAGGGCTACAAGTTCCGCGGCATTGACGACGTCTACAACGCGTTAGCGCCGCTCCTTGCAGAACATAGGCTTTGCGTGCTGCCTCGCATGCTGGCCCGCGAAATAGCCGAGCGAACTACTGGCAACGGCAAGCCGCTGTTCTTCGTGACGGTCGAGGCGGAATTCGACTTCGTATCTGCCGACGATGGATCGACCCACACGGTCCGCACCTTCGGCGAGGCGATGGACATGAGCGACAAAGCCACAAACAAGGCCATGTCGGCAGCGTACAAGTACGCCGCGTTCATGACGTTCGCCATCCCGACCGAAGGCGACAATGACGCGGACGCAACCTCGCACGACATCGCGGCGAAGCCGCAGCAGGAAGCGCCGCCGCGCACCAATTGGGGCGGACGCTATCCCAACAAGACCGCGCTGCACCGCGGCTTATCCGTCCACCAGGCCGAGCTCCGCCGGATCGGTGACGAGGGTGTGATGGATGACCTCGAAACCTACCTGACCTCGCCCGAATACTACGACTTCCTCAAGCAGGCTGGCGAGCACGCCAAGCACTACCTTGAGGGCGGTCCGCCGGCGCCCGAGGAATTCATCGGCTGCTACGCCCTTGAGACCCGTGCGCGCGACATGATCGCGCTGCGTGGCAATCAACCCGCAGAAAGGGAAGCGGCATAATGGCCAGCCTCAACAAGGTCATGCTGATCGGGCACCTCGGCGCCGACCCCGAAGTCCGCAGCTTCCAGTCCGGCGGAAAGGTCTGCAACCTTCGCCTCGCCACCTCGGAAAGCTGGAAAGACAAGAACACCGGGGAGCGCAAGGAAGCCACCGAGTGGCACACCGTTTCGATCTTCAACGAGGGTCTCGTCGGCGTGGCCGAACGCTACCTGAAGAAGGGCAGCAAGGTCTTCATCGAAGGCCAGCTTCGGACCCGCAAGTGGCAGGATCAGAGCGGGGCCGACCGCTACTCGACCGAGATCGTCCTGCGCGGCTTTGGCGGCACCCTGACGATGCTCGACGGCGCCCCTGCTGGCGATCAGCGAGGCGAGCGCAAGCGCGGATACGATGAACCGACGCGCGGCCCGAACAACAGCTTCCCGACCGACGATCTGGACGACGACATGTCGGATGTTCCTTTCTGACCATGGCAGAGGTGTGGAAACCCGTGCCGAGCCTTACCGGCGTCATGGCAAGCAGTGAGGGGCGCGTGTTGCTGCCCCCGCGCTACGCTCCGCTGCCTAATGGTGGATACCGGCTGTACGCACCTGAGCCGGTAGCAGGTGCTGTCACGCGCTCCAGCAGTGATGCCCAGCACACGTATCGCGGGATGTACGCGAAGTACTTCGGCAATATCAAAATCCATCAGGCTGTTTGCGAGGCATTCCACGGCCCCAAGCCATTCCCCGAAGCCGTGGTCATCCACTTAGACGAAGACGGCCTGAACAATCGGCCTGGGAACCTCAAGTGGGGTACGCAGAAAGAGAATATGAACATGCCCAAAGTGAAAGCTTACCACCTGAGCCGAACTGGCGAGAACAGCACACATGCGAAGCGGGCTGCGAAACCTAACGCCGCTTAATCTATTCCATGGAGAAGAGAAATGGCTACCGAAACTGACGACCGCCTGCGCCTCCTGATCGAACGCATCGAGCGCTTGGAAGAAGAGAAGAAGGGCCTCGGGGACGATATCCGCGATGTTTATGCCGAGGCCAAAGCCACCGGCTACGATCCAAAGATCATGCGTCAGGTTGTTCGCCTGCGCGCCATGAAGCCAGACGACCGCGCGGAAATGGAAGCCGTGCTGGACGTGTACCGGGCCGCGCTCGGGATCGGCTGATGGCAAAGCGGGCGCCATCTACTGCTGAAAAGCGTCACATGGATCGCGTGGCCGGGTTGCCTTGTCTCGTATCAGGCAAGCTCCCGGTCACACTGCACCATGTGACGGGCTATGCCAGTGTGATGGGCCGCTTTGCGCGGTCTCATCGCCTGGTGGTGCCTTTGGCGCCCGAATACCACCTGATCCAGCACGGCCCCAAGAGCAGCGTGGAGGCGCTGGGGCACCGCGGCTTCTTCCTCACCTACGGCATAGACCTGCTAGCCGAGGCGCAATGGCTGGAGACTGAAAGCGTGGCCCTCGGCGTGTTGCCCGAAGAGGCGAATGCATGAGCCATTCGGTCCGCCTGATCGGCAATCGCCAGAAGGATTACGCCAAGCGCCTGATCGACGAGGCGCCGGCTGATTACGTCGCGAAGCTGGGCAAGGAAACCCGGCGCGACATTCAGAACCGCAAGCTGTGGCCGATGATTGCCGACATTCAGCGCCAGGTTCCAGAGATGGCGTCCTACAGCGCCAACGACATCAAGCTGCGCTTCTTGGACGCCTTGGGCTCCGAACTGCGCTTTCTGCCCAAGCTGGAAGGCCAGGGCATGTTCCCGGTTGGGCATAGCTCTTCGGTGCTCACCGTCGAGCAGTTCTCCGGCTTGATCGAGCTTCTTTACCAATACGGCGCCCAACACGGCGTCCGCTGGAGCGAGAGGAATTCCGCATGAGGCTCGTCGCGGCACCAATCGATTTCGCACAGGCGGCTGCCTTCGTGCGCGAGCATCACCGGCACCATACGCCCCCTGTAGGCCACAAGTTCAGCATCGCCGCTATGGATGGTGAGCATCTCGTAGGCGTCGTGATTGTTGGCCGGCCAGTCTCCCGTGGAAGGGATGATGGCTTTACGCTGGAGGTTACTCGCCTCTGCACCCTCGGGCACAAGAATGCTTGCTCCTTCCTCTATGGCGCAGCTGCAAGAGCGGCATTCGCCCTCGGGTATCGCCGGATCGGGACATACATCCTGAGGCGCGAGCCGGGCACTTCGCTTGCGGCTGCTGGGTGGAAGTTGGTCGCTCAAACCCGCGGCGGATCATGGTCCACCCCATCGAGGCCCCGCCACGACAAACATCCAATTGAGCCGAAATTCCTTTTCGAACGGAATGCAGCATGAATCTCCGCAAGCTTTTCCGCCGCACCGACACATCGAGCGCGGCCCGCCAGCTCGCCTTTGCCGGGGTGGAGCACAATCGCGCCCGCATCCGCGCTCGTGTCGATGAGATGCGCGCAGCCATGAACATGGAGCCGGTGAAATGGCCGAAATGAACGAGGCCGGGGTCAAGTACCTCGAGAGCAGGGTGAGGCGCATGCCTGATCTCGTAGAGAGCTCGCGCCGTAAGTTCACCGCCATCCTGCGGGAAGCGAAGCGCTACGGAATGGCCGACCTTGTCAACGAGGCATGGGAAAAGACGCTCCACGAAGCGCAAGCCGATGCTTCCGTGAAGGGCGGGAGCGTAGGCTTCGGGGACGGCAAGCGATGATCGTCCTGCCCTTCCCCCCATCGATCCTGTCAGGCCATGCCAACGGCAATGCGCAGTGGAAGAAGATCACTGCCACCAAGGAGCACCGCGCGAAGGCGCGCGAGGCCACGGAAAAGGCCGCTGCTGTGGTGCCCGGCCAAGGGGACATCTTGATCCGCGTGACCTTCTACCCGCCCGACAGGCGCAGCGATCGGGTCAACATGCCGAACCGCATGAAGCCCTACTTCGACGGGATTGCGGACGCCTTGGGCGTGAACGATGTCCGTTTTGTTCCTGAGTACCATTTCCGTGAGCCCGAGAAGCCCGGCCGGGTGGAGGTGGAGCTGTGAGCATCAAGCTTATGTCCATCGTTTGGGACATGGACCTCCCCGCGGGCGAGAAGATCGTCCTGTTGGCCCTAGCCGATCAGGCGAACGACGCGGGCACGCAATGCTGGCCGTCTGTCGAGACTATAGCACGGCGCTCAGGGCAAGGAGAGCGCACCGTCAGGCGGGCTCTCGCTGCCTTGGAGAAGCAAGGTCACCTCACCCGCGCGCATCGCGAGGGCACGAGCACTCAATATCGCATCCACCCCTGCCAAATTGGCACCCCTGACAATCTGGCACCCCTGCCAAATACGACCAAGACCCCTGCCAAATTGGCACCCAAACCACCAAGAACCACCAATAAACCAGAGGAGCGCGTGCGCGAGCTTCCTGATGGTTGGCAGCCAAACTCTTTCGGCGTCGGCTCCAAGAGCCGCGAGATCGTCGAAAGCTGGACTGCTGAGGAGCTTTCCGAGCACCTCGAACACTTCCGCGCCCACCACCGAAGCCGAGGATCGAAGTTCAAGGACTGGCAGGACGCCTGGTCCACTTGGGTCATCAAGTCGCGTACGTTCAACCGGAGCCATCGCCATGAACGCTCAACTGCCAGCAACGACGAAATCCAGAACCCCCTCGTCCGAGCAGCCCTTGCCCGCCAAGCTGAACGAGCTCGTGCTGTCGGGGGATAGCCCCGTCGTCGGTCCCGAGACCGCGGCCCAGCTTCGCGAGTTCGCCGCACGGCCTGAACCCGTCCCGCCTACTGAGGACCAGGTCGAGACCATGATCGGCAAGCTCTCGATGGCTACTGCCCAGGCGAGGATATCCGACGCCGAGGCCAACGCCCGCCAGGAGATGTACTGGCTCGCTCTCCGGGATATCCCCGCTGACGATCTGCGCGCGGCGTTCGTCGATCTGCTGCGCACCTGCAAGTTCATGCCGACCCCGGCAGAGATCCGCTCCGCCGCGGTGAGCAAGGGCGCGCTTCGCCGCTATGCCAAGAGCCGTGCTCGCTTCATCGCATGGAAGCACAGCCAGGATTGGACGCCATCCACCGATCTGGTGCCTCCTGAAGAACTCCGCACCCTCATGGCTCGGGCAACAGGCAATTGACCACCAAGCACAAGGAGGCCCGCTGATGGGTGAGATAAGCCTGCACGTGGAACGCTTGCTCGCCCTGCTTGAGGAGGTGGGTAGCCATCGTGCACTCACCAGTGATGAAACGGACTTGATTGAAGAGATCGTCATGCGATCACAGGAGGTGTTCCGCTGGACACGCAAGTCGGATGACGAACTGTTGCTTGCCTCCGCACGCATGGGTGGGATCAGCAGCTTCGCTAGGCGCCATCAGATCACGCCCGGCATGGCGTATACCAGGCTCTACCGCTTGAGAGGGCGTGAACGCCGTGAAATGGCATGCCATCGGCGGAAGGGTTAGATCTGCACTATGCCGTTCACATACACCCTAGAAGCCCGCCAGGAGGCCGTACAGGCTGTCCTCGAAGGATTGCGCAAGGGGACACCGCTGACGGTTATTTGCAGCGCTGAGGGAATGCCCTGTGACGATACCGTCAGGAAATGGGCTGATGATGACGCGGAACTTGGTCGGGCCATCGCGCGCGCGCGGGAAACGGGCTTTGATGTGATCGCGATGGAGGCATTGGCCATTGCTGACGAGACCGAACATGACACTGTGAAAGGTAAGGACGGCGACGAGCGGCCGAACTCGGAATGGATTACCCGCTCGAGGCTGCGTGTGGACACCCGTCTGAAGCTGCTCGCGAAATGGGACCCCAAGCGGTACGGCGACAAGCAGCTCATTGGCTCCGATCCTGAGAACCCGTTGCCGGCAGGGTTTAGCGTCAAGCTCGTGAAGGCTGATGCAGGAGGTTGAGCTTCCAGAATATGCCGAGGACCTATGGCAGTCGTTCCGCCATCTGTTCTGGCGTGGCGGCCGCGGCGCCGGCAAGTCTCGGACTGTTGCCACCGGGCTGATTATCCAGGCGACCGAGCATCATGAGCGCGTGCTGTGTGGGCGTGAGGTGCAGAAGTCGATCAAGGATTCAGTCAAGCGTCTGCTGGATGACGAGATAGACCGGCTTGGTCTGCGCTCCGTATTCGACAGCACCGAGACCGAGATACGCGGGCCGCACGACAGCCTGTTTCTGTTCAGCGGTATCCGGGGCAACGCCAATGCCATCAAGTCGATCGAGGGCATCACCACGTTCTGGGGGGAGGAAGCGCAGGCAATTAGCCAGGCGAGCATTGATACGATCGTGCCAACCATTCGTGCACCGGGCTCCCGGTTGATCTGGACGTATAACCCGGACCTCGCCACCGATCCGATCGATGTCATGGCGATGGACCCGCCACCCAACAGCATCGTGCGCACCATCAATTACGACGCGAACCGCTGGTTTCCCGATGTGCTGCGGCAGGAAATGGAGTTCGACCGCAGCCGCGACATCGACAAGTACCGCCACATCTGGCTTGGCGAGTACCGGCAGAACTCCGAGGCGCGCGTCTTCCGCAACTGGCGCATCGAGGACTTCGAGAGCCCGGCTAACGTGGAATACCGGCTCGGTGCCGACTTCGGCTTCAGCATCGACCCGTCCGCTGCGCTCCGGTGCTGGATCGATGGCAAGCAGCTGTTCGTCGACCACGAAGCCTGGGGCCTGCATGTCGAGGTAGTGGACCTACCCAAGCTGTTCATGACCATCCCCGACGGCGAGAAGTACTGGATGACTGCCGACAGCGCGCGACCGGAGACCATCAGCCATCTGCGCAAGAACGGCTTTCCGCGCATCGCTCCCGCGCTGAAGGGCAAACGCAGTCTCGAAGAGGGCGTGGAGTTCCTGAAGGGCTACGACATGGTGGTGCACCCGCGCTGCCAGCACCTGATCGATGAGCTGACCCATTACAGTTACAAGACCGACCCACTGACGGGCCAGGTGCTTGGTGTTCTGGAGGACAAGAACAACCATCTGATCGACGCGCTACGCTATGCTGTGGAAGGTGCGCGGCGAGCGCTGAATGCTAAGCCCCGCACCGTGTCGATTACCGTCCCCTCCACTGTTACGGCGTTCAAGCGGTGATCCAGCGCCCCTTCATGTGCTTGTGCGACCGGCTCGAATACGTGCTGTCGCGCTGGTGGGGCGTAGCGCTGTACGTTGCCGGGTGCGTGGTGTTCTGGCTGATCAGCTGGGACGCGGTCGATCGGTGGATATACACCAGCGGCGTGCTCCTGGTCGTGCTGCTGATCGGCAATGCCCGGCGTTCTGACAAGGCCATGCATATCAAGCTCGACGATATCGATCCGCGTGTCGAGCACAACCACCTCGAACTGCATGACGAGTGTGAGATGGACGCGTGAAACCCGTGAAATAGCGCTGCACCGGCGCACGCGCGTACTTTGCCCTCATCGGCAACCGCTGGGCCGTGAACCAGTGAGACGATGAGGACGAGATGGCAGACGAGCCCGAGGACGTGCTGGAGCTTACCGACGAGGTCGATCCGCAAGAGGACGACACCGAAGACGAGCAGCAAACCCCCGAAGGCAACGCACCGGACGAAGATGATGCGGAAGGCGATGAGCCGACCGAGACGATCATTGGGTTCGAAGGCGAAGACGAGGCAGCGCCAGCCTCGGAGAGTGAAAGCAGCGTTATCCGTGATCTGCGGAAGGCGAACCGGGAACAGGCAAAGCGGTTAGCCGAGCTTGAGCGCGGGACAGCACCGCAGAAGGTCGAAGTCGGTGAAAAGCCATCCCTTGAATCGTGTGAGTACGACGAGGAGCGGTACGATCAGGCTTTGACCACATGGCACCAGCGCAAGGCTCAGGTCGAAGCGCAGAGCCGGGAAGCGGAAGTGAGGGCGGAGAAGGAACGCGAGGAGTGGACCAAGCGGGCGCAAGCCTACGAGGCCAACAAAGCGAGCCTTGCCGTTCCTGATTATGCAGATGCCGAGAGCGAGGTGTTCGCCACGCTACCCGAGCAGACGCAGGCGCTGATCATGCTGACCGAGAAGCCGGCGGGGCTGATTTACGCCCTGGCGCGCAACCCGGCCAAGCTGGAGCAACTCTCGAAACTCGACCTCGCCCGATCCGCGATGATGATCGGCAAGCTGGAGGATAAGCTGCACATGGGTACGCGCAAACTCCCCCAACCCGATCGTCCTGTGAGGGGCAACGCTGCCCCAGCCAGCGCGGACAAGGAACTCGCACGGCTCGAGAAGGAAGCTGACCGCACTGGGGATCGTACTGCACTGATCAACTACAAGCGGAAGCTGAAAAACCGGGCCTGATGTCTCACGTCTTCACAGGGATAACAGGTAATGGCTGACAGTTTTACCAAGCAAGAGCGTCACGTCTTTGACGACATGGTGGAAAGCTTCGAGGACACGCTCGCGTATGCGATCCTGGCCAAGAAGTACAATCTCGGTTCACCCGAGGAACTGGTTCATGCACGCGATACCGCGTGGATCCCCGCCCCCATGATCGGGGCTAGCTATGATGGGTTCGATCAGACCAGCAATTTTGGTGGTTTGACCGAGATGGAAATCCCGGTCCGTATCGGCGTCCACAAGGCGGTTCCGAAGGCCATCTCGTCCAAGAACCTCCGCAACGAGTCGGCCCTTTCGACCTATGCTGATGCTGCGAAGCAGACGCTTGCGTCGAACATCAACACCTCTCTGCGTTACCGCGTAGCTATGGAAGGTGCGCATTTCGTGCGCCGGACATCGGCTCCGACCGGCTTCGATGACCTGATCCAGGCAAACACCGCGATGACGCGCATTGGCGTGCCTTCCGCGAACCGCGTATTCATGGCCGGCCTCGATGCCCAGGTTGGGATGGCGACAGATCTTGCCAAGCGGGATTCCGGTTCTTCCCGTGACGAGGGCGCCTACAGCTCCGGACTGATGGCTGCGCGTGTGGCCAACTTCGACGCATACTCGGATGATCAGCCGATTATCCTTGCTGGTGCTGCTGGCGGTGCAACGACCGTCAACGGCGCCAACCAGTTCCTCGAGCCACGGGCAACCTACGTGGAGCCGGACGGCGAGGAAGTGAACCAGGACAACCGGTATTCGCTGCTGACCGTGACCGCGGCCGCCTATGCGGACATCAAGCCGGGCGATGCGTTCACGATCGCCGGGGTCAATGCACTGCACATGATCTCCAAGCAGGACACGGGCAAGCTGAAGACCTTCCGCGTCATCAGCAAGCCGTCTGCCGGCGTTCTGAAGATCGCTCCGGCGATCATCTCGAACGGGGGCAACACCGTCGCGGGTAAGGAGTATCAGAACGTCTCCGCTACCCCGGCAAACGGCGCGGCTATCACTTGGCTGAACACAACGGCGGCGGAACTGAATCCGTTCTTCGTGCGCGACAATCTGCTGCTGCTTCCGGGCAGCTTCGTTGTCGATCCGGCGGATGGTTGGAAGACGCTGCGTGCCACCACCCCGAAGCTGGGCATTGCGATCCAGTACACGCGCCAAGGCGAGATCAACGATCTCAGCACCAAGATCCGCTGGGATATGGATTACGGCACTGCCTTGCTCAATCCCGAGACCGCTGGTGCGGTCGTATTCAACCAGCAGTAAGGGGTTAGATCGATGACAGACACGAACAAGAGCGCTGAAGTGGCCGCAGTCGAGGAGATGGTCCCCGGGAGGGTCAGCCAGACCGAGATCAACAAGGCTCGCAAGGAAGGCGCGCTCGAAGCCGCCAAGGAACAGGCCAAGGAGAGTGCACGCTTTGTGCTCGACGGCAACCTGCCCGGTGCCGGCAATATCCCGCAGTATCTCGGCGACGAGGATATCCAGCAATGGGCGCCAATGCTGGATCAGGGAGTAGAAGCGTTCAAGGCGCGGATCGCCAAGGACGCTGAGTTCGCGGTCCCGGAGGAGAAGATACACGGTCTCCTCGCGCTGGAGCGTAACGGCCAGAACCGCACCGACTACGTGAAGGCGATGATGGAACGGTTGGGTCTCAAGCCTGGTGAATTGCCGGGCGGTGGTCCCGACTACACGAACGACATGTCCCCGATCACCAAGCTGTGATCAGGAGCCGGGGCGGTGAGCGAATTCCCACGGATGCTTTACCGTCCCGGCACCATGCTGAGAAACTGGCACGGTCACAACGTGGACTGGCAGATCGTTGAAGATGCGGCAGAGCAAGCGGAAGCCCTCGCGCAAGGCTGGAACCTTTCGCCCGATGCGCTGGATCACGACGGTGATGGGCAAAAAGGCGGTGCGATACGCAGGCGCGGCCGCCCGAGGAAGGTGAGGGACAATGACGACGCTGCCAATCCCGTCCGGTCCGACTAACCGCGAGATCATCGACCGGGCGTATCAAGCGCTCGGCATTTCAGACACCACGTTCGGCCTTTCCGAGAGCGAGTACGCCGCCGCCATGCTGCCATTGGGCGGCATGATGCTCGAGTGGCCCTACGACATGACGGGATATATCCACGAGGACGCGGCCGGCCTGCGTGTGCAGGAGGAAAGCGGCGTGCCTCGCCGCTGGCTCGATGCGGTGGCCTATGGCCTTGCCGAACGCCTTGCGCCCACCATTGGCAAATCTCTGCCGCCAGAGGCGCGCAAGGTAAAGGCGACGCAATACAGCCGTCTGTGCGCTGCTGCACAGTTCGCACACGTGGTCGACATTCCCGATAGTCTGCCGCTCGGCGCCGGACGGCGGCGGAACTGGTAATGCAACTGCCCATCCAGTCGGGTGTGCGGGTGCATAAGGGCGTGTTTGTGCCCAGCTACCCCGAGAACATGGAGCATCGGGTAGAGGATAGCGGCGTTTCGCGCGGCCAGCTGGTGACCACGCGCGGCGCGAGCACTCGAACTCAAGGTCCGGGCACGGATCGCGGCGGGTTCGCCTTCAAGGACCAGATGTACCGGGTTATGGGTGGGCGGCTCGTGCGTGTCGCGCCCGATGCCGTGATTACCGATCTCGGCGCTATCGGCGGGATCGTGGCGGCCCGATTTGCGCAAAGCTTCGACCGTCTGGCGATCGCCGCGGATGGACGACTGTACCTCTATGGCACCAGCCTCACCGAGGTGACTGACCCAGACCTTGGGCAAGCGCTCGATGTGACCTGGCTCGATGGCTATTTCATCACCACCGACGGCGAATATATCGTGGTGACCGAATTGAACGACCCCACTGCGATTGATCCGCTGAAGTATGGCTCTGCCGAAGCAGATCCGGACCCGGTCACAGGCTTGCTGGCGCACCGCGAAGAACTTGTGGTGTTCGGACGCTACTCGATCCAGTTTTTCCAGAACGTGGGTAGCAGCGGGTTCCCGTTTCGGGCGGTCAAGGGCGCTACAATCCCGCAAGGATGTGTCTCGCCGCATGCCAAGGCCAAGGTAGCCGGAACGTTTGCGTTTGTCGGAAGCGGCAAGGACGAGCCGCTCGGGCTCTTCATCGCCGGCCAGGGCAGCGCGACCCGGGTCAGTGATAACACGATCGATGCGTTGCTGAACGCCGAGGCCGATCCTTCGACGATTTCGATGGAGACGCGCCAGTTCGGTGACGAACAGCACCTCATCGTGCATTTGTCCGAGTGCAGTGTTGCCTTGTCCATGCGCGGCTCACAGGAAGCGGGCGACGGGCTGTGGCATGTCTTGCGCACAGGTGGCGGCGCCTACCGCCCAAGGAATGCCGTATGGTGCTATAACCGCCACTGGGTAGGCGATGTGTCAGGGAGCGCGCTGGGTGTCCTCGACAACGATCTGACAGCGCATTTCGGGCAAGAGGCTGGCTGGAGCTTCGATGCCGGCTTGATCTACGGTGAAGGCAGCGGCATGATCGTGAGCGAGGTGCGCCTGGCTGGTCACCTCCCGCGCTGCCACCTTTCGATGACGCGTGACGGCGAAATCTGGAGCATGGAACGGGCGGGCCCTGGCATCTGGCGGCCCTGCACGAGGGTGCGGCAGATGTGCGGCTTCCGGTTCAGGGGCAAGGGACGGGCTGCGATCGCGCGCTTCGATGCCGAGATCGAGCCGCTGGCAGCATGAGCGAAACCTATTTTATCGCCCGGGAAGAGCTGGCCCGTGCGTTTGAGAGTCCGCGAGCGGTTCGGCAATTTGAGCAGATGCAGGAGCAGGTTGCGACTTCTTCAGAGGTTCTGACCGCCAATGTGGAGGCGACCGGCGCGCTGAGCGAGGCGACGTTCCTCACACTTTCGTCGAATGCCGAGCTATCGAACGAATACGTGCTGTCCGTCGCCGCCCCACTTCGCTTCGATGTCAGTGATGGCAAGGCGACGTTGCTGGTTGATGCGCCCATTGTTGCCGGTGGGTTCCGTGTTTCACTCACGGCGGTAGGAACGACCGACCTGGTCCTGCCTTTAACTGGTGCGCTGGCCACTCTGGGAAACGCCGAGACACTGACGAACAAGACAATCGCTGCGCCCTTAGTCACCGGGCTTAAGGATGCGCTCGATGACGCGGCCGCAGCGGCCGCAGGCGTGCCGGTCAATGGCGCCTATCGGAACGGGTCAGTCCTCATGGTTCGGGTAGCGTAAGACCCGTGAAATAGCCCAAGTCACCTAAAGCCGCGAATGTGCACCCCGCGCGCAATTCTGGGGTAGCAATGGGCCTTTTCTCCCTCATTGGCGGGATCATCAGCGGGAAACAGCAGGCCAAGGCGTCGAAGCAAGCTGCGCGTCTGGAATATCAGGCCGCACAGGAAGGCATTGCCGAGCAGGCGCGCCAGTTCAATGTCACCCGCCAGGACTTCGCGCCGTATCAGGAGGCAGGTCAGCAAGCGCTCACCGGGCTGTCCGGGCTCATGGGCCTGAACGGCGGCGATCAGCAGGCATCCGCCATCTCGGCACTTCGCGACTCCCCGCTCTACCGCTCGCTTTATTCGAGTGGCGAGGAGGCAGTCTTGCAGAACGCATCCGCGACCGGTGGACTGCGCGGCGGCAACGCCCAGGCATCGCTATATGAGATGGGCGAAGGTACGCTCTCCAGCGTAATTGCGCAGCAGCTCGCCAATTACGGCGGGCTCGTCGGCATGGGGACCGGTGCGGCGGGCGCGGTGGGTAATTTCGGTGCCAACTCGGTTGCCAACCAGGCGATGCTTCGCAGCCAGGGCGCGCAGGCGCAGGCGCAGGATCGTTTGGTGCGCGGCGGTATCGCGGGTCAGAATTGGGCCAACGCTGGCTCGTTCATCGAGGACACGATTGGCCAAGTGGCTAGTGGTGGTTTCAACTGGAAGTCGCTGTTCTGATGTCCGGGCTCGATTACGCCAACATCATGCGTGCGGGCCAAAGCTTGGTGCCCGATCTGCGTCAGCAGACGATGCAGCGCGAGGCGTTCGACATGCAGCGCGAGCAGTTCGCGGTGCAGCGGCAGGCGCTCGAGCAGAAGGCCACGCAGCAGCAGCGCGAGATACAACGACAGACGAGTTTCCAAAGCGACCTAGAGCAGGTGCTGGCCGGTGGTGGCGACGCCAGGTCAATCCAGGGCCTTATGCTTCGCTACCCCGAGATGGCCGAAGGCATCAAGCCGGCTTGGGAAGCGATGGACGAGCGCCAGCGCCAGACTGATTTGACCCACACAGGCACCATGTACGCACGCGCGCAGGCGGGCGACATAGACGGCGCCATTGCCGTGCTCGAGGAGCGGGTGAACGCCGAGCGGAAGGCGGGCAGCGCGGATCCGCAGGATGAAGCGATCCTTGCTGGGCTACGCAGTCCTAATCCTGTCGAACAACGCGCGGCTGTGGCCACAATCGGCATCCAGCTTGCGGCGCTCACCGGTGACAAGTTTACCGAGATGTACGGCAAGCTCAATCAGGATAGCGAGCCAACCCAGATCGAGAAATTGGCGAACTACTTCGATCGGATCGGGCAGCATGAGCGCGCCGAGGCCGTTCGCGCCAATGCCGCCGCACCGGATCTGGTCGCGGTTGAAGCTGGCGGCTCTCTCTACAACAAGAACGACTTTGCTCCGCCCGCCAACCAGCAATCGAGAGGAGGTGATCCAGCATCTAGAGGTGGGGGAGTGCCCGCGCCACAGCTTGGCGCAAATGGCCTCCCCGCCGCTCTCACGCCTGAGCAATACCAGGTGGTGGTCGATCGGATGGGTAAAGAGAGAACAGACGCCTGGATGCAGAGCGAGGGCATCGCGATGACGGCCGGCGCTCCGGTTCGCGTGCGCTCTGTTCAAGAGGCCCGCAAGCTTCCGAGCGGTAGCATGTTCATTACGCCCGACGGTCGCACGATGAGGGTTCCATAATGGCCGGTGATCCCTGGGCTGAATTCGAGGAGGTAGCGCCGGCAAGCGCCGCTCCCGCTCCCGTGCGCAGTTCTGCTCCTGCCCCGGTGCTGTCCGTGCCGGATCCAATGGCTGCGGTGGAGATGCAGCGCGACGCTGGGGCGGATGCGCGTGCGCAGGCGCAACTTGCGCTTGATCAACAGCGCGAGGCGCGCACCGCGGCGAATGAAGCAGAGCGTCTTCGCCTTGCTCAAGAGGCGGCAGCGGTGAAGATGAGGGGGCCGGCAGCAGATCCAGACCGTGTCCCGCAAGTCCAGACAGCGCTTGAGAACATCCGGCGCATTCGCGAGATGGCTGGAGAGACATTCGCAGTCGGTAAGCTGTCGGGGCGCGTGGGCGATATTCCGCTTGTCGGGGCGTTCCTAGGGCAGAATCGCGCCGACATCGAGGGCGCGCTGAACATGGTCGAAGGCGACCTGATCCAGCAACAGATCGCCAAGCTCAACGAGATCAACGGCGGGAACGGTGTGGCTTCGCTCGCCAACAGCGAGGCGGAAGCGCGGCGCATGGCATCGGCTATTGCCAATCTGTCGCCTGACCAGAGCCGGGAAGAATTCCTGCGCGGTCTCCAGCGAGCCGAGGACTATTACACGCGCCAGCTTGAACGCATTGCCCCCGACGCAGGGTCCGCCCGCGAGGTAGAGCAGCGCGGCGGCCTTCCGGTGGGCACCGAAGTGCGCTTCGGCATGGATGGCGCAGCAGCAGAGGGTCCGTTCAACCGCGACGCCTACCTGCAGGAGACCTATGGCGTCACGCCGAACCAAGAGGCGCTGATTACCGCCTTCTGGAACCAGCAGCGCGGCAACAAGAATCTGACCGTCCCTGCGGCGGTCGAATGGTATCAGAAGAACGGCTTGCCCGCCCCGGATCCTGACATGATCGCGGGCGCAGTAGCGAGCGCGCTGAACGGCGAGCAGTTCGGCGGCTTCGATACGGCCGATGCCGAGGCGGCATATCAGCGCAAGGTTGCCGAGATGGCGGCCCAGCGCGGCGAAATAGGCGCGATCGATCTTGCTGGCCAAGGCTTGATGGCCGGCCTGGGCGATGAAGCGGCCGGCATCGGCGGTGCTATATCTGCAGGCTTGCGCGGCGAGAACATGGTCGACGCCTACGGGCTAGAGAACGATGTGCGCGATTACCAGCTCGAGCAGGCACGGCAACAGGGTGGCTGGGGTGGAACGGCGGCTGAGTTGCTCGGCGGTGCCGCTTCTCTGGGTGCGGGTGCGGTCACCAGTCTGCCAGCCACTATGCGTCAGGCGGTAGGGGAAGCCGCCACCGGCGGCGCTGTTGCAGGTTACGGTTACGGCGAGGGCGCAGGCGGGAGTGTGGCGGGGGCTGCGCTCGGCGCTGGCACTGGTGCGGTGCTAGGTCGCATGCTGGGTCCACGCGGGGGTGGCACGCCTAAACCTCCTACTGATGGCACCCGCGTCATGCAGGCGGCGAACGACCTCAATCAGCGCACTGGCAGCAATATTGTCCCCTTGCCGGCCGACGTTGGTGGGGCGGCGACGCGACGGGCGACTGGCGCCATTGCCCAATCCAATTTCGGCGCGGCGCCGATCGTCAACGCAAGCAAGCAGGTGCAAAGGGAGAGCCAGGGCGCGCTTCAGTCGATCTCACGCGAGGTGGGCACGCCAGAAGAGTTGGAAGTTGCGGGCCAGGCCGCGCTTTCAGGCGCCGACAAATGGATGCGATCAAGCCGCGCGAAGGTGAACACGCTTTACACCCGCGCGCGTCAGGCAAGTGAAGGTGTGGCCGTACCGCTCACCAATGCACGCAAGGTGCTGGATCAGCATATCGCTGAGCTTCAGGCGACGCCGGGCGGGTCCAAGGGTCTGGAAAACCTCGCCGCGCTACGCGAGGAGATCGGCGCGGATTACTCGATCAACGCGATCAAGGGCATGCGCACGGCCTTGCGTGACCGCTTCATGGGTGACGGCATCCGCAAAACTGATATCGAACGGCGTGTTGGTCAGGTGATCGACGCTGCCGAGCAGGACGCGGTGGATGGCCTTGTCGCCGCCGGTCGGCCCGATGCAGCTGATGCCTGGAAGAAAGCAGCCGCGGCAGCGCGCGAGCGGATCCAGACTATCGACAACGTGCTCGCGCCCGTCATCGGGAAGCGCACGGACGCGCCCAAGTCCGGCGAGCAGATCATGCGCGCACTCGACACGATGTCTCGTTCCAACAACGCTCTGCTCGCCAGGTTCATCAAGGCACTGCCGGCGGATGAGGCGGGCACGGTGCGGGCGACGGTCATCTCGCGCCTGGGCACCAAGAATGCCGATGGCGACGACTTCACCCTCGGCCAGTTTCTTGGCCAGTGGGAGAAGATGACACCCGGTGCCAAGCGGACGCTGTTCGGCGGCGAACTCACCGAGGCCATGGAAAAACTGGCCACCGTGGCCGGCGGTGCGAAGGAAGCGCAGAAGTTCGCCAACTTCGGCAACACCGGATCCTCGACGTGGACGATGGCCAATATGGGCGGCGCTGTTGCGGGCCTCGTCCCCGGCGTCCTGATGGTAGCGGGGCAATATGGTCTCGGTCGGCTGCTTGCCTCCCCCGCCTTCACGCGGTGGCTCGCCCGTATGCCAAAGCAGCCATCAGCGGCGTCGCGTCACCTCGAGGGGTTGTCGAAGATCGCGGCCGCCGAGACCGGTATCGCCACGCAGGTGACCGGTTTGCAGCGCGCGCTCAGTGAAGCCTTTTCAGGGGGATCGGCACGAGTTTCGGTTCAGCCGCTTCCACTTGCTGCGGAGGGACAAACTCAATCCGCGGATACCACCAGAACAGCACCGGGGCCGCGATGAACCAGCGCGCTCGCCATAAAATTCGCACGAAGGGATTGTACCTGTGACCCAGCGCATCGGCAACCCTTTCCCCATGTTCTTCGACCGTCGCGGGCGTCCCTTAACGGGAGGCTTTATCTACATCGGGGCAGAAGGCGCGGATCCCGAGGAAGAACCTATCGGGGTCTATTTCGACGCCGCGTTGAAGGTTGAGGCCGTCCAACCAATCCGGACAATTGGCGGTGTCATTGTGCGCGATGGCATTACGACCGCACTTTACACTGCGGCCGATCGGTACAGCCTGCGTGTGCGGGACGCCGATGGCGCGGAGGTGGCTTATCTCGCTAACGCTTTGCTCGACGAGCAGATCTTCCAGCCTCGATCTGCCAACCTCACGGCGCTAGCCCAACAGACGACCACACCATATGGGCGGAGCCTGCTGGCCCAGGTCGACGCGGCCGGGCTGCGGCAGCACGCCGGCGTTTCGGATGCCATCCCAGTGACTGGTGGATTGGTGAACGGTGACCTGAAGCGATCCGGTGCGGGTGGCTGGGCTTACGCTGCCGATCCTGCTCTACCCCGCATCCGTTTCCTGTTCACCGATAACGGCGCCGCTGATCCGCGCTCGCTCCCCGGCGACATTTGGTTCGAGGCCAACCCATGATCCGGCTTGGCGAAAAGACTTACAATCCGGTCGGGTACACACGGATCTCGATGCTGACGGCGGCGGCGGAGAGCGTCACCCTTTACCAGGCGGGCGTGAGTGGAGGCGGTGGCCTGTTCGTGTCGACGAACACCACTTTCGTTCGCGGCGTGCAGGCATACGGCGAGCCTGTTCCGATATCTACAAACGCTGCGACTACGTCTGCGTCCGGTGGCGTCGGACCCTATACCTATGCGTGGACAGCCTTCGACAGCGGCGACGGGTGGACGATCAATACTCCGACCAGTGCTTCGACCGGCTTCACTAGCCCTCCTGTCGCGCCGAACGACGCTGTCGGGGGGCAATTTATCTGCACCGCCACTGATGCGCGCGGGCGCACTGGCACCGTGACCGTGACGGCCGCTGCCGAGAATTATGGCGATCTTCGAGGTGGTGAATATGTCGTTCCTTGATGGAAACCTGAAGGACCAGAACCGTGTCCCTGTCGATGGGGCTCTGGCCTACATCTTCGCTCCGGACGGCTCGCTGGCGACGATCAAGGACCAGGCCGGGCAGGATATCCAGAACCCGGTCAAGACGGGCGAGGATGGCTACTGGCGCGCTTATGTTGAACAGGACGGGTTTTACACGATCCGTTACTTCTGGGGCGGCAGGGAGCGCCTGATCGAAGCCAACCGTCTCGCCGGCCGCAGCCCGCTGGAAATTGTCCAGGCATATGCCAATGCATCCGCGGCGCTCTTTGCCGGCATCCCCTATCCCTCCTTGGCGGCGGGTGAGGCGGCGACTGAGGTTGGCGCCTTATTCAGCTACCGCGACGATGATGGTCTTGTGGCCTTGGCGGATCACAAGGTGAACGGCGCCGTGCCGCTGGATCTGATGTTCTCGGCCAGCGTCATCGCGGCGAGCAATGACAGCATGCGCTCTGTCGCAGACAAGCTGTCAACCCGATTGGGTGCCGATAGCGGTGACTATGCAGGTGCGAGCGACCGCGCCACGATCCAGGCCATGCTCGACGCCAATCCAGGCGGCAAGGTAGTCATCAACTGGCGCGTGCTGGATTGGCAGATCGATGGTTCGCTCTACCCGGCGAACGGCACCCGCATCGTTCTTCAGGATGGCGCGCGTATCGCATGGACCGGCCCTACCCCCCTCGCGCCCAAGTTCATCTTCGACCTGTCCGGCACCACGGGCGTCCGCATTTCGGTCGAAGGGCGTGGGGAGGCCCTGTTCACGGCGCCAGAGCCCATGCCGATGCTGTGGATCGCAGGCGGCTTCAAGGTTATCGACTTCAAGCTCAGCGATTGCCATGGGCATAATGTCAACCACGTCTTCGCTACGGCCGCGCTCGATCGGGAATATGCGGATATCCGCACCCCGGGCTACCCGATTGACGACGACGCACATGATTGCTCGCGCAAGATCCGCGTGATCCGCGGCGGCTCGACCTTTGATTACCGGACTGGCCAGAATGTTGGGTCTTGCTACCTTGCCTACACCTTCGATGCGAAGGTGGTTGGCTCGGAATACGTCCGCACCCCGCATGGCGTGCAAGGATGGGGCGGCGACAGTGCGCCTGACGCTAATGGCGTGCCGACCAACGAGCGTAAGTGCGGCGACATCAAGGTCAGCCAGGTGGACTGCAAGGACGTGTCGGGCGCCGCGGTATGGGCATCGATGGCGCGCGACCTTGAAGTGGTTAATTGCCGCTCAGACCTCGCCCATGATGTCGCGTTCGATGCTGAAGGCTGCCACGGCGCGACCTTCCGCGGCTGCTGGGCGAAGGATGCGGTCAACGGCAATTACGCGACCTTCAACCTCAACCGAGGTGTCCTGTTCGAAAACTGCATTTCGATCGTCTCGGACGGCGATGAATTTCTCCACTTCTGCCTCTACAACGCGACGCAGACGACCGCGAACGAAGACATCACGATCGACGGCGGCACCTGGAACACACTCGCAGGTATCGGACTCATCACCACAGCGAGCGGACCGTGCAAGGAGTTCACTGTTCGCGACATCAAGGGGCGAAACACTGCGATCAACGCTGTCGGCAACAATGGCAACCAAGTCACCGTCACCGGAAACAGCCTGCTCTTCACGCGCGCATTGACGCCCGGCACGACGGCTATCGAAATCACTGGGGCGGCCTTCGACGGCAAGAGCCTGGCGGCCGTCGTGGTGCACGAAAATCGTGTGATCACCGAGGTTGCGCAGCCAACGGGTTCCGGTCCCATTCGGACACGCGCCACCGATTACAACGTGGCCAACAAGTTCAGCATCACGGGCAATCATGTGCGTGGCCCCTGGCCTGCTGAAGCAATCCGCGGGGATTCCGCCGCTGGGAATCCTGGTGTGTATCCCGCGTGGGTCGTGAACGACAACGATCTCGAGGACCCGAACGGTCTGGGTGCGGCCCTGATCTTCATCGCAGCCGCATCCGGCTCTGGCGAGCCGGTGGTGCAGCGCTTCGACAATTACGACGCAGCAGGAAACGCCCTGGAGGCCGCATAATGTTCCAACTGGTCAAGATCGATAACCGCGGCACCGAATACCCGTTGTCGCCCCCTTACGTGACGCGATCGGAAGCGGACGCGGCGCTGGCGCGCGAGCGCATCTCGGGCCGCTTCGTGCGCTGTGAACTGTGGGAGGTCGCGCGCGACGGCAACACCTGGGTGCCTCAAGGCGATGGCCCCTTGGCCATACGGACCGCCTAAGACGTAAGACCCGTGAAATAGCCTTGGAAGGCCGGGCGCAGGTACGTTTGCGCGCATGTCCGGGCTCGCTCATGATACCGCGCTGGAAGAGCAATCGACCAGCGACGACGCGCTTGCGGAAGTGCATGTCCGCGCGCTGCGGCGGTTCGATGAGTGCTCCGTTCCCACACAGGAGCTGCGCCGCCAATCCTTGGAAGCAAGGCGCTTCGTCACCGTACCGGGGGCGCAATGGGAAGGTGTCTGGGGCGAGCAGTTCGAAAAGTCGATCCGGGTGGAGGTCAACAAGGTCGGCCGCGGCGTTCGCAAGATCGAGACCGATTACCGCCAGAACCGCATCGTTCCTGATTTCCGACCCGATGGTGACAAGGCTGACGCCGAGACCGCGAACATGCTCGATGGGCTGCATCGGGCCGACAGCTATCGGTTCAAAAGCCAGCAGGCCCGCGATAATGCCGTGTTCGAGGCGATTGCCGGAGGCTTTGGCGCCTACCGCCTCACGAACGAGTGGGAAGATGAGGCCGACAAGGACAACGACTACCAGCGGATCAATCCCGCCGCGCTGATCGTGGACGCGGACCAGTCCGTGTTCTTCGACATGAATGCCCGTCTTTACGATAAGGCCGATGCGCGCTTCGCGTTCATTCGCACGGCGATGACCAAGGACGCCTTCGAAGAGGCGTTCGGTGAGGATGAAGAGGCCGGGCGCCGCGGGTACACAGACTTTCCGGACCACTCCGTGCGGCCTCAGTCCGACTGGTTTACGCCCGACACGGTCTCGATCGCTGAATATTACGAGATGGAGGAGGTCAGCGAGACGCTGCACGTCCTCAAGAACAAGCTTTCCGATGAGGAGAAGCGGATCTGGGCCAGCGACCTTATGGAAGGCGAGCTGGCACAGATGCGGCGCGATGGATGGGCCGACAGGCGCCAGAACCGCAAGCGCCGGCGGGTGCATAAATACGTGATGTCGGGCGCGGAGATCCTGGAGGATCTGGGCCATATCGCGGGTGAGTGCATCCCCATCGTACCGGTCTACGGTCAACGCTACTTCGTCGAAAACCAGGAGCGCTGGAAGGGATACGTCCAGGACAAGATGGACCCCCAGCGGCTCTACAATTCCAACGTCTCCAAGCTCGCCGAAACCAACAGCCTGGCGCCGCGCGAGGTTCCGATCTTTGCGCCGGAGCAGATGAGCCCTGCGATTTCCGATCAGTGGGCGCGGGCCAATATCGACCGCCTCGCTTATCTGCTGGCCGAGCCAATCCGCAACGACGATAACTCGATCGCGCACATGGGGCCGATCGGAAAACTCGAGCCGCCGCAACTCTCGCCTGTGCTCGCTAGCCTCCTCCAGATCGCCAATGGCGACTTGCTGGAGGACATGGAAGACAGCTCCGAGCAGATCAAGGCGAACACCAGCGCGGAAGCCATGGACCTGGCCGCTACGCGCGTTGATGCCAAGTCCGGCATCTACCTCGATAACGTTCGCCAATCGGTGCAGCGCGAGGGCGAGATTTACCTCTCCATGGGCCGCGACATTTACGCGGATCGCGGGCGCAAAATCGACACGATGACGGAGGACGGCGACGACAATCAGGCTGTCCTGATGAAGATGGTCGAGGGCGGCCGCGTCATCAATGACCTGGTTAATGCCAAGTACAAGGTGGTGGCTTCCGTGACCGAGGCGACCGCAACGCGCCGGGACAAAACGGTGAAGGCCATGCTGTCCGCAGCCGAGGTGGCGATCCAGGCGCAGGACCCGCAGCTTGCACAGGCAGCGATCCTGACCGCGCTCGCCAATATGGACGGCGAAGGGATCGACGAGTTTCACGACTGGTGCCGCAAGCGCGGTCTCGACATCGGTCTGTTCAAGCCGACTGATGAAGAGCGGCAGGCGATGGATGAGGCGGCAGAGAACGCCACGCCGGATCCGATGGCGCAGGTTGCCGAGGCGCAGGCCGCCGAACTCGCATCAAAGGCGCAGAAGAACACCGCCGAGATCGCCGAGACCGAAGCGGCCACCAAACTCAAGGAAGCGCAGACGATCGAAACGCTGGCGAAAGCCGGCGCGACCCGCCGCGAGGCAATGTTCGGAAGGGTAAATTAGGATGGCGACAGAATCTCGGCCCGCGGTCCAGATAACCGAGGAATGGCAGGACATAGTGGCGCTTGATCCCGCCATCGATAGCATCGATGTGCTGCTTCAGAGCCGCGATGATGATCTCGTCGAACTGGTGTTTGGCGGCGTCGGAAAACCTTCGCCTGAGGCCTCCCGGTATACCCTCGACACACGGGAATCCTTTCCCGCGAATGCTTCCAACATCTGGGTGCGCGGCAAGGGCATCCTCAGCGTGGTGATTGTCTGATGCCCTTTAATCCAATGTCTTACCTGATCGGCAAAATCGCTGGCCGCAGTAACGAGCTCGCGACAGCAGCCAGCTTTCGCACGGCCGCTATGACCGCCGAAAGCGGGGCCGTTGCCGCTTCCGCAGAGGCCGCCGAACACGCCGAAACCGTAACCATCCAGAAGGCGGCGATCGAAGAACTGGCTGAGGTCATTGCTAGCAATGCAAGCGCGACGAACAGGGTGTTCCTCTACAATCCAGACACCG
>Ga0210040_10003054_pt1 | contig 22964 bp, 11 predicted proteins | sample CryGeyCG12114_NA_FD_185462 | JGI IMG/M metagenome (GOLD analysis project Ga0210040, IMG submission 185462) | Groundwater microbial communities from aquifer - Crystal Geyser CG19_WC_8/21/14_NA (SPAdes) (version 2) | ecosystem: Environmental > Aquatic > Deep subsurface > Groundwater | place: USA...
AAAAATACTCTCAAGAGTTGTTTGCCACATTTATTAGTACTTGCCATACATATTGGAGGTGACAAAAAAAAAGTAATGATGTGAGCCACTATTTGGTGTGGCTAATAATGTTTAGCCCAATTTTCCATCACATTTTGTGTCTCATAACTTGGAATGGTCATACACACACAGTGTACCGGGTGGGAGTGAACTGACACACAGTATACGGTGTACGTAGTATAAGGATGTATACTGCTCCAAATCTTTTCTATCCGTTTATTTCATCTCTCATGTATATAAAACTTTTGCTCGAGTGTAGTATGTTGGAAACTTTTGTCACCGATTTTTGGACCGTGTGAGCCTGAGAAAGTGGCATTCTGTCAAAATTCATTAATCAGTCTTACCGTTGCGTTAAATGTATGAAATGCAAAGTCCTTAGCAGAGTGACAAAGAGCACAGGAGAAAGGGCAACTTTAGTGAACCATGATGCCCTACAGCTGTGTAAGGAGCAACTTTTGTCGGCCCAAGATTTGAAAAATACGGACCAAAAGATAAGTTTTTCATGTAAGACCATATAACTTATACTTACTCACATGGTATGATACACACATTACATAATACACAGTAAGTTGTTGTACCATGATGATGGAAAGTTATGCCCCTTCTCTATCAATTGTACTTTTGCACATACACACACACATAGTATAAAATCAGAGGCTATTCTGAGCTTCCGTTTCGTCAACTCCATATATCTTTAGAAAAATTCAACTTTTGACAATTTAATAGATTCTTATTTGAGTTGATGATATGGCTTGTAGAATTTATGCAGTGCTCAAAACCATTTATCATGCAAGATGTAGAAAAAAAGGAGACAGACTCCGAGTGCATTTTTTTTCATCCTATGCATACAATTTCAATAATGTAATGCATTTAATTTTTATTGTCTTTCATTCTGCCTTCACCCATGAATAATTTTATGGTTTCAATTTTTGCCCCTAGTTTTTTACAACACAGTAAGTAACTAACTAAATATAACCAACCATATTCGGTGTGCATATAGTTTTTTACTGTATCTCCCAAAGGACGCACAGCTAATTATTACAAGCTTTAAGCCATGATTGAACTCGCAAAAGTTTATTTCCCAAGAGTTTCTTCACCCTATGATTGCATACATATTTACTCAATACTTTATGCACATGCATGATTGACTCATCTGAACTAACTCCCAAAAAGTGCCTAGTCCCTATAAAAAAACGTGCAAAACTTGAATCTCTTGTTTCCCAAACATGCCCAAGTCCTGTTTTAATTTGGCCTACAGACACACAGGAGCATTCCTATCCTATTGAAAAAAGTATTCATTATTCCACCTATCCAATCTCCCTACATGATCTACTTTAATGACCGTCTCTCTCTCTCGCTCTCTTAGTTTTTGACACACTTTGTTTCCATCACGTAGTTACTTACTTACTTACTTAGTTTGGTTACCGTATTAAATATATCCTCCGTGTTCTCGGTCTCCATAAAAACTGCACCATACCCTAAGTAAGTGTAGCAAAAAATGGGTATTTCCGGTATCCAATTTGTTCTATTGGTCCTATCCATTATTATCTGCGTGGATTGGGTACACTCTACTACTACTACTACTCGTGGGGAACATCATGTCGGTGTATTGATTCCTCCTTCTAATTACAATTACCGTAATAATCAAGACAATAACAGTGGTCTTGAATCCCATAATGGGAGCTCCCCTCCTCCACTGAGAGAAAAGAACTCATTACTCGAGTCTGGCACAAGCCATCTATTCTCCGGGAGGAAATTATGGTCCTTTTTATTCTACAACGCACTGATTCCATTATTCATCATGGTCGTACCTAACATCCTTCTCAAGTCGCTCCTCGCCTTTATCCTCTACAGTTTGGCTCGCCGTTTTTTGCACAGTCTTTACCACTTCCCTGGAGTCACCGTCACTTTCCACAGTTCTGATAGTGATGGCTGGGCTCCTCCATTTAGTAGTAACAGCAGGGCTCGTCTTGAGCCTAAAGTGGATATGTTGACACAAAAAATCCTCCCAGCGTTGTACACAACTGAAAAAAAACTGTAAAGAAGAGAATTTTTTTTTCATCCAGGAGTGACAGTGAGAGTTTTTGTATGTACCAGTGTTAGTAGTATATTGTACAGTTTGTTGGTTCCTCATGAAAAGGTAAGAGGACATTATTATTATTACTGTTGTTATTTGGGACGGTCAATGATATTATCTAGTAGTAAGAACTTGTCCCGGCATAATAGTGTGTATGTATGTAAATTATATTGGATGTGAAGTTAGTTTTTTTAGGAATGCATTGTATATTGAGATGTTCATGAAATGTTAATGAAGCTTGGCTCGACTTGACCTTTAAGAATGTGTAGTTGAGATTGTAAGTAGGTTCCGGGTGACGTATGCATGTGTACTGCGAGTTTATTGTTGTGTACAAATGGAATTACTTGGCAAATATTGTGTACACAAGTGACGAGATTGCCAGCTCATGCATGCTCATTTGTATTTGAATTTATGTGGCAATTTATGTAAGTAAAAATGATATTTTTTGGACCATTAAAATATACAAGAGGGAATGAGGAGAAAGCGTGTGTGTGTGTACACATGGACTGACTGACTGTGTGCGAAATTCGGGGCTCTCATGTGGGACCCAGCCAAAATGGAGGACTGGAGTGTAGCCAAAATATCAGCTCATAAACAAATCACAATTTTTCTCCCAGACTTGTAAAAAATAATGAGCTCAGATTGTCCTCTCTTATTCTTCCTTAAATGCTTTCTTGATAACAATGTGTTTAATTTAAAAGCAAATGACATTATGCAGAGTGAGTGTATACACACACAAACAAACAAAATAGTGCTCTAGTATACTTTTACTTATTTACCAACTTGATATGCTGGAATGGTCCTCATATTTCTTAGCCACGCTTATTCTCTAAGTTATAGGGGAGGCATATGGGAGAAGGAAAAAAATGTGTATGGAGATTGCTTTTTCCATAGCACACAAGGGAGGCATACTGATAAGCCCAATCCGTTTGGAAATCTCTTCTATTCTCTCATTAATTCTGTTATTCAGGAATAGAGCAATGGATTCCTCAATAATTTTTTGTTCCCAGCACAAATTTTTTATTCTTCCTTCCCAGAATAATTTTTTCCAATCATATCGTCAGTTCAATAACCCTTTGAATGGAAATGAGACAATGATATGTTTTTCACCTGTTCTTCTGGGCCGGGCCGGCAGCCGGAGCTCAACTTTTCATCCAGCATCAACGTTGTAGGGAAAAGACGGGAACAACTTACTAACTATACTGTGTGACTGCGCTTATGGGAGTGATTAATGCATACTTTATGATGTGACTGCATTGTTTGCGGAAATGGAAGTTTCAAGCACAGCGTGTTATTTTTACAGCCTCGTAATAATAGTAAAAGTCTGTCTGTCGGCATCTCCAACCCAGAGGAAGAATGATTACCGACTGTAGCTCGAGTTGACAATTCTGGAACACTCATATTACAGTCTGTATAATAATATATTCTAGCCCTGCATTAATGCGCTCTTTATTGGCCACTATGAATATGTGAATGATGGATTCCATTTTTCGTTGTGTTCCCCAGATTGGATTTTCCTGGTGAATGAACTGACTTTTTTGCCCTAACTAGGGACTATAGAACGTCTTTAGCTGGCTATTTTTTTCTGTGTCTCCACCATCATGAATTTATTCTAGTAATTCACCAAGGGGGTAAAAGACCCTCAGAGTAGTAAAAAAAATTCATCAATATACGACCATTAAAGTCCTCTTTGGTTTTCCACGCGTGCACTTTTATGGGGGAAAATATAAATTTAGTATCTATTAACCCTGTGAAACCAAAAAGGAGTTGGGTCCAAACTTTGCAATTAAAAGTTGGACAAACAGCTTTTGCCAATCATTGGGTGAAACCTTTATGGGCTCTTATACAGTTCTTGGCAATCGTCACCAAAACTTTGCCCACTTACTTACGTATACACAACAGAGGGGAGTAAGTTACGGTCGTCTTACCAAAACAGTTTATTGTCCTCCTGTCTCAATTAAAAAACTCATATAGTCACTCACAATGCAACATTTTGCTTGACTAGCATGATAGTTAAATTAAAGTTGCATGCGCAATATATAGAAGCACCCCATCCATAATAATTACACCAGCCCATACTGCATGCATGCCCCCTGCCTAACATTTTACCCCGTTAGGAATGCAATATGGGCCAAAATTGGGAAAACAAAAGTGCTGAATCCATTTACAAACGGAAATCTAAAAAATCCTCCAGTTACAGTCGTACGGGGAACCCAAAGTTTACTACCGTCTTAACGACTATGTAAATAAGGATGACACAGAAATTTCCACCCAGTGGGACTTTATATAGTATACACTGAAATTCCATTGTGACTACAGTTAGTTAGTCCATACATAATATTCTTTTTTGGTGATGAATCGATAATTGACCTGCTGGTGCTACACAGTCATAAAGAATTTAACAAGGGCCATTTTTGCCCATTCGTGTCATAAATTTTTGAGCCGTTCAAAAAATATTATTACCTCTGGTGACACACATTTCTCTAGCTATCTAACTAACTAACTAACTAACCATGTGGAAAGGAAGCGTGCAAACTCGCTAATTACTAGTCTAGGTCTCTTGTTATGGAAAAGGATTTGATAACCAAGCTGGAGAGAAAATTCCTTTCATGCATTTTGTATAGATACTAACTTACTCCTACTGTGTCGCATTCCTCATCAATAAATTCCCTGTCAATAATGAAACAATGTACAGCTCCTATGGCGTCCCCTCAGAATGGAGCTATTGACCTATTTATGCCTTAGTTACTCATATTACTTACATATACGACTGACTTGACTGGGGTAGCCAACTCATTTATCTCCTATTTCCCTTCCCATATATATATTATCCTATAGACGACCTAGCCAATCAGTAAAGTCGCTGTGGGTACTTTTTTTATCCCAATTAATCATAAATTTATTATTTGGTGACTTTTGCTCATTATTTGGAGTAGAGGAACTCTCTATTTCCAGGAACATTAGTCAGATGTAATCTGTGTATGGGAAAAAGTGATGACACATGCTGACTGATGGAGCAAGCAAAAAATATATTAAGTCACGAAAAGTAGTATAGTATATACTAGTTACTCGTTTACCAAATGGGGGATACCAGTTGTAATAGTATGTCTAATATTATACAATAGGATCAAAAATAGAATCCTAGTTTTCTCGCAACGGATTCTCATCCAAGGTTCCCCTCCATTTAGTATTTATATGCATGCTCTTGCCGACTCGTTTGAATAACTCAACACATTATTGAGATCCAAGACCGTAAATGTTTGGCTAAAATGTGAGACGGAAGGTAAATAACTGGGATTCCACTCTAAAAAATCCCAGAGTCATTTATGACAAACTCGTTTTTTGTCTGGCTCCTTCTAGTAAATGACAAGATGACACAACGGATCAATAATATATGGAGTACGAGTACAGTAGTTTGTCAACTTTAGAGCGCTCCCATAAATCCCGACCATTTTCAAATGGACTTTACACTCGTAAGGGAATGAAATCAATACACAAATTCTTGTAGTAACTCTATACGTACACGCCGCGTGATTTGATTTTGATTGATGGCACACGTAATGTAACTGCATTGTAAACTTTTAGCCCTATGCTTCCCTTATTATCCACACACTTACATTTCCTCACGCATACTCGTCATAATCAGAAGGGAACAAAAACGTAAACGAGCATCATAGGTCGGCTTGTCAATTTCAGGGGCACCTATTTTTTTCAAAATTCCTTTTAAAGGTCAAACTAAACTAACTAACTAACCACTAAAACATTTTTTTTGCAACATGATCCTTTTAGCACACAAAAACGTATGTAAATTGCAAATCTAAGTGTTTTACTCATCTTCTAAGTGCTGTCAAATGAAATCCCCATTCTCATACTAATCCCGCAACATTGACCTAGTTGAAACGCACCCCTTTCTAAAAGATAAATAACCACACAACCTATAAGATGTGTTTGTGTCTGATCTGCACAGGGGAAAAAATCTCCAGCTTTCACTCTAAATCCCACACATCCATGTACTACATACACAGTATTTGTGCATTATGTACTACTCACTACTGCTGACTAACTCACTCCATTCTCAAACTAAAACTACTAAAGTGTACCACATCCCATGCAGATGTCTAACTAATGACGTTCGCAGAATAAAAAGCATCCATTGTTTATTACTGCATTAGCCGTGCCCTTGTGTCCATCAAATGGAGAGGAACTGCTCATCCCAGCACATTTTTTTTTCACTCTTTTTACATTTCCCTTCATTCCAGAATCTCGTCACGCTCCATGGACCGAGAAAAAATGCCCACCTCTGACCCACACTCATCTGATACCATGGGGTAGATAGCGTATACAAAAAAGCGCTTCTAAAGTGCCCAAAGTAGGGCGAGCAAAAATCCAGTGCACAGCTATACTACTACTACGACTCCCAGTTGTGCTTTCTGAATCCGTCTTCAGACTTTATTTCACATCCTCAAACCATAAACATGTATACGCACTCGACTTGATAACAATAATCATCACTACACAGGAGTTGTAACTCTCACTTTGGGTTAACAATGTTAACTTGTTCCATACCAGTAGTACGGGTGGAATCCCAATTCTCTATGAAACCTGCTTCCTTATCTGATAACCTGTCATGTCAGCAGTGCTAGCAACCAACTAAATCCACTGAAACATAGTTCGTATCGCCCCGCATTTCCTATTCATTGTATTTATTTTTGATTTGCAATCTACAATGGTCGGTTTATCATCAAATTTGAATGCCAACTTGCATTGTCAGTCTGTCGTATATGTAGGAGTGTATAGCGGGTGGATTGGAAGCACACAGTCAATAATTAATGGAGCTCTAGCACCTCAATACACTATGGAGTGTATTAGGAAATACCACAGTTTGTTTGGTACGGGTACTACTAACTAACTACTGGCTTTTGGATGCTTCTATACTACTTGTGCTTATGCAGCAGCACACTTGAGTCAGAGCTCTCCATCATGCATTTGTATGCACAAAGTGAAAGTATGCAGTGAAAGACAAGACAGGGAAAGTGATACAGACTACTTACTAGTACATGGTACACACTTAATAACAGGAGCGAAAGTATAGGAAAAGCGTTTTGAAGGTTACCAAAGAGAGGGGGGAAAATGAGAGCTCACTCACAGGCTTCTACTTATACATGTATATCCATGTATGGTGGTATTGGTAGTACTCACACACACACTGTTTTGCTCTGACTTTCTCTCCATTGGTTTGGTAGTACATATATAGGGCTCACAAGTCAAGTTGCTATGAATGCTGCAGTAGGTCACGGCTTTTTTCTTTGATCTGAATGATTTTTTTGCCTACTTTCTCCTGTGGGAGGGAAGCGCATAACGAGATGAGGCCTAAAGAATGGGAAATGGTATACCATGTGGTAATCAGTAGGTGGAATTCGTGCTTTATCTTCGTTCCGGTATTAATGACAGGCTTTAGGTTTGTGATGATTTCGCGGAAAATTAGGGAGACTCTTTGAGGCGTGATTAAAACTTTTTTTTTCATCTGGATGCTACTACTACTGCTATTATATATACATATATGGTGTTTTCATCAAAAAGTTTTTTGAGGGAGAAAGTTACTACTTTGGTCTGTTTATTCCACTATATTGGCTCATGTTTTGTTGTTAGTTGTATGTTAGCACAGGGATGGTTATGTGTTTGGGAAAAGGGAGATTTAGGCGTAAAAGTATTCAATACATTAAGTCTTAATGGTTTGTATAGAGCTTTGTTCTCCTGATTTTGAGTGATGGTTTCGCCCTTTTTCCTAGTGGTATCTAAATGTTGTTTTAAGGGCCCCAATAGATTGTCACTTATTTATGACATGGGTCCCTAATGCAAATGCATTCGTAATGGTGGACTAAGGATTCCCGAAATAGATCTAGGGAGACGAATTGACCCATATTTCCGTTCCTAGAGTTCTCTTTCACTGCGAGAAGCCCATTTCCCGCCCGGGTCCGCTTTACTTTTCACGAATTCAGAAAGGCTTTTCAAGGTTACTCAGTCAGCTCTTGCGTGCGCTCTCACAAAACACAAAAAGTTGGATGGCTCTCTTTTCATTCCATTCATTCTTGGCTGGGATGCTCACAAAATTGCAGTCAGGTGTTGTGTCTTCTTCCTTGTGGTCCCAGTCAACTCAAACTACAGCAGCGAACAAAAAGTGCTCTTTGCCCACTCACTAACTATTTAGCTACTACATTCTCATGGAATTGAAAACAGTGCCCGTGTACACATAATACTAATAATAATAATATATAGCACTACTAACTAAATGTAGGAAAAACAAAAGCCTTGTCACCTAACCTTCTCCCGTATCGATACAATTAGCATAATGGGGCCCTTTTGTTCATAAAAAGCAACCTTATCCATAATTGATTCTTGTGTGGATACAAAGTAGTGTATGGTAAATATCGAAAATTCATATCGCTCCTTTAGGAAAATGACCCATATTCTTCCATAAAAGCAAATCCCTAGCTCCTCATACCAGAAACTCATCAAGGTTTGGTGGTGCACACCTCCAGTCAATATTATGATGTTTACAATCACAAGTGCCAGGAGTGAGTCCATTCACTTTTTTATGGGGCACTCACCGTCTTAAATTTGACGCCTGTGTGTTTTGATAAGACCTTTTGTGCTCTTGTCAAATGAATGGGGCCCAACTCGAGAGGCAATGCATATATAGGTTACGAGTGTGAGTGCGTTTCAGATTAAGCCTCCAAAAAACGTACACACAGTCGCTTGCTCTTTCACTCCAACTAACTATAACCAACAGAAAGTTAGAACCCAGAGCCCCTGGAAAAGTGTGTGAGTGTGTGTGGGAGAGTTTGCGAGCACTGAGAATATGTGTTGTGTGCCACTCTGTGCTTTTTGGCCCAATACAAATATCCAGCACGGTAGTAGCACTGCTGCTTCCTAAACCAGCCAACCAAGATAATACTAATACGACTACTACTACTGCTCCCTAGAACTAGTGAACGAGTGAGTGTGGGTCGGCTCTCACTCCTTTAGTTTATCTCGTGCTTCCCCGTATTTACTATTCATTCTCGTGAGATTATTCACGACGGTAAGTCTTGTAACTTGTTTAATCGCAGTCAAATGAAAATCAAGGGATTTATAGTTAACAAGACGAGGGACTCAGGGAAGATTATCTTGAGCCGCCAGTCTGCCTACCTGGTCGTACTTATTTATACACGGCCATGTACAAAGTCCATATAGATATAGTTAGTTAGTGACTGAACGACCGAGTCATTGTGAGTCAGTACCACCGTCTGTATTATTGGGAGGAAGCAATTAATATTGCATATAGTGAGAAAGAGAGAGAGAGATATAGGCCAGTGGGATAGTGTGACTGCGGAGAAAATTGACATGATAATAATTTATCGGCATATTTGCGAGAGGTGTGAAATGTTCCATTGATCTGTGAGGATAAGGAAAAACTTACGTATGGGAAAAGTGGGGGAAAGTACTTGCTGCCACGTTTGTTAGTCAGAATGTATACACGTAGACACATATGTACGGACTAGGACTAGTTTTTGGTTCCTTGTGTTTTTTCTCCCTTTTGTGTGCTGTTGGGCGTGAGACGGGAAGTGAAAGTATGCGGACAGATTATATAGTGGCTGTGATTTCCCGTGGCATTGGGCTCAATGAATAGAATGTGTACCGGATGGATTGATTGGTGTGTCTGACTAGAACGTATACACACGATCCTAGCAATTAGCTTGGATTGGAAGCTTGACCTTCCCCCTTGTATCGCTATCAAGACAGACTCATTTTTCTGCACACTTTCTCCACTTGGCCATTCCCTGACTCATGGAAGTAGTCAGTTAGTCAGTTGAGCTCGTGCTCATTTTTTTGCTCATTAAGTCTTTTGGGTTACTAATGCACTTTTGTCAGCAACCTATTGTTGTGTGCCCCCCTTTTGTCCATGGGCTGTATATAGCACGAGTAGTGCGTATTTGCTTACCAAAAGCCGCCTGCGAAATTCCATAGGTTGGATTTGTCTGTAGAAGCAAAGATAAGCTCCCGAGATTTATTGCCAATTAAATTATTATAATGGAGTGCACCACAGTATTCGGGACATACTGTCTAACTATGAGAAGTACAAGAAAACAATAACAGGAACTCAGTCAGTGAAAGTTAGTTTTGCGCACACACACAAATAATTTCGCACATGTATGATGGCATTTAGCTAGTGAGTTAGAGGGAAATGTAATTTGCACAAGTTGTATGGTTTAGGAGACTAGGCCCATCTCATATTTTACCGATACAGATCACCCATTTAGTTTACACAGAGGGAAATGGCGTGTTAATTCCTCGCAAAAACTAACTCGTCTTGTTTTTGATCCCTATCAAATTAATTGGCCGCATTCATTTGGTAGTCCTTGAAAAATATGTGAGTCTCAGCTGCGACTTGTGTATCTCAAGGTCTACTCAGTCGTTTCAAACGAGTAAAAAACTGTCCTTTTTTGGCACTTGTCCACTATCTCTCCCACTGTACATATTATATATAGTATATATTCCTTGTTGGTAAAAATCATTCCCACATTGAATTATTCATGCGGGCTTTAAAATTTACTTCTCTTTCTCTCCTATGACAGCCAGTCTACCCCCCTCTGGTTTTTTCCCATCCCGCTCGCTCACATATGTGGCTGTGTGTTTTATTGGAACCCATTTGGAATATCGTGTGCCTCACCTGGGAGCTGTGATTAATTGAGTGAGTGCTTTAAAATGACTCTCTGTCTCTACTAGCTAACTAACTAACTAACTTACTTACTTGTACTTAACCAACCAACCATGTGCATTATAAATGTGATACATATGATGAGTACTGTACTGGCTGTTCAACCACATCCATAATAATGTGCTCCACAAAAATTAACTCCCGTGCAAAGACGAGTATTGAGAGTGACTCCAGTCCTCAGCTCCACAACACTAGGCTACTACTACAAGCATGGCTAGTGACATCCAATTGATTACGTTCTATGGATTGTATGTATGCCAGCAGTGAGTGATTTCCCTAAACTTTACCCGCAAGTTTTTTTATTAAGCAACCAACCAACCAACCAACTAACTTAATAACTGAGCAAGTTTCCTCTCAGACCACCCCAAACTCTGCAGATTGATTGTGTGTGTGACTACTACCGCAGTATTATCTCATCTCAGTATCTATGCAACTGTCTTCTTCCACATTTTAAAGACATCTAGCAATAAAATAGGACTCATAGTCCACTAACTAGACACATGCAAAAAACTAGTTCATAAAAATAAATCTCTTTTGGAGCAGATTCAACCCAAACTAACTAACTAACTAACTGCACCAGTTAAAATCCTTTTGCTCACCCAACCCACAAGAAGAACATCTATCTATCCATAGTTAGTATATAGTTAGGAGCAGAACTGGAGCCTTTTGTTATCAATAGCTTCATGAACCATGACTTTTGTTGTCAACTCTGCAGAGTGCTCAAGAAACTCTGGCCTGTTGTGTACAGAATGCGTTTAATCAGCCACCAAGACAAGTCAATAAGGCGTGAGCCCAGCAGTTCCCTTTGAAGCCCCGGATGGTACACACAGGCCCTACACAATCTTGTTAATTTTTAATAAGTCTTCTATCCATACGATTATTACTTACTTACTTACCTTTGTCTCCTTGGCTGCAGAGTGAAAGTGTCGTCTCAATTACATTAGAATAGTCCTGTCCTCTCTGGTTTGCAATCACCTAACAATGATGCTATAATCAAGATGCAACTAAATGTAACTTGCAAAGTCACTCACTAACCAGTACCTAAGCTCGTCTCAAACGCTAGTTTGTGAGTGAGTAGTGTGTGAGTACTATAGTCAGTGAGTAAGACGACAATACTTTGAATAAATAACATACACCAGTAGCCTTACCGAAGAAAACGTGGGGTGCACCCTCACTCATAACTCGATTCTAATACACAGTAAGTTAGAGAGTGAGAACAAGGAATTTTTTGACGGAAGACAAAGAAGTGTGACAACGGAGACTCCACCTATAGATGTGACTTGGTATACAGGGTGAGCTCAGAAAACTGCCTTCCCCCATAGTAGCTCTAACTAAGGAATAACTAGAGTCTCGTTAGTGTCAAAGGTAAGAAAAAATTCCTTCCTTCCGGGGTTCAAAAACCTTATCATAATAAATCCCATTCCAACCCATTGTACACAAACATAGTTGACCAATAAAATCCTTGTCATCATCCATGCTGTTTTCCGTTTACAGATTTGCTGCCGGGACTGGTAATACACATATTTGTCACTGCCATTCGGTGGGATCACCCGGTAGAACAGAAGAATCTCCATTCACACCCTATTAGATTTGTAATTTTTTGCCTCCTCATTGCTTGTTTGGGTGCGTGGACAGACTTTGATACATATATACTGTTGGCATTGTTTCGCCCCCTCCCTTGGTCGTCAACCTGACTGACTCTTGTCCTCCATAGACAGACACACACTCGTAATACAAACACGGCGGTCTAACTATATATTAGGGTGGTGGTGGTGCACGGCTGTGTTTGGTGTTGCAATCAAGCGAGAGACATTTGAAAGTTGCATGCATGCGCGTCCGCAGACGACTTGGAACACATTCCACGGTGTTTCTTCATCATCCTCTGCTCAAGGTTCTGGCCTCACTCCTTCGCGCTACACCCTCAGCTCACAGACACGAAATGTTAGACCTGGTCGGCACCGTCAAGTCTCTCATCAAGATCTCAAGCTTTTTCAACACTCACGTGCAAATTGACAACGTTGTTTTCCGAATCCACTACAAGCTCACCATCTCACTCCTTGTGGCCTTCTCCGTCATCATCAACTCACGACAGTACTTTGGCGACCCCATTGTCTGCTCGGGGCGAAATGAGATTTCCGCACGTGTTCTAGATGCCTTCTGTTGGATTCATAGCTTCGTTCCGGATCCAGCATGTAAGTGACTCAACTTTCTCTCGCCTAACTTTTTTAGCTAGCTAGTTAGTTAGTAGGTTACTGTCCAGAGTCTATGTTTGTTTTTTGGGGAGTGCAAAAAGGCTAATGGCCCGTTTGTGCCATGAGAGGTAACCCAGTGCCAAATAGTGCAGGCAAAGTTAGAGTCTGGGTGGAATTGGGTAACGCAAACGAATTTCGTGCAGATGCAATGGGATAGAAGACAGAGCGGGCGAGAGAGAAATTAGAGGGGCACTGTATAATACTTGTGCGTTGCATGCAAGGCCAAATTGACGGTAGTTGGAGGAGGATGTGGAGTCCAACGAGTCCAAATTCGTATTATTGAGTTGTGTGTGCACAGAAAGAGAAAGTTTTTTGTCCTCTGTATTGTGGAATTTTTGAAAGCCTATTATGATGGAAAGGAGGGACTCGTTGTGACAAAAATTAGGTCTTGTTAGGAAAACTCAAAGACATTTGAAATGGAGCCATGAGTCCCAGCGGACCCAATTTAGTTACGAAAATCTGACTGAGTGAATGTGTGTAACAAAAATTGGAAGGGAAATGTAGGGATTTTGTGATTCCGAGCAACGGGGTATCACAGCTCCATGTTGTATTGCTACTGCTTAATATTTAAATTCTACTTTTGCAAGCATTTTTCAATCGTATTAACTGCACTCTCGAGTGAGTGTGTATTGCGCATTGTAGGCTATAATTTTGCAACAGAGAAAAATGTAGGAGGTTTTCAAAAGACATTAGAAAATAGCATGTTTGGAATGAACAACTCGCCAGTATTTGTACGCACGCAAAAAGGAGCACGAATGCCGGGCTCTGACCGCAACAACAACTGTGTTATGTAATACACGGTGTACGTATGAATCCAACTGGCTCATGTACTCACCAAAGTGCCTGTGTATCATCAAATATGCATGCTGATTTCATTCCCACCTAATTTCATTTGAAACGCAGCAGATGCCAAACCAAAGTGGGGTGATAAAAATCCGATTCGGCTGAAACTTGTGTTAAAATCCTAATACGGGGAAAGTTTTTTGAGGAAGATAAATCGCTTCCCGTTTTTCTACCAAGATAAATTTATGCACCGGAGTATAGTTACTCGTGGGTGGAGAAGAATACTGGGGAGTGAGAGAAAAAACTGCTCTTATTATCCCATTTTCCACATGTTTTGCACACCACCAACTTACCAGAGATAGGAAAATGACACGCCGGGAGATTAGATAGCATAATGGAATGTGAAATCAGTGAAAGCCCAGTGACACCCACCAACCAGTGCTGGCTAAAACGGAATGAATGGGAGAGCAGTTGTAATTGTGTCATTTTAGTAGACTATAGATGATGAGCACACATAACACATATATTGTAAAGCCCATACTCAGCATGAAATGGGTGCACTTAATTTTGCCTGAAAAGAGTAATTTAAGCTCAAAAGTGGCATTCCATTGTGAAGTCTACTCCCCACGGATAAGTCTTTTGAATACACAGAAGGACTTTTTCCAACAAGAAAATGAAATACAAAATCTGCTCAATCATAATGAAGTTTTTATGATCCCCGTCCAAAAGTCCGGACATGGCATTTTTTTTCAAACTCCCTATATATGAACGAGTTGTAAATCAAATATTTTTTGCTCAACATCTGCCAAACTTTTTGGATATGTAGAAAGAAATTACAGAAAAAATAACCCCTCTGGGTTTTCCTTTGAATGCCAATAATATCTTTTCTCTCTCCCTCTCATAAGATTGTATATTTGTAACCACAGGGAAAAAAGGGATGACATACAAGAATACAAGAGCGCCTTCTCCTGTTACACAATTTTTTGGGTGCTGAAAAAACTAGGTCGACTGACTTGCCCAAAAATCCAACTTGAGCGTCCCGGTACAATGGGGCGAAAAAGTAAATATTTACTGTGCATTCAATTCAAACAGAGTAGATAAAAGGCGTACCCCAGCCAAGTTCAATTACTTGCAATTATTAATATTGTCGTCACTTGTTCCACAAGGGAACGAGAGCAGTATGCTACTATTCTGAGCTTGTATGCAATTATGTCCAAAATGACAAACCATTACCAACGATTCCTTATTAATTCAGTCAGTCACAATATTGATTTCCAATATATTCCTCTCCATTCCTAATTCAATGGCTTATTTGATCAAACAACTTTATGAAATGGCTTTAGTGCTACCGACTTTTGATGTTTACTATTGCTTACTGACTGACTCACTTACTCAGTCAGTATCTATCCATCTATATATATGTACAACCAGTCAATTTCCAAACAAAATGTTATTCCCTAGCAGGCATAATGGGCCCGTATATTGGCAATTTCGTCCCGTGTTTACGAGCACTACAAAACATTTTACTACGTCATTGGTGACATCATTTATATTTTATATCGTCACGCGAGCACTTTCCAACTCACGATCCCATATTGTCTTTTTGGGCGATATGAAGAGGCAGGATGAGGAGAAGGGAGCAGAAGCTAACTAGAAAAAAAAGGCCATCCATTTCTTCATATCGTAACTACTTACTTTCACTCTTACAATGAGTAGTGAAGAAATGCGTGCTAGCTATAGGTTATGTGGAGATCCTAACTTTGTCAGTAACTATAAGTTTACGAAATTGAGTTATGTGTCTTATGGTATACATATGGCATAACTTTTATTCTGATACACAAATACTGATAACGGAGAGAAAATAGTTTAAATTTTGGAGAATTCAGCAAAATAAATATGAATTATTTAGGTAGCATCTAGTATTTGACATTTGAATGGATAGATGGATTTAGCAAGTGAAGCTAAAGCTGTGTCAATATTACCAATTTTGTAACAAACCTTATGCTCTCAAAACTCTATCCAAAACGTTCATGAATATTAAAGGATGATTCAAAGGATTGGAATTGATCCCCGGGATATCTAAACTAGTTTTTTGTATCGCCTTTTAAAATGGGATGCATCATAGGAGCCAAGTTTTGCTATCTTCCCATATCCAAGGTCACTTCCATTGCCAGTCCTGAGCATGAGGAAGAAAGGGAAAGCTGAAAACTGAAATGTGCCAGCTACTTTGCACAAAGTCTGTAGTGAAAGGCATCACACTCTATCACAGCCGGCAACTTTGCTCACGACATCAAATCCATTATGCTTTTGTAGGGCTATGCACAACTGTAATTTCCATTTGGAGACATGGATTATGAAATTAGGGAGCGAGGAAGCGAGAATCTGAGTTTGTCCGTGTATAATTATCATGATGATCATCATGGTGCCCAAACTTATACAATTTCCAAATCACCAATCCATATGAGAATCTTGTTCTCCTCAACAAACAAGGCATTTAGTACACGTGGCACATGATTTTTTCTCCTTTAGTTAGCTGGTTAGTTAGACGTATATAAAGGCGCAAAAAAATATGAGCAATACTCATAACTCACTGTCAACAAAAGCTAGGAACGGGGCGAAACAAAATAATGACTCTATTGCTAGTTGTTCGGGGACTCCTTTTGAGACGAGCTACATGTAATATAATGTTTGCAATGGACTCATGTAAATCCATGTTTGGATCACAGTAGTGTGAGTTTAGAACTTATAGCTTGCAATGGGCTATTCTTTGATAATATGCTAGCGTTGGTGTTGGTGTTAGAAAAAGGGCGGCGGATTTTGAGCCGGAGCAGAAAATTAAAAACTCTTTGAGCCAGAACACATTATGAGATTAAAGTCAAGAGTTAAACTACAGTATGTATACTTTTGAGAATGATGAGCGTATAGTATTGGGATAATCTATTCAAATGACTAAGAAGGATGAATTGGACTGAAATTTGTCGAGAAATTCAAATTATTATGGTTGAGATGAGCTTCCAGTTTTGTGTGTGCAAGCAAGCCCGTGTGAATCCATGCGGATCCAAGTTGCAACCATTGTACAAACAGCGGTCCACATTGTTTTGAACAAACTTGTTTTCTTTTTGCAGACTCAATTATGCAGTACACGGAAGTACCCGAAGAGAATCGTAACTATGTGAAATTCTACCCTTGGGTAGGCCTCTTTTTTCTATTCCAATCCGTCTTCTTCTACTTGCCTCGGTACGCGTGGACGAAAATGGAGGGTCACAAGGTTCAAAACTTTTTGGAACAATTGCCAGAGTGCCACAGTCTGGACACTGCTCATCCCTACCTGAGACGGATGTTGCACACCAACAAAACGTATGCACTCTACTACCTGTTCTGTGAAGTGCTCAATTTGTGCAACGTCCTCTTCCAGATGATGCTCACAGACTGGTTGCTAGGGAACACGTTCTCCAACTTGGGCTGGCAACTTATCACGTTGTCGGAAATTTTGCCCGAGAAAAGAACGGATTCCCTCAGTCGTGTGTTTCCCAAAGTGGCCGCTTGTGTCTTTCCCATTGGCGGCCATTACTATGGCTCCAAGGAGTTCAGATATCCCATCTGCATCCTACCCGTCAATATATTCATCGAGAAAGCGTTCATTTTCCAATGGTTAGTCCTTCCCTATAACTTTTTGCATCTCTTTGTATCTTTATTACCGACTATATAGATTGTTTATTGTATCGCTTGGGCTTATTTAGAGAAGCCAAGGATCGATGATGGAATGCTTTGTATTCTGAAATAGACCTAAGGATATGTGCTTTGCTTTGCTTTAGAAGAACACAGTTGTTCAGCTCACATTGGGAAGTATATTTAGCATTTGATGGATGCAAAAAGAAGTAAACGAATCAGTTCTAATTGAGAGACTATGACATAACGTAGTGTATAATGGCATACAAAAAATGGCCTTGAAAAGCGACTTTCTGATTTCTTTGGCTTGACAAACACAACAACTCAAAACTTTGGTTACTCACAGATTGCAAACGCAAGAGAGAAGAGATTAGTTTAACTCTTATATAATTACAAGTAAAAGATGCATGAATACCAAGCGATGAAAAAGTACTTATTTAGTTAGTTACAACAGAGCATATAGTTTTTTTATGCGCACATTAACTACTACTACTTACAAAAAGTCTGAAAAGGCTGTAAAAAACAGTGATGCGATTCCGTTGCACGTATCATAAAGTGCAAGAATCAAGTTGTTCAAATTTTTCAAATGATGTTTCAAAAGTGCGAAAATGTAGACAAATTTAGTATTTTCAGTGGTTGCGAATGAAAAGTGAAATTTTGGCAATAGAAATCACAAATATTAACTAGCATGGGCGCTAGCTGTAATAAGACTCCTGATAAGACGAGCCTGGAATATCAAGTTGCTCATTTTTTGCATTGACCAGATGTGGCCGCATTAAAAAAGTCAGAATGCGTAAGACTAGACTAGTCCGTAATTAGAGAACGACACTCAAGTATATGGTATAAGTATGGTGAACGAGTTAGATTTTTGAGAGTGAAAGTCTCCCTACAGCAATAATAATGGCCGTGGTCGTAGACGTAGGAGTAACATACTTGTGCCCAATAAGTTTGGGTTTGTGCTCACAGTCAGTTTGGCATTCAAATTGAAGCAATACGTCAACTAAAAGTTTATACGACTTGAAAAAATTCCATTAAATTGTGTATATGCACTTGAGAAAGAAATTGAAAATATTGGTAAGCAGCAAGTGGAGTTATTGAAAGTTAGGGAAAGGGAAAAAAAGTTTTAACTTGTCATACGAAACTAACAAGGACTTTTTGATCTCCACAACTCACTAAATTTCGTCTTTTACAATTGAAACTGTGAGCCAAAATTGAGTTGAAAAGATTTACTCTGACTGAGATTAGTTAGTTAGTTATATGTATAGTTTCACAGCCTTGACCCTAAAGTTTTAGCTTTAGAGATTTTAATTGCAAGGCATGAAAGTTTATCTCATTCTGTGGTATGAATTTGAACAAAGGAAAAAGGTCAGATCATCTAATAAGAATGTCTCAAAAACTTGTTACAAAAGTTTGAATTTAAAAACTTTGAATCCTTTATAGAAATGATGGATTCACTTTCTCTCTTATGCACGTACGAATTGAAACTACTATGTGGGCAAAAGTTTTTCCAGAGCTGTTTAAACATTCGGTTGCATGCTGTGGTTGTCAGACTTACATTTTCAAAGTGTTATGAACTGTGAGACAATATTTTCTTTTCTTCCTTCCCCTTTTTGTTTTCTCCTTCGTATCCAAAAGTGTGAGCCAAAGGTGCATGGCGTGGCGTGATAAAGTAAATTAGGATTGGACGCCAACATAAGTAAGTAAGTATAAGCAAATACAATTTGCTAAAAATGGATTTTCTTGCACACATGTGTCCTATTTTCATTCGCAATCATGATTTATAGGCCAATTGGAAAAATCAAAGTTTTTTGAGGAGGACTATGGCTTCATTAAATAATAACAATGGGTTTATATACCCCACTCTCTGTTGTTATGTTATAATTTAAGTGCTGTCCGTGCACAGTGCTCATGGTAAATTACTTTTCGCATGGCTATTATTTTTTGAGGGCTTCTCAAGTAGCTCATTGTTGGAGGAACGCTTGAAAGAGATTCCATGTTTTTGGCATGTGTCAGCAATATGCTCCATACATGTAGTAGTATCTCATCTAATCTTGTGGATTGTACAAACACGCATACAAGTTAACCGTATGGGCGGAATGCTCATTACACTAATCTATATGGGAGGAAATCAAGGAAAGCTTTTTTGTCTGGGCAATAAACTTTGGCTGTTCAATTTAACTCTGATTGTACCCCATAAACTGAGTGAACAGTGCCCCAGAAACATTGATAGATTGCTCCCGTACAAAGGTGTCCATTGGCTTAATACAAAGAAACTCATTTTTCATACACAGAGCCTTGCTCAAGAAATATAAAGTAAATAGACAGGTGCTCATATATGTCGGTGGCACCCTAGTAGGATTTGCGCTTGTTTTCAACTAATGTATGCAAAAAATAGAGAGGAGAAAACCAAATCCACAAAGAGACTCAACATATGGGGTCTCTAAATCTTCCGTATGCACAACTTATTTGGACTCAAAGCTACGTGGGGTAATGTGAATGTGAATACACACTTGAAAATCATATTTAACTTTCCACCTTTGTTTACAATTTCACAATGCAAGTTTGGAACTCTAACTGCTGCTTAAAAAATTGCTTGTCTGATACCAGAAATAATAGTTTTTCCCTTGGGATTCTTTCTCGGACTTTCACTTTGTTGAATTTTACTAGTTTTCTCAAGGTTTCCAACATCACGAAAAGTTATATTGTGAACCAGTGCAGTAGTAATGTAAAAATATTCACTAGAAATTCTGATCAATCCAAAAACTAGGAAAGAAGATTTTTTTGTGTAATCTTTTGCACTAGCTTAAGCGCTCATGCAAATCCTATAATGTACAGAATTATGGAAGGCTTAGCAAGGAGCTTACATGTTTGTCCTGTCATTTTGTAGGTTTTACTTCATCTGTTTAGCCTTGCTGTCCTTTTTAAGCATCAGTCATCGCATTGCGTTCATTGCGTCGGAGACATACCGCAAGTTTTGGCTCCGCATGCTGTGCGAAATGCCTTCAGAAATAGTACAAAGACTAAACTTTGACTACGGAGACTGCTTCTTTGCTCTTCAGTTGTCATCGAATGTGAACCCGTACTTACTCACTGAGTTTTTCCATGACCATCACTCATACAAGCGGAAGGCCAGGGGTGAGCAAAAACCAAGTGCACCCTCTCTGACCACTGTAGAGGACTTCAAATTCCGGTCGTCCCATAAATCCCTTTGAGATCAGTTGAGGCTCTCGTTAGCTGCCAAAAAGAAGCGGAGGAGACAGTATGGCACGGAAAGTTGGGTGGATGATGAGGATGAGGCTTTCGAGAGCTGTAGTTTGAAGAAATTTAGGTGTGCAGAGAAATAATAATAAACGAAACGACGGTGTCTTACAAAATAAAAAAAACCATTCCGATAGCAATGAATTGAATCGAATTAACGAATGGAATGAAAAAAGGAACAAGATTACCAATAATAATGAATGATGTGTATATACAGAACGTTCTTAATGTCCAGATTGTTTCTTTTTTGTCGTCAGTCGTCAGTCATGTACTCGAGTAATAATGAAGGGCGATTAGTGTTTGTCGTCAGCTGTAGAATCACGTTACGGTATTCATTCGATGCAAACAAATCAAATTTATTGAAATGGAATTTTGGCGTCTAGTCACTCACTGCACTGCGTACTGCGTAGCATCATGGAGAAAGTTAACAGAAAAGTTTCATCAGTTAAGTTCCATTAATTATTTGTATTTAATTTTGAGACTAACTTAATATTGTTTTGTTGGAAAGAAAGGAGAGAGTAAATTTTTTGTGTGCATCAAATGTTCTTTGACCCTCGACTTAATTCTATAGCTGAGATGCGCAGTGTGAGCAAACAGTATTCCCAAATGTTTTTGTGCAAGCAATCCGAATGTTATAAATTGACGTGCTATGTTATATAAAACTACTAACCAACTAACTAACTATACTTGATTTTTAAGCCTAGTTAAGGAATTTTTTTTAGCCCAGTGTGGATATCGGGCTGAAAAAAACGGACATTCACGTAGCTTCTATCCTACTAAATTACTACTATACTACTACTATACTTCATTATTAGACAAAAATGTTCGCTCACTCAGCATAATACCTGCCATAGTTAGTGACTTCTAGTGTGTCTAAAAAAAGGCGAAGAAACAGTTTTCGTTTTTTCGGGGATTCCAGTGATGCAATAATTAAAAGAAAAGATGAGCAACGATGAGTCTATGTGGTTGTAACCATTTTTCATAGTTTAGATACAAAGTCTGTGTTCCGGTTACTACTGCTACTTTGTAAAAGCAAACTGCATTCCTGTTATACATTCCAGAGGAAATTTTATGTAATCAGTTAGTTAGTAGTACTTTGATTAGAGAGTTATTTTTGCATGCTACTAGTTTCTAACTAATAGACTCCGTGAAGTTTATTTCTTTGATCAATCAATGGGTCAATTATTTCCCTCTTTTTGTTAAACTCATGATCTAACCCTTGTAAAGATTATAAAGTTGTTGATCAGAAATCAATAAAAAACAGTTCAGTTGAAGAAACATTTCGTGTGTGTTGTCTACAAAAATCCGTAAACGCATACTAACTTACTGAATTATGTATACACGTTGGACAATAATGCTACGCACAATGGCACACAAAATATGCAAAAAGAAATAGTAACGTCTGTCATGTCAGCCTGGAGCTAAAGTGGTGTCATATTATTGATTTCTATAGTTAGTAGCGTCCCACTTTTTGACACACAAAATAAATCGGTCACTACATTTCTGTCTGGGGACAGCTATAGCTCCTTGTATATACCCAAAAGTGATTAAAGTGTAATGCCTTCCTGTTCCATTTTTTTTCGTCGAAGATTTTTCACAACATACAACACCAAAAAGTGTATACCGATAACGATGCTAAACGTGAAAAGAATTTCGAGATCAAACATGGCACCGGAAGACTTCAGACCACGACCACGGACCACGTGTATTTATTTTCCCGTCGAGTTCTTTGTTCTTTTACGGTTCAATGATCATTCACATACATGGTACATAGTTTAGAACTTCATAGTCAGTGACACCACCAAAACTTTGGCTGGCATCAAGCACTCACATTTCTTTACTACTAGGATTGTAAACATGCGTGACCGTAAATGCTCGAATTTATAGTACCTACGTTAAGACGGCAACCTGGATTGCTAGAATCTATTTTCATTTCGTATCGATACTGTATAACTTGAAAAGAACACGGAACTATAAATATATTTCAAGTGGAATATAATATGATATGACGATTTAGCCTCAACACGATTGGAAACAGGTTAGCCAATAATGTAAACAAATTATGGAAAAGGCAAACAAGAGCTCTTTGAAAGGAAACCACTTGATTGGTATTCAATTTGCAATAATA
>Ga0210040_10003055_pt1 | contig 22962 bp, 18 predicted proteins | sample CryGeyCG12114_NA_FD_185462 | JGI IMG/M metagenome (GOLD analysis project Ga0210040, IMG submission 185462) | Groundwater microbial communities from aquifer - Crystal Geyser CG19_WC_8/21/14_NA (SPAdes) (version 2) | ecosystem: Environmental > Aquatic > Deep subsurface > Groundwater | place: USA...
TTAAATACCATAAGAGAAATGTTGAAAAAAGATGAACAAACCTGGCTCCTATTCATAGACAAGTTCATCCGATGGCTTAAACTCAAACTCGTATGCTATCAAACAAATATTTTAGTTGGGTAGAGTAATAAAATACCTTAGTTAGAAATCACTTGCTATTTATACCCTAAAACTTGTAAAAGATGCCCGGCGGGAGACAAGCGTTTGTCTGGCCTAGGCTGCTTATTCCTTATTAAAAAATTATCCCATGAAAAATTTATTAGCCTTACTATTAGTTTCCTTTTTATATGGATGCTCCAGCGAACCACCCCAGCAACAAGCGGCCATCCAAACGTTACCCGTTATAGAAATTAAGGCGGGCAGCGCTACTACTTACCAGGAATACCCTGCGTCTATCGAGGGCATTGTTAATGTGGAAATACGTCCGCAGGTAGCAGGTATTCTAGAACAGATTTTTATAGATGAAGGGGCTCATGTAACCAAAGGACAGCCTTTATTTAAAATTAATGATTTACCCTATCGGGAACAATTGAATAATGCCAAAGCCAGGTTGCAAGCGGCGACAGGGGCCTTAGGGGCTGCCCAACTGGAGGTAGAAAAATTTAATCTTCTGGTAGAAAACAAAGTAATAGCGGCGTACCAATTAAAATCAGCGCAGGCTACCCTTAAAATAGCCCAAGCTAATGTAGAACAAGCCAACGCAGAAGTTAGTACCGCCCGAATAAATTTAGGCTATACGGTTATAAAGGCACCGGTAAGCGGGTACATAGGCCGATCACTAAAAAAACAAGGCAGTCTTTTAACCCCGAACGAGCCTCAAGCTTTAACCCGGTTATCTGACGTGCATAAGGTGCATGCTTACTTCTCCTTGGGAGAATCGGATTTTGTCAGTTTTAAAGCACAATACAGTGGTTCTTCCGTGGAAGAAAAAATCAAACATCTCCCGCCGGTTACGCTGGTACTCTCGGATAAAAGCAGTTATCCTTTGCCTGGTAAGATTGATATGGTGGATGGTCAGTTTGATGAGACGACCGGTGCTATTACTGTTAGAGCCACTTTCCCGAATGCCAATGGCCTTTTGCGCTCGGGCAACACCGGCAAAGTGCGTCTGAGCCTGGAGCACACCAATGTAGCGCTAGTTCCTCAGGAAGCTACCCTTGAGATGCAGGATAAGGTATTTGTATATGCTGTCGGGGACAGCAACAAAGTCAGTAAACAACCCATATCTATTGTAGGCAGGAGTGGCAATAATTACTTAGTAAAGGAGGGTCTTACTCCAGGCCAGCAAATTGTGCTGAGCGGCATTGACCATCTTCAGGACGGGCAAGTGATTCAACCGCAAAAATCACCCAACCCGGTTGCCGCATTAATTAAAAATTAATTCCCACCGAAAATAGCAGAACCATGTTCCAGAAATTTATAGAAAGACCCGTACTCGCTACCGTAATCTCCATTTTATTGGTAATACTGGGCGTACTGGGGCTTACCAAACTTCCCCTAGAGCAGTTCCCGAATATTGCCCCACCGGCTGTGTTGGTAGCCGCTGTTTACCCCGGTGCCAATGCCGAGACAGTCTTACGCTCTGTAGCTCCCTCGCTCGAAGAAGCTATTAATGGGGTAGAAAACATGAGCTACATGAGCTCCACTGCCAGTAACGACGGTACTTTAGCCATTACTATTTATTTTAAACAAGGCACCGATCCCGATGAGGCGGCTGTAAACGTGCAAAATCGGGTAGCGCAAGCCCAAAGCCAGCTCCCGGCCGAAGTTATTCAGCAGGGAATTACTACCACCAAGCAACAAAACAGCTTAATAGGTGCTATTGGCATATTTACCACAGACCCTAATAAGTACGATCAAACCTTTGTCGCGAACTATGCCCAAATCAATATTATACCGGAAATAAAACGCATTCCCGGGGTAGGCTCAGCTTCTATATTTGGCGGGGTTAAAGATTATTCCATGCGGGTTTGGCTTAATCCCGGCCAAATGGCTGCTTATAAGGTCACTCCGGCCGAAGTAATGGCGGCCATCCAGGATAAAAACATAGAAGCAGCGCCTGGCAAATTCGGCGAAAGAAGCCAGCAGGCATTTGAATATGTTATCAAATACAAAGGAAAAATTTCCAACCCCGAAGACTACAAAAATATTGCTATCCGCACGAATCCGGACGGCTCCGTGCTGCACCTGGAGGATGTGGCCCGCGTAGAGCTCGGCGCCTATTCCTATTCCAGTGTTACCCACCTGAACGGAAAGGACGGGGTTGCCATCGGGATAATACAGCTGGCCGGGTCCAATGCCAATGAGATTCAGATAGCAGTTGATGAACTAATGGAAAAAGCATCCCGGGATTTTCCGAAAGGCATTGGTTACAATAACTTTTACCGTACCAAAACGGCGCTCGACGCCTCTATCAGCCAGGTGGAGCACACCTTATTGGAAGCCTTTATCCTGGTATTTATAGTGGTATTTCTTTTCCTACAGGATTTCAGGTCTACTTTAATACCCGCGATAGCGGTTCCAGTTGCTATTTTGGGTACCTTCTTTTTCATGAACCTGTTTGGCTTCTCTATTAACCTGCTTACCTTGTTTGCATTGGTGCTGGCCATCGGGATTGTAGTGGATGATGCGATTGTGGTAGTGGAGGCGGTGCACGCCAAACTAGAGAACGGGCATTTGACTCCTAAAGCTGCAACAACCAGCGCCATGCACGAAATCACGGGAGCCATTATTTCCATCACGCTGGTAATGGCCGCTGTATTCTTACCGGTAGGCTTCATGACCGGGTCAACCGGTATATTTTACCGGCAGTTCGCCTTTACCATGGCCATTGCTATTGTTATATCGGCAATTAACGCCTTAACGTTAAGCCCGGCGCTGGCAGCTTTGTTTCTAAAAAACAACCATAGCCAGGACCCATCAGCTAAAAAAAACTTTGCCGAAAAATTCTATGCCGGTTTTAACCACAGCTTCCAGGCATTAACGAATCGGTATGTAGGCGGAATTAAGTTCCTGATCCGGCGTAAATGGCTTAGTATGGGAGCGCTTGCTGTTATTATTGCGGCTACGGTCTACATGGGGCAAATTACAAAAACTGGCTTTATTCCTACGGAAGACCAAGGATTTGTGGCCATCTCGGTTACAACGCCTTCCGGAACTTCCCTGGCTAAGACTACCCAGATTTTGAATCAGGTTGAAAAAGAATCGCGGGCATTGCCGGCCTCCAGGTTTGTTATGGCCGTATCAGGCTTCAACTTCCTTACCAATTCCACGAGTCCGTCGTCTGCGATAGTATTTGTTTTATTAAAGAATACCGACGAAAGGGGAGCGATCAAAGATATTAATGCTATTCAGGATGCTATCCGGGGTAAACTAGCCGCTGTTACTAGGGGAACCTTCTTTGTTTTTAGTTTCCCGACGGTGCCGGGCTTCAGTAATGTAGAAGCGCTGGATGTGGTGCTGCAGGACAAAACCGGCGGCAAGCTGGACAAGTTTAGCGGCGTTGCTAATAATTTTATCGGGAAGCTTATGCAAAAGCCGGCCATTGCCTATGCCTTTACGTCCTTCAAAGCCGATTACCCCCAACTCCAGTTAGAAGTGGATGATGACAAAGCGAATCAGCTAGGCGTAAACGTGAAGGATGTTCTCCAAACCATGCAGGCTTATTTTGGTAGTGCTCAGGCATCAGATTTTAACCGCTTTGGGAAATATTACCGGGTAATTGTGCAGGCGGATATTGCCGATAAAACCGAGCCTACGGCTATTGACCGGGTATTTGTTAAAAATAAAACCGGCGAGATGGTGCCTATAAATACATTGGTAAAACTAACCCGGGTTTATGGCTCCGAAACGGCTTCCCGCTATAACCTGTTCAATTCCATCCAGATCAACGCTATCCCTAAACCAGGTTTTAGTTCCGGTGACGCCATCCAGGCCATTCGGGAAGTAGCAGAGAAAGAACTACCTTCCGGTTTTGCCTATGAATTCTCCGGCCAGACCCGGGAAGAGATTTCGTCCGGTGGGCAATCTACGGTGGTGTTCTTGCTGTGTCTGCTGTTTATCTATTTCCTGCTGGCCGCCCAATACGAGAGTTACATTCTGCCGCTGGCGGTTATCTTGTCCATTCCTACCGGTATTTTCGGGGTGTTTGCCGCTATTGGCTTAGCCGGTATCGATAACAACATTTACGTACAGGTAGCCCTCATTATGCTGGTTGGATTGTTGGCCAAGAATGCTATTTTAATTGTGGAGTTTGCCCTACAACGCCGTCGGAACCGGGAAGCATTGGTTGCTGCTGCCTTAGAGGGAGCCAGATCACGGTTGCGCCCTATTATCATGACTTCCCTGGCCTTTATAGTTGGAATGATTCCAATGATGAGCGCCACCGGTCCATCGGCACAAGGTAACCACTCCATTAGTATTGGTGCAGCAGGCGGCATGGTTAGTGGGGTGGTGTTGGGCTTGTTTATCATCCCGGTTTTATTTGTCATTTTCCAGCATATTCAGGAAAGAATCAGCGGGGTGCCTTTTGTGGTAAAATCAAGCGATCATCCTCTTCCGGCAACCAGCGGTCAACGGGTTCTGCCGCATTCCCAAATAATCAAATAAGTTAATTTTATAACTTCCAAGAAATGAAAAATTATTTTATTGGGCACCTCCTTTTAGCCCTACTGGTAGCTTTTACCGGCTGTAAGGTATCCCAAGATGTTCTGGTTCCGGAGTTGAATTTACCAACTACCTACCGGTCGGCCACTATGCAGGATACTGCTTCTGTGGCCAGGTTACCGTGGAATAAATTCTTTACCGAAACAGATTTACAAAGCTTAATTGATAGTGCTGTTGCGCGGAATAATGATTTGCAGTTAGCGGTTAAAAACCTGGAGTCCGCTCAGTTGGTTTTGCGGCAAGCCCGGTTAGGATATTTACCGGATATACAGCTTAGGGGAACGGCCACCTCCACCCGCCCGTCTGATAACAGTTTAAATGGGGTAACCCTGGAACAATTCCTGGGAACAAGGCACATTGAGGACTTTACGGCGGCAGCGGCTATTTCCTGGGAGGCAGATATATGGGGAAAAATTCGTAGCCAAAAAGCCGCCGCCTTGGCAGTTTACCTGCAAACCGAGGAAGCCCGCAAAGCGGTACAAACGCAACTGGTTACCAATGTGGCACAAAGCTATTATAATTTGCTTATGCTGGATGAACAGTTACGAATCGCACACAAAAACCTGAAATTAAGTGACAGTACCATCCGGGTTCTCCAATTACAATTTAATGCCGGACAGGTCACGTCGCTGGCACTCCAGCAGGTAGAAGCCCAAAGGCTAACAGCTGCCCGCCTGATTCCTCAGTTTGAGCAAGCTATTATTATACAGGAGAACGCTTTAAGTATATTGGTTGGGAAGCTGCCGGCACAAATTAGCCGGAGTGCAACATTAGAAACTGTCCCTACTTCCAGGGGATTTGCCGCAGGTTTACCCTCCCAATTACTGCACCTGCGGCCGGATGTGCGGCGCTCGGAACTGGCCGTTATACGGGCAAACGCTGATGTTGGCTTGGCAAAGGCAAACTTGTATCCTTCTCTGGTAATTACAGCTCAAGGTGGCATAAATGCTATAAAAGCCAGCAATTGGTTTAATATTCCAGCTTCTTTGTTTGGTACAGTAGCCGGAGGACTTACGCAGCCTTTGTTTGAAAAACGACGCCTGCGTACGCAGTATTATCTGGCCCGCCTCGAAAGAGAAAAATCAATTATTGAATTCCGGCAGCAGGTTTTAATTGCCGTAGGGGAAGTTTCGGATGCCCTGGTACGGATGGATAAACTACAGCAACAACAAACCATTGCGGCTAATCGGGCAAAAACCTTGCAGCAAGCTACGGGCAACGCGGCTATGTTGTTTAAAAGCGGGATGGCTAATTATTTAGAAGTGCTTTCGGCCCAAACCAACGTCCTGCAGAGTGAACTGGAACTAACCACCATTAAGAAAGCCCAGCTAGATGCGACCATTGATTTATACCGGTCGGTTGGGGGCGGTTGGAAATAAGAATTCTTTTTCTGATATGCAGGTCTATACCCATTTCGGCTAAAATAAATGCCTGCCTAAAGGTCTCCTAACCCCAGCAGGTTACTTAACCTTAATTTTTAACAGATGATGTGATTGCACCGGAGGAAGTGGGCAACTTCATGAATCAGGTAATAGCAGAAAGCATTTGAATTAACTTACAAGCAACTGGTCATTGCCCAAATCTAAGTGCCCCTTTGGAAACAATTGCCGTTATAGAAGTCTGTTTAGCTAATTAACGAAACGCTCAGAAACCAGAAAGGAGAAAAATTCTTCTCCTAGTATTATGTGAAATGCTCTCTATCTAATATATTCTTACTTATGAACTATAAGTTGGTCCGATAAACCTGTTCATGTTAATTATATCACGTGTTAACAAGGTCTCTATTAACATAACAGAAGTTGTCAGCAAAATCTTAATAATCAGTTGGTAGTAAAATATAATCACACTTTAGAATCAAAAAAGCTTCTTAAAGTATTGATAAATGTTAATACCTAGTAGAAGTCTTTACCAGTCAAGTATTACTTTTATTACCTGGGTAGAGCCCCTTATGCCCAAATACGGCTTACAATATGAAAAGGAGAAAATTTATCCGCCGCATATCCATTAGTGCCGTTTCGCTGGCTATTCCCACTTCGGCCTACTCTATCCATAAATCTGAACGCTACATGCCGGTTCAAACTACTTATACCCGCAATCCATCCTTTTCTGCGGTGCCCGGTACCGAAGATTATCCCGGCACTCCCCGCGACCAAAAGGGATTATATATGAACGAAGAGCATGTATTCTGGCCCAAGATGCGGGATGTACTCAAGTGGCAAACCTCGGCTAATCCTTACAAAGCCGAAAAGAAAAACGATACTCGCCGGTTACCAGTAATTCCGCGGCGCTCCCTGGATGAACTTCCGGATAATGCTATGACTTGGCTGGGACATGCCTCTTTCCTGATTCAACTGAATGGTATTCGCCTTTTGATTGACCCGGTGTTGACCTCGAGTATGTTTCTGAAAAGACAGTCAGAACCGCCTTTTAACACCTCGGCCTTCCAGGATATAGATTATATACTTATCTCGCATAACCACCGCGATCATTGCGACAAAAAAAGTATTCAACTGTTGGCGAAACAAAACCCCAAAGCTACCTGGCTTTGCGGACTAGGACTGGATACGCTTTTGCTAAACGAGTGGACAGGATCTAAGCGAATTCAGGCAGCCGGTTGGCATCAGCAATATCCCCTACCTGATTCTCTTCTGCAAATAGCGTATCTTCCTACTCGGCACTGGTCACGCCGCGGTGTCAGCGATACGAATGCCAGTTTGTGGGGCGCTTTTATGATTCAAAACCAAAATAAGAAAATTTATTTTGGTGGGGATAGTGGCTATGGCAGTCATGTAAAAAAGGTGGCCGAACTTTTTGGCGTTGTAGACTACTACATAGCCGGTATTGGCGCGTTTGCTCCTCGCTGGTTCATGTCTCCGTCGCACATGCACCCCGAAGAAGTGGCTAAAGCCAGTAATGAATTACAACCCGTTCATTTGCTACCGATGCATTATGGCACCTTCGACTTATCCGATGAACCGCTGCTTGAACCCGTCCGCTTAATTCAGCAGCTGAAGAAAGAAAATGCTTTTTATGCTAACCTGTTGCTTCCCGCCGTAGGAGAAATCATTAGCCTATAAGCAATCGGAAACCCAGCTCAGTTCTATTTAGTGGTTACTGTTTGTTGCCACCCCACCACCTGAGCGCCGGCGTATTTTAGGTACTTATAGAGCGTAGCCGAGCTCTTGATGTTTAAGCTGCTCATAATCTCCCGAGCGGATAATCCTGCCCCGTGTAGCCGGGCTGCCTTACTAGCTTTCTCCATAGCTGCTGGTGATAATCCCGCCGGTCGTCCGCCTTTTTTACCTCTGGCCCTGGCGGCTGTTATACCCGCCAGGGTGTTTTCTACGATCAGCTCCCGGATGAACTCGGAAAGTGAGGCAAAGATGTTGAAGGTAAAGCGACCGGTAATCGTAGTGGTATTGATGCCGTCTTTCAAACTCACAAACTCTACGCCTTTGCTTCTAAACTCATCCATTAAACTCACCAGGTCTTTGAGGGAGCGGCCTAGCCGATCTAATTTCCAGACGACTACTATATCTCCCGGCCGCAGGTGCGCTAACATTTGCTCTAACTCGGGGCGCTCCTTGTTTTTGCCGGATTTCTTTTCCTGGTAGATCCGCTCACACCCATCTTGCTCCAGCGCATCTAGTTGGAGTTCCAGTTTTTGGTCCTGGGTGCTTACCCGGGCATAGCCTATCTTCATTTTTCATTTTAAGGTTGAAAAACAAATATAATGAAATTAGATTATGTAAAACAGTTTAATGAAACGTAATTAGCCTGTTTTTAGAGGATTTTTGTAGGGAGGAGAAAATGAAAAATAAACGGTCGTTTTATTGAAATCTCCAATCTTACTTTTAAAATAAAATTCTACCTGATTGGAAATTTAAACTTAGTGAGTATAGCCGATGTGACGTATACTTCAAGTAAAATTTGTTACAGAAGGGAAAGGAATACCAGTTAAACGATTTTTAATTTGGGCAATGACGTTGCTTATCATTCACAAACACCAAATTACTATGGTTGAAAAAAATGTCATTGCCCTTGGGCTACTAAGATTTTAGTTTCTTATAAAAAGCTTTAAATAAGTAATTTATTTTCGCCTAATAGAACTTTATTAACCTTCTCTGATGGTTAGTGATTTTCTACTTTCGATCGTTCCAAAAGGAAGGCTCTCTAAAAAACCTTCCGTTGTACCAATTGTAGCTCAGAATAACAATTTTTTTTGATAATTGATCGGAATTATTTTTAAATTGGTAAATCTATGGTTTTAGTAAATGGATAAAAATAAAGGATGTGTATTACCTCCAAAAGATTTAATCTTTTGGAGGTAAATTTACTTGCGAATAGATCTACATAAAGAAATACTATGGAGGAAAGGTTGCGGCAAAAGATAAATGAATTAAAGTTTTATATTCAATTAGAAGAGCTTAACCCTTTAATTGAAGAAATCGTTGTAAAAATTTTTTCAAGTGGTTGTAAATTAATGGCGTATAAAAATGGTAATTCTAAACATCAAGTTACAAAACTTGACTGTATTATTTTTTTAAATGTCTCTGATAACAGAGATAGGTTACATTTACTTTGGGATTTAATTCATGAATTTGGCCATCATTTGGATCCAGATAAATTAGATAAAAATGATGCCCACAATCCGGTAGATAGAATAAGAAGGGAAGAAACAGCCTGGATTTTGGCAGATTCTGAATTTCAAAAACATCCTGAATTATTTATTTTCGAAGAAAATTATTTAACCTATAAAAGAGAATGCCTACAATCATATAAGTATTATATAAATTTACTATAAACCAAGAATTTGAAGGTTTAAGTGTTAATTTAAAAATATTGGTTTTATAAAAATGGAATTAATAAAATTTAAATATCAGAATACTATTAATCATCGAAAAAGTAATTATAAAGGATTGTTCCGTTAGACAGGTTAGTTCTTTTAACTACCAGTAATCCCATTAACAAACGTCTCCACAAAACCCATAATTTTGCCTAATATTCTATCCCCAACTTTTTTGCGTTGCAGGATTGTTGGTTTATCTCCTTGGATTAAATCCAGAACTTCGTCGCGTAAAGGGGCGCGTTCGGCGAAGAGGTAATCTTCTATTATTTTTTCAGTTTTGTCCTCCGCCAAGTTTTCTTCTATAACAATTTCTTGGAAGGCTTTTACTTGTTCGGCATTCCAGTATTTTTCAAATTCTTCTTCTATTTCGTCGCTGTCTTCTAGGTTAGGCAAGTTTTCGGCGATAAATTTTTCGATTAGTTCGCGTTTGCTGCGTAAGCTGGCTTCGCCGGAAAGCAGGTCTATAATTTCTTTCTTTTTCTTTTCTTGGTCTTTTGGCTTAGCGTCTTTTAGTTTAGCCAGCAATTTTAAAATATAAGCAACGTTTATTTCGTCACGGTGCAAAAGTTCTAGTTCAAAGTCTACGTCTTCCAGAATAGAAACTTTTTCTTTCTGGTGGTCGGATTTTACTTTGTCGTGGAGGTCGAGGTATTTGCTTTTGTAGTCTTCAAATTGCTGCTCAGCCATGGCCACATCATCCCAGGTGAAATCAGCAAAGGTGGTAAGCACGTTTTTAAGGCGCATCAGCTCCCGGAAAGCCTGGATAAATTTCAGTTCATCCTCTCCGCTTTGTAAATTATTAACGCTGTTTACCGTGGGCGCAATTTGCAATAACTGAATGTAAGCCTCCGTAAATTTCTTCGCGTAATCTTCGTAGGGCTCCATAATAATAATGTCCTTTGCGTCTTTGTTGCTAAAGAGCGCAATGGCTTCATCGGTGGCCTTTTTGAGGTTACGGAACACTACAATATTACCCTGCGATTTCTGCTCGTTTAATATGCGGTTAGTGCGGGAATAGGCTTGTATCAGGCCGTGGTATTTCAGGTTTTTATCAACGTAAAGCGTATTAACCTTTTTTGCATCAAAGCCGGTTAAAAACATGTTTACGACTAATAAAATATCAATGCGGTCGTTTATTTTTTCCGGCTTTTTCTCCCGGTCTTTAATTTTCTTAGAAATATCGTTGTAGTAATTGTAAAAGGATTCGCTGTCTTTAGTGGAGAAACTGGTGCCGAACATTTTATTGTACTGGGTAATAAATTCGTCTAGCTTTTCGCGGCTATGCCTATTTAAACCATACAAAACACGAGGCTCTTCTGCTACTGATAATTCTTCCGGTAAAAAGCCATCGGCATCTTTATCGTCTTCGTTTGTGGCGTAACTGAAAATAGTAGCAACTTTTAGATTATGCTGTCCATCTTCCTTTTTCCTTTGCAGAATATCATAATATTTAATTAGCGTCTCAACGCTGTTAACGCAAAACATAGCAGTAAAATCGCGGTTGTGGGTTTTGCGCGGATGGTTTGCCAGAATGTAATCGGCAATTTTCTCTAAGCGCACTGGCGATTCCATTAACTCTTTAGTATCAATGTCTTCTACCTCAATATTAATATTGGTTTGGCTGCCGTCTTTTTGTTTGTAGCGGCCTACATATTCTACCGAGAATTTTAAAACGTTTTCGTCTTTTATGGCATCGGTAATTACATATTTGTGCAGGCAATCGCCAAATAATTCTGTAGTGGTGCGCTTGCCTAATTCGTTTTTAACGGCGTTATCGACAAAAATAGGCGTGCCGGTAAACCCAAAAAGCTGAATATTCCGGAAGAAAGCTTTAATGCGGTTGTGGGTTTCGCCGAACTGGGAACGGTGGCACTCATCGAAAATAAAAACAATGCGCTCGTCTTTCAGTTTTTCCATTTTCTCTAAATATTGCTTTTTGCTAATGGCGGTATTTAGTTTCTGAATAGTAGTAACAATAAGTTTAGTATCGTCGGAAAACTGGTTTACCAAGGCTTTTGTATTATCGGTGCCGTCGATGCTGCCTTTGCTGAAGGAGTTAAATTCTTTGGTGGTTTGGTAATCTAAATCTTTGCGGTCTACTACAAAAACAACTTTTTTTACCTGGGGCAAACTGGTTAAAATCTGGCTGGCTTTAAACGAGGTTAGGGTTTTGCCCGAACCAGTGGTATGCCAGATATACCCGTTTTTCTGGGTATTTTTTACCCGGTCAATCAGGGCTTCTACGGCGTAGAACTGGTAAGGCCGGAGTACCATTAATATTTTATGCGCCTCGCTTAGTACAACGTACTTGCAAATCATTTTAGAGAGATGGCAAGGCTCTAAAAACTCGCTCGTAAAGCCGTTTAAAATATTGGTTAAACGTTTGTTGCTGGCATCGCTCCAGAAAAAGGTTTGTTTAAACGATTGGTTTTTATTGTTGGCGTAGTACTTGGTATTTACCCCGTTGCTGATAATAAATATTTGTACGTACTGGAACAATGCTGAATTGGCCCCGAACGAATGGCGCTGGTAGCGGTTTACCTGGTTAAAGGCTTCTTTTAGTTCCAGACCCCGGCGTTTAAGCTCTATTTGGACCAGGGGCAAGCCGTTTATTAATAAAGTTACATCGTAGCGGTTTTTGTAGGCACCTTCAATGCTTACCTGCTGGGTTACCTGAAACTGGTTCTGGCACCAATGCTCAGTTTGAATAAACTCAAAATATAAATTATCGCCGTTGTCTTTAACAATATGCTGCTTTTCGCGGAGGGTTTTGGCTTTTTCGAAAACCGAACCTTTATTCAGAATATTTAAAACCTTATCAAATTCTTTATCTGAGAACTGGATGTTGTTGTGCTTTTCTAACTGGGTTTTAAGGTTAGCTAACAAGCCTTTTTCGTCTTTAATTAAAACTAGGCTATACCCTAAATTTGTTAGTTGGGCAACTAACTGTTCTTCTAATATTTGTTCGGGTTGTTTGGCCATTTGCTACTTCCAGAGGGGTTCTTTTTCCCAATCATTAAAAAAACCTAATTTATAAATTGCAATTGTTGGATTGTTACTAAAGAGCGTAAGAATGTCTTGCTTTATCTGATGACCGGGATAAACCTGATTGCATAGATATACTAAGCTGGATATAATTAGGAAAGGTCTCTTTTTTTGTACCGGCAGGAGTGGTTTAGTAAACCATAGGCCAATAGGGTTATTTAGTTGGTCAGTCGGCCTTTTAACCATATTTCTGCTCCATATCCGGGAATGATGGGCAATAATATTTCTAACATACGAAATGGCTTCTAACCAACTGGAAAGTTCGCTATGTAGGTTTAAACCCAACTCTTTGGCAATGGCCGCTTTTTGGGGAAGTTGATGCTTTAAATTTTTATATAATTTTGAAAGGGTACCCATGGTGGCAACCTCTAATATTTTCCAGGCATCCGCATCCTGATTAGGATAACGGTTATGATGGTCTTTAATAAATATCTCTTGACTTCTGTTAAATTCTCTCTGAAGTTCCTCTATTGTGTTTTGGTGAATTGTTTTAGGTACACCATTAACCAGTACAGGATTACCATTTACTTTAAAGGGGGTATTTTCAAACAAGGCAGGATTTAAATACCACAAACTACCATGACCGATTGATAAATGGTAAATCATTTTGGTGCGCAAGGCAATTTCTATGCGTTCAATGGCATCGAATAAAATAAGTCTTAGTTTTCTGTCGAAATTATACCGGGCTACAATATCTTCAAAGTAAGTATTGGGCTGAAGGGTATGCAAAGTAAAATCTTGCTGCATATCCCACCAGTAACCTTTGAGCCGGTAATAACTAATATTGGATAATATATGAAGGGCTGCAGGTTCATCGTGGAAATGCATGCCGCGTTTTTTTAGCAGAGCTAATTGGTCGGCTATGGTGAAGGCGGGTTTATTTGCCATAGCTATATAAAAAAAATGACCCGCCTGCAGTTCTTATGGTATGCAAAACGGGTACTGTTGGCACAAAGATACCATCATTTCCTGAGATATCCAAGTGATGTTTTATACTCATTTTACTTTTTTTAGTTATCGTTAAATGAAAAAACCTCCCAAGTGTGCATCTAAGAGGGGCATGGGAGGTGTATTTATACCTGCTTGCAGTTCTTACGGGATGCAGAACAGGTCCTGTTAATACAAAAGTACCCCGATTCTTTAATTTTTACCAAGCACAGCTTTATAACCATTTTACCTTTTTAGTTATATTGGTTAACAGAATATTTGCTGCAAAAGCCCTCTTTTATACTGTTCCGTTTTTTCTATTTGGATTTGGCAATGGTGTATTTTTACATCTATTGCCGAAAGAAAATTAGCTATTTTGGTTTGTTCTGCAAGACAGGGGATATTGACTTCAAATCCTTTTACAGTTTGTGCATTTAAATTTCCTTGTGTTCCAGTTGTAATAAATTTGGCTATTTTCTTTTGAAAATCAAGTAATGAATAATAGATGAATTCTATATCATTGTTATCATATATAACCAAATTTAATACTGCCTGTGATGTTGCTAAAGGAATCTTGTTAATTGCCACAAAACCAACAGATGCATACATTGAATAAATTATCGAATTGACAGGCACAATCCAACTTGAAGAGTTATTTAATCCTTCTTCTGAAATTTTATTTGTAGTGAAATTAAGGTATTTACCCTGTTTTGTCATATCACTTATAGATAAAAAAGGAATTTTACCATTATAATAATTTTTATTTGATGAAGTTGGGGTTCCTCCGCTTTTTGCAATTTTACAAATTTCACCTAATTTCTTCCTTTCCCAATCCTGAAATTCAGTTCCATTATCATCCTTAAAGCGTATTTCCTGAAAGAATATTTTTTGCATGACACCTTTTTTGTATTGCTCTAAAAGGCTTTTCTTTTTCTTTAAAACTCGTAATTTTTCATCTATCACACTTAAATAATCAGCAATTTTTTGCTGTTCAAGTTGGGAAGGTATTAGGAACCTTAAATTTTCAAATTCTTTTTGTCCAAGGGTTTTATTTCTTCCCGCTCCTCCAGGAGATGCTAGTTCTAATAAAGATTTGCCCTTTTCAGTGAGGAAAAAATAAAGGAGATATGTAATATCGGCTTGATTTTCAAAAGGTAAATACATTGGAAATCGATGTGAAGCTATCATTCCTACTTCCTTTGCAGAGGTTTTGGCAATGGCTTGTTCCCAGGCGAAAACGATATTAACTATCAAAGCATTTTCCTTTACCCAAAAGACACGTTTGTTTCCTAATGCTTGCCCATCTACTAATTCTTTATGAAATAAACCCTTGCCATGCGACCTAATCCCAATTTGTTGATATAATTTTTGTTCTTCAACTTGAATAGGCTCGGAAACGCGCTTAGTAAACTCCTTAATTTTTTTATATTTCCACTCCTCTGAAAATTCTGGAAAACGCAAAACCGGAATATTCTTCTTTCTCTCCATCGTTAAAAAGGGGTAGAAATATTAAGCTCCTGGCAAAATTTAGCAATCATTTTATCAGTTTCTGCTATTTGGTTATCCAGTGCTTTTAGTTCATCTGCAATGGAATTTAAATCAATGCTGTCGGCGGCTTCAAACGTATCTACATAACGCGGAATATTCAGGTTGTAATCGTTTTCGGCTATATCGGCGAGTAAAGTTCTTTTGCTGTATTTAGGTTCTTCTGTGCGGTTGCGGTAGGTATCAATTATTTTGGATATATCGGCCGGCCGCAAAATATTCTGGTTTTTAACTTTTTCGTAGTGCTGGCTGGCATCAATAAATAAAATATCTTCGGGGTTTTCGCGGCATTTTTTAAAAACCAAAATATTAGTAGGTATGCTGGTGCCGTAAAATATATTGGCCGGCAAACCAATAACGGCATCTAAATAATTACGTTCTTCTATTAAATAGCGCCTGATGTGCTGCTCGGCACCGCCTCTAAACAAAACGCCGTGCGGCAAAACTACGGCCATATTGCCATTATCGGCTAAGTGGTAAATCATGTGCTGCACAAAGGCAAAATCGGCTTTGCTGCCAGGAGCCAGTTTACCGTACTGGCTAAAGCGGTCGTCGGAGGTAAAAAGTGGGTTGGCACTCCATTGCGCCGAGAAAGGCGGGTTGGCTACAATGGCTTCAAATTGTTTATCTAGATGCTGTGGGTATTCTAAAGTGTCTTCCTGCTTTATATTAAACCGGCGGTAATGCACGTTGTGCAAAATCATGTTCATGCGGGCTAAGTTATAGGTAGTACGGTTTAATTCCTGCCCGTAAAAGTTGCTTACCTCAGTTACTTCTTTGGCTACCCGCAACAATAAAGAGCCCGAGCCACATGTAGGGTCATACACCGATTTTAGCTTGCTTTTACCCGTAGTTACAATTTTAGCCAGTACTTTGCTTACTTCCTGGGGCGTGTAAAATTCCCCGGCTTTTTTACCGGCCCCGCTAGCAAATTTTCCAATCAGGTATTCGTAGGCATCGCCTAACACATCCAGTTCGGTTTGCTCCAGCTTAAAATCTATTTTATCTAAATGCGCCAGCACTTTGGCAATAATTGCGTTCCGGGCGTGCGGTGTTTTGCCCAGCTTGGTACTGTTCAGGTCAATATCTTCAAACAAATGGTCGAAGTCTTCTTCGCTTTCAGCACCCATGGTACTCAGCTGAATATTGTTCAAAACCTTTTGTAAGTCTTCCAGAATAAAGTTGCTTTCGGTTTCCTCCTCACCTTCCTCGGCATCCTTTTTATTTCCACGTTTAGCTAATTCATTAAAAAGCTCAGATGGTTTTAAGAAGTATCCTAATGCTTCAATTGTATTCTCTTTTACTGCTTCAATTATTTTAAGCCCTTCTTCAGTGTTTTCGTCTATTTCTCGGTAGGTTATATAATCTTGTTCTAAAATCTCGTTGGCTTTAATTTCCATTTTTTCGGCCAGATACTTGTAAAAGATGAAGCCCAGAATATAATCCCGGAACTCATCGGCATCCATTTTTCCTCTAAGCGTATTGGCAATATTCCAGAGTTGTTGCTCCAGTTGTTTCTTGTGGTCGTCGGACATGTAAAAAGTAAATCTGAATAATTGTTTAAATTTTATAGTTGAAACTGTAGGATTTTTTTTAAGACGTTTAATAACGTTAACTATGGAAAATAAAATTTATATCTTACATCATTTTAAAGTTAAGACTTAAAAATCCTACAGGTTGTGGGACTTATTACATTGGTACATAACTAGGAAGTTATTTCTAATTATAGTAAATTAAGAGAAGCAATTTATATTAAGGGAGTGAGGCTATCATTATATATGGATCGACTTAGCTAAGGATTACTTCAAATATTAAATTTAATAAGCAGTTGTATAATTTGTACCAGGTCCTATGCCATGTTTCTCTATTATGCTTTTGTTAAGTAGATCGGTCAAGATTCGTTTTACAGTAGGGCTTGGTATAGCTAATTTTTTAGCAATATCACCTGATTTACTGCCCGGATGATTACTAATGAAAGTTATAATAGCTTTTTCCCGTGGTGATAATTGCCCTTCTTTCCCTTTTGTCTCTAGTTTTTGCATTAGTTGCACTTGAATTTTCCTAAGAGCGTCAAAAAAGAAGTTCACCCATTCGCTTACATTCTCCTGAGGGCGCTGAGCTTGACAACTTCTTAAAACGCGGTAGTATTCCGCTTTCCTGTTTTCAATTTCATGTTCAAAACTGACATATTGAATCCATTGGTAGCCTGCTTTCATTAAGAGTAAGGTAGAAAGGAGCCGGCTTAACCGGCCATTCCCATCCTGAAAAGGGTGGATGCTTAAAAATTCGTAAGCAAATAAGGCACATTTTACCAGAGGATGTGTTTCAGTATCCTGGTGGTACCAGGTATTTAAAGCGCGTATCGCATCTTCCGTTGGAAATCCGGCACCAGTAGTCTGAAAGATTATTTGTTTTGTTCCATCCGGATAATTGGCTTCTACAGCATTACTATGCTGCTTATAATTGCCCTTATGCCAGGCATCCTTTTTACTATGCTTCATTAGGATGTTATGCAGATTCTTTAAATCATTTTCCGTAATGGCTATATTGTTGTAAGACTCTGCTATAATATCCAATGTTTCAAAGTAGCCGACTACTTCTTGGGAATCCCGGTCTTCCGGTTTAGTAACATCAATTTCATTTATTAAAACGGCTACTTCCTCATCACTCATCTGGGATCCTTCTATCCGAGTGGATGCACCTACGCTTCTGACCGTTGCAATAGATTTAAGCTGTTTCAGACTTTGCCCTTCTCTTCGTTCTATGGAAGACCAAGACGCATCAAATCTATCGATTTGGCTTATCAGATTAACTAATCGCCAATTGAGGTCTAGTGTGAAGGTGAATACTTTATCTGCCATGGTACAAATAAAGCACATTTATTAGATAAATGATACGATATGATTCGAAAATATTCGATAACTATTCTATATATAAAGTGCTTATTAAGCCAATCAGGAACATATTATAATATATAAGTAAGTAAGCAATTGGCATTTAATCTTAGAAGCAAAGCAATGTGCCGTTATTTCTTTTTATTACAAAGTTGATTTTTAAATTAAGCAAAAGAAATGGAAGTGTATTCTCATGATCAATTGTTATATGGCTTAAATAATTAAAATTATAACTATATTTAACTTTGTAATTAAATATAGTTATAATTTTAATTCATGGCTGAAAAAGAATTTAATAGAATAAGTATAAATTTAAATTGCTATACCATCCGCTTCCGCAAAAAAAGAGATACTAAGAACTACTTAACTATTAAGGAAGCATTTTTTAATAAAGATTTTAAATCAATTGCCACGGAATTTATTAAATCAATTGATTTACAGCATTATGTAAGTAAATTAGAAGAAAGAATTCTTTATTTATCAGAAACATTAACTTTCAAATCTTATAATCCTAAGAATACTAGTACTACTGCAATTAACCAAAATATATATTCTGGAGTATTAAAAAAGGGTCATAATGGCCATGAAACTTATATAGATGAATTTGATAAAAAAAAAGGGAAAGCTAATACTGTAAATACCGTCAAAAGAGACCAATATAATACTATTCCTTTCTATTTTCTATTATGCTGCCCGGATGAGGATTCTACATCTCTTATATTACTTGCTCAAAGTTATAAACAATATGGATTCAAAGAAGTATTTGAAGATGCCTTTATTGAACATTATAAAGCAAAATATAGTGATGATATATTAGTAGAGATGGGTACTTTATCAGTAGCAAGTTTGTTTGAGAGCTATATAAATCAAGGGAGTATTAGAAAACTCCGATTTAAGAAGCATACGATCACTCCAAATATTGAAAATGCAATTGGAGAAACTGGAGATGCATCGAAAAACTATGAAATGGAAATATCAATCAAAGCAAAGAAGAAAGGTTTTTTAGGAGTTAAACAAAGAATTAGTGCTGAAAATACTTCCTTTCTGGAGGTTTTTAAAATAGATGGTTTTGATTATAATGAAGCTTATGCTGATGTAAGTGTTGGAGGAAGAAAAAGAGTTTTAAACATCTCAGATCCAAGTCAATTTAGTGCTTCTTTTGATGTTACTGCAAAATCCAATATTAATAAGATAACAAATCATCCGGATTTCTATAAACTTGACCAAGAATCAATAGCTATATTATTACAAGAAATTTTGCCTAATATTGACTGATGCTCTTTTATGACCGTATAAATTTTGCCAAAATTATAAAGAACCATATTGGTACCTTTTATAATTATGGTGAATTAAAAATTAATGGCAATAAAACTACCCATTATGGTGATTGGGTTACATTCTTATTCATTCCTATTATATTATCTATTTCCTTGTATAAACTAGAAGTACGTTTTACTGAAACCTATATTGATCTAATAATTACTTCTTTATCTATATTTATTGGATTATTATTTAGCTTGTTGGCTCTAGTTTTTGAATTAGCCACTAAAGAGAAGGAAAATAGAAAAGCTAGGCAAAATGATAAAAAAACTGAGGCTAAATATAAATTAACTAAAGAATTGTTTATCAATATAGCCTTTTCAATTGTTTTGTCATTGATTTCTATAATTGTTTTGTTCTTAACAAGACTAAAACCATCAAACTTAATAAGTTTACTAAAAGAAAATTTTCTATACTATGATATATTAAAATTAACATTTGTTGGCTTAACTAATATTATAGGTTTCTTTTTAATAATTGAATTCATTCTTACATTGATGATGATATTAAAGCGTTTTTTCGTTATTTTCTTAAATGAGTTTGAAGAGTCTTGATGGTTTTAAACGTATCCCTAAAATCAAATTTTACTTAACATAACAGAGCTTATAAGTGAAAAACTGGGCTGGTAATCTGGAATGTAAGAGGTAGACGGGCTATAAACTGGACCAGCAGCAAAGTTTTGCTTATTGTAATGCCGTTAAGAATGGCGGGCAGCGGCCATCCGGGAGCAAGCCATGTTGCGCTTAGAGCAGGAACAGCTTTAATTAGAGAAGTCTTAGCTGCAGTACCAGGTTCCCAAACGGGAGCAACAGATTAGGGATCGAAGCATCGGGCTGTAAAGAAAAATACGCTTTTATTTCCTGCTACTAAGATTCAACGGTATGGCAAATAATGAATTATAGGTAATTTCTTACCAAGGTAAAAGAAAAGTAGAAGCAGGCTATAACCTTTCGTAAACCATTGAAAGTCTTGTTGACTATACAAAGTGTTGGGTACTTTTACTTTTTTGATAAAAAATCTGCATATTCTTTTGCATCATCTAAATCTATAAATTTAGCTTTCAGCACATCATTTCCATCAAATACAACATAATTAAAATCTGAGGGATGTTCAGTATTTAATCCAGTTCGACATACTAGAGGTAATTTATGAATTTTAATCTCATTTAAGATATTTGATTTAATTTCAGAATACTTTTTACTTTCTTCTACTATATATTTCATTAGTATATTACCTTACACTTACATTTATAGAATTATTTTGCTTTCTGTCAACTGTGTCGAAGCTAAATTTTGGTAATTGCACCCAGTGTCTTTTACTATACTATATCTGAGAGACTTTTCCGTAGAACATGTCAACTGTAGCGAAGACTATAATTCTTTAATTTCATTCAACGTTTTATCTATTAGAAAAGGAACATTACCTTTCAAAAGGTCAGTATAAATTACTTTTTGAGCATTAAATGTATCAATTGCTATACAATTATCTTCAGAAATTTGATAATTGTCCGAATAACTTTTAACAAGTAACCTATACAGTATTTCACAAAACATACCTAGTTCAGATTTTTCAAATCCATTAAGTTTAGGAATTAACCATAAAGCTCCTAATTCCTGTTTGCCATTTTTATCATAAGTAAATAGAAGACTAGGATTAACGAATAATGGAAAACTATCTATGGTTAGTATTTTGTAAATTTTTGGTACTTTTTCGTATTTTAAACCATTAGAAGGTTTTAACTCATTAAAATCAAACTCTTTAAAGCTAGTAAGTATATCTATGTTGCGTTGATACATAGACTTAATTCGTTTATCTTCTGTATTTTCAAATTTTGACCGAAGCTCGTCTACTTTGACATCATAAAGTTCAGCATTGCCATGCTTAAAAACATTATAAACACAACTTGTACTTGTAACCCAATAATCTCCTCCACTTTCTTCACTATCTACCTCACTTTTTTCTTTTACATTTCTATTTTTCAATTTAAAAGCAAAATTTTTTTTGCTCCTATCAGACTTTCTCCTAAAGTCCACTAATTCCTTTATTGTAATTTTTTGCATTTAATTAGGTGGCCTTTTGCTAAGATGTATACTGGACTAACGAATATACTATATATTTCTATCAATATACAATAAAAAGAGATTGAAAGTGTTTTTTTAATTTTCTCGGGAAAGTACCAAAAAGGAGGCCAAAAAAAGACCTGTTCAGTTGCTCAGAAAGGGGTTTTCTCTTATAACTCCTATTATGTTAAATAAAGGGTAATTTCTGACTTTTGTTATATTTAAGGAAAGGGAAAAGAAAGTGAGTTTGTATCATTACAGCAAGTTTTGGCGCTATGTATTCAGTTAATTGATTCGCTTCTTCTTTTGCAGTGGCAAAAACTCAAATACCTTTTTGTTCGTCTGCAATAACAGGGTCCCAGGTTTGCCCTGTATCCGGATTGTCCATCTGAACACCCCAATCAAACATTGCCTTCAACACAGGGATAAGCGTTTTTCCCCGTTCACTTAATTCATACTCCACGCGGGGAGGCTTCTCCTGGTACTCATGCCGTATAATTAGCCGATCTTCTTCCAATTCCCGAAGCTGTTGCGTCAAAATTTTACGTGATATGTCGGGCACCTGAACAGTGAGTTTGCCAAAGCGAACAGGTCCTTTAATGAGCCTGATCAGGATGATAGGCTTCCATTTACCCCCAATATATTGTACGGTTCGCACTACTGCACAGTTAAACGGATTGTTCTGATATTTTCTCATAGGTTACCTTTTTGTTACCTCAATTTTGCCTTTGGTTACGAACTGGTAACCAGAGATTAGGCTTAACGAAACAAATATCCGAAAATATATTAGTTTCTTTATGAAACAATAGTCATTTAAGTATATAAAATGGATAATCAACGAAATACCACGACGGAACTTGAAGGTAAAACAGCCCTCGTAACGGGTGGAACTAAAGGCATAGGAAAAGCAATTGCTGATAGATTAGCGCAGGCCGGGGCTAAAGTTATTGTTACCGCCAGAAATCACCCCGGCGATACAGAGTTGCAACATCATTTTATTGCAACGGACCTAACCCGGCCCGAGCAAGTTTCTGGATTCATAAATGAAGTAAACGAAAAGTTTGGGAGGATTGACATTCTGGTCAATAATATTGGTGGCCTTACCAGCCCCAGCGGAGGGTTTAGCGTCTTGACTGATGAACACTGGGAAAAGGAACTCCAATTTAACCTGCTGGCAGCAATTCGTTTGGACAGGGGATTATTGCCTAAAATGCTTGAACAAAAGAGTGGTGTGATCATTCATATCTCCACAACCAGCGCCATGCAACCGCTTTGGGACGTCAATATGGCATACGCTGTTGCCAAGGCTGCGCTTAACAGTTATAGTAAAGCACTGGCATTGGAATTAGGTAGCAAAGGAGTTAGGGTGTTAACGGTTTCTCCAGGACCAGTAAAAACGCCTATGATGGTAGAATTTTTACAAGGCTATGCTAAAACAGCCGGGATTACATTTGAAGAAGCGTCTCAAAACCTGATGAATAAAATCGGTGGTGTACCGATGGGAAGAATGAGTGAACCTGAAGAAATCGCTTCCCTCGTTCATTTTCTGGTATCACCAGCAGCTTCTTATTTAACAGGAGCAAACTATGTCATTGATGGGGGCGCGTTCCCTGTTGTGTAAGTTGCTTTAAAAATATAAAAATTCAGAATTCCAATT
>Ga0210040_10003056_pt1 | contig 22954 bp, 17 predicted proteins | sample CryGeyCG12114_NA_FD_185462 | JGI IMG/M metagenome (GOLD analysis project Ga0210040, IMG submission 185462) | Groundwater microbial communities from aquifer - Crystal Geyser CG19_WC_8/21/14_NA (SPAdes) (version 2) | ecosystem: Environmental > Aquatic > Deep subsurface > Groundwater | place: USA...
CCTCCCGCTGTCCGACCTCGGGCTCTCGCAGAACCCGGTCTCCGACCTGTCCCCGCTGGCCGGGACGACGACGCTGCGCGCGCTCGGCGTCGCGGCCGCGCAACTCACCGACATCTCGGCGCTCGCCGGCCACGAGGGGCTGGCCACCCTCGACCTCTCGGGCAACGCGATCACCGACGTCTCCCCGCTGGCGGGGCTGCCGACGCTCGACACCGTGCGCCTGGGCGGGAACGCGATCGTCGACCCCTCCCCGCTGGGCACCGTGCCGACGCTGCTGGTCCTGGACCTCTTCGGCAACCGGATCGAGGCCGTGGGCGGGCTGGCCGATGCCCCGCTGCTCCAGGAGCTCCAGCTGGGCGCCAACCCGCTCACCGACCTCCGCCCGCTGCTGCGGGTGGAGTCGCTGGTCGACCTGGGGCTCGACGAGACCGACAGCACCCGGCTGACCGGGATCGAGGAGCTGCGCGCCGCCGGTGTCTCGGTCAACGGGCTGGCCTAGAACCCGCCCGACCAGGCGGCCCGCATCACCCTCCCGGACGTGGCAGTGGTCACATCGGCGGACCCCGGGCAGGCACATCGTCGTCGTCCAGGCATGATCCTCCCGGATCACCGAGCACGCGTTCGACCCCACAGCTGGTGACCGGCCGACAGGCCGGTCCCCGATGATCGGAGCCACGTTGCACATCGGAGTGCCGCGCGAGACCCGCCCCCGCGAGACACGGGTGGCCGCGACGCCGACCACGGTGACCCAGTTGGTCACCCTGGGCTACGACGTCGTCGTCGAGGCCGGGGCCGGGGAGGCCAGCAGCTTCCCGGACGAGGCCTACACCGGCGCCGGCGCGCGCGTCGGCACCGCCGACGAGGCGTGGCAGGCCGACGTCGTGCTGCGGGTCAACGCCCCCTCGGTCGAGGAGATCGGCCGGCTCCAGGACGGCGCCACCCTGATCGGCCTGATCAGCCCGGCGTTCAACCCCGAGCTGGTCGATGCGCTCGCCTCCCGGCCCATCACCGTGCTGGCGATGGACGCCGTGCCGCGCATCTCCCGCGCGCAGTCCCTCGACGTGCTCAGCTCCATGGCCAACATCGCCGGCTACCGCGCCGTCGTCGAGGCCGCCCACGTCTTCGGCCGCTTCTTCACCGGCCAGGTCACCGCCGCGGGCAAGGTCCCCCCGGCCAAGGTGCTCGTCGCCGGCGCCGGCGTGGCCGGCCTGGCCGCCATCGGCGCCGCCAGCAGCCTGGGTGCCATCGTCCGCGCCACCGACGTGCGCCCCGAGGTCGCCGAGCAGGTGCGCTCGCTGGGCGGCGAGTACGTCGCCGTGCCCGCCGGCGAGCAGGAGGTCAGCGCCGACGGCTACGCCCGCGAGATGGGTGAGGACTTCAACCGCCGGGCCGCCGAGATGTACGCCGAGCAGGCGAGGGACGTCGACATCGTCATCACCACCGCGCTGATCCCCGGGCGCCCGGCGCCGCGGTTGATCACCGAGGAGATGGTCGCCTCGATGAGCTCGGGTTCGGTCCTCGTCGACATGGCCGCAGCACAGGGCGGCAACGTCGCGGGCTCCGTGCCCGACGAGATCGTGGTGACCCCGAACGGCGTCACGATCATCGGCTACACCGACCTCCCCGCCCGGCTGCCGGCGCAGGCCTCGCAGCTCTACGGCACCAACCTGGTCAACCTGCTCAAGCTGCTGACGCCGGGCAAGGACGGCGCGCTGGTCCTCGACATGGACGACGTCGTGCAGCGGGCGATGACGGTGGTGCACCGGGGCGAGACGACCTGGCCCCCGCCGCCGGTCCAGGTCTCCGCCGCGCCGGCGCCCGGCGCGTCCGTGGCGCCCCGGCAGCCCGCTCCCCCGCCGGAGCCACCCAAGCCCGGCCGCCGCCTCGCGCTGGTCGGGCTGGGCGCCGCGCTGCTGTTCCTCCTCGCGGGCTTCTCGCCCAGCGAGCTGGTCCAGCACCTCACGGTGTTCGCGCTCGCCGTCGTCGTCGGCTTCTACGTCATCAGCGGCGTGCACCACGCGCTGCACACCCCGCTGATGAGCGTCACCAACGCGATCTCCGGGATCATCGTGGTCGGCGCCCTGCTGCAGATCGGGCACGACGACGCGCTGGTGACCGCCCTGGCCTTCGTGGCCATCCTCCTCGCCAGCATCAACGTCTTCGGTGGCTTCGCCGTCACCCGCCGCATGCTCGGCATGTTCACCCGCGGCCCGAGCACGGGGAGTGCAGCCCGATGACCGCCACCACCGCCGCGTCCGCGGCCTACATCGTCGCCGCGCTGCTGTTCATCCTCAGCCTCGCCGGCCTGTCGAAGCACGAGACGGCCAAGACGGGCAACGCCTACGGCATGGCCGGCATGGTCATCGCGCTGCTCGCCACCATCGGCCTCGCGGTCGACCACGGTCTCTCCGGCACCGGCGCCCTCCTCATGGCCGTCGCCGTCGTCATCGGCGCCGCCATCGGCCTGTGGCGGGCGGCGAAGGTCGAGATGACCGGGATGCCCGAGCTCATCGCCATCCTGCACAGCTTCGTCGGCCTCGCCGCGGTGCTCGTGGGCTGGAACGGCTACCTGTCGGTCGAGGCCGACCTGGAGAACCAGACCGAGGTCTCCTCCGACCTGCTGGGCATCCACTCCGCCGAGGTGGCGATCGGCGTCTTCATCGGCGCGGTCACCTTCACCGGCTCGATCGTGGCCTTCCTCAAGCTGTCGGGCCGCATCAAGAGCAACCCGCTGGTGCTGCCGGGCAAGAACTGGCTCAACCTCGGGGCGCTGGCCGCGTTCGCCGCGCTGACGGTCGTCTTCGTGATCGAGCCCAACCTGCCGGTCCTCGCCGTCCTCACCGTGCTGGCGCTGGCCCTGGGCTGGCACCTGGTGGCCTCCATCGGCGGCGGCGACATGCCGGTCGTCGTCTCGATGCTCAACAGCTACTCCGGCTGGGCCGCGGCGGCGTCGGGCTTCCTGCTCGGCAACGACCTGCTGATCATCACCGGTGCGCTGGTCGGCTCCTCGGGTGCCTACCTCTCCTACATCATGTGCAAGGCGATGAACCGGTCGTTCATCTCGGTGATCGCCGGCGGCTTCGGCAACGAGGGCAGCGCCGCGGCCTCCGATGTCGACTACGGCGAGCACACCGAGATCAGCGCCGAGGACACCGCCGAGCTGTTGCGCGAGGCCTCCTCGGTGGTCATCACCCCCGGCTACGGCATGGCGGTGGCCCAGGCGCAGGGCGCGGTCGCCGACCTGACCCGCAAGCTCACCGAGCGCGGCGTCGAGGTGCGCTTCGGCATCCACCCGGTGGCCGGGCGGCTGCCGGGGCACATGAACGTGCTGTTGGCCGAGGCGAAGGTGCCCTACGACGTCGTCCTGGAGATGGACGAGATCAACGACGACCTGGCCGCCACCTCCGTCGTCCTGGTCATCGGCGCCAACGACACGGTGAACCCGGCCGCCGCCGACGACCCCACGAGCCCGATCGCCGGTATGCCGGTCCTCCGGGTGTGGGAGGCGGAGCGGGTCGTGGTGTTCAAGCGGTCGATGAACACCGGCTACGCCGGCGTGCAGAACCCGCTGTTCTTCCGGGAGAACAGCCGGATGCTGTTCGGCGACGCACGCGAGCGGGTGGAGGACATCCTGCGGGCGCTCTGACGCCTGCCGGGCTCCGGCCGGCCGGCCGCCTGCGACCAGGGGTGGACCGGCCCGGCGGGCGGGGGCCGTACCCGCGCCGTCGCGGCTATGATTCCGGTGCGTCAAGACAACCGGCGCATGGAGGGGTCCCTCCAATGGAGCACCCCGGGAAGCCGGGAGCTTGCCCATCCCACCGGCACAGCACGTCCGGTGAGACCTGACACGGAGCACGACGTGACATCCCCCGACGCCGACGGCCAGGACGCCGCCATCGTCCGGTCGGTCTTCGACGAACTCGGCCGTCTCAACGTCGCCGAGCACTCCCTGGCGTCGGTCGTCCGCACGGTCACCGAGCTGACGGCGCGGGTCCTGCCCGGAGAGCCGATCGCCTCGGTGACCATCCTGCGGGGCGGGCGGGCCAGCACCGTGGCGTCCAGCGGCGAGCTCGCCCTCGAACTCGACGAGGAGCAGTACCGGCTCGGCGCGGGACCCTGCCTGAGCGCGGCCGCGACCGGGCAGCCGTCGGAGATCCCCGACATGCGTCTGGACCAGCAGTGGCCCGCCTTCGCCGCGGTCGCGGCCGGGGCCGGGTGCGACAGCATGCTGTCCCACCCGCTGCCCGCGCGGGAGCAGGTGTCCGGTGCGCTGAACGTGTACGCCCGCGAGCTCAGCACGGCCGACCAGCCGACCCGGGACCTGCTGGCCCGGCTCACCGCCCACGCCGTCGTCCCGGTGTCGAACGCGTACCTCTACGAGGCGGCCGTCGCGCGGGCCGAGCACCTGCAGTCCGCGCTGGACTCCCGGGCGGTCATCGACCAGGCCAAGGGCATCCTCATGGAGCGGTTCCGGCTCACGCCCGATGCCGCCTTCCAGGCCCTGACCCGTGTGTCGATGGAGACCAACACCAAGCTGCGCGACGTCGCGCTGCGGTTCGTGGCGACCGGCGAGCTCCGGCAGGACTGACCGACCGGGACGCCGTCAGGCCGGCGGGGGTCCGGTGCTCCCGCCGTCGCGCCGCACGAGATCGCCCACGGCCTCCTCCAGCCGGGCCCAGGTGCCGCTCCACTCCACCAGCGGCTCGAGGATGCGCTCGAAGACCACGAGCTGCTGGTCGAAGGCGTCCAGCTGGGCGCGCATGCCGGCGATCGACGCCCGCTGGGCCGCCACCATGTCGGCCACGGCCCGCAGCTGGGCGGCCGACATGGCCCCGGGCGGGCTGGGCAGTGCCGGGAGGGACAGCCGTGACGGCACCGATCCGGCAGCGGTGCGCGCCCGGTCGGTGAAGCCCCGGAGCTGCTGCACGAACTCCTCGACGGACCGCCCGACGATGCTGCCCGGCGGCACCGGACGGTCGGCCGCCGGTTGCTCCTCGCTCATGACCGAACGCTATGCCGGGGACGGCGCCGGGGCGAGCCGTGCGGCCAGGTCGCGCCCGACGCCGTGGGCCGGCGCACGGCAGACTGGCGGGCGGCGCGCGGCCCGGCGCGCACACCGATGTGCAGCAGTCGACGGAGGAGAGCCATGCGCCCGACCGCCCTCCGCCTGTTGGTGGTCCTGCTGGCCGTCGTCTGCGGGCTGACCGGGTGCGGGAGCAACCGCGGCCCGCGGTCCTCCGGCGACGGGGCTGGCACCCCGTCCGCCACGACCACGGCGTCGACACCACGCACGGCCGACCCGGCCCCCGCCACCCCCGCGCCGGTCGGGGACCCGGAGCAGCAGGTGACCGCTGCGCTGGACGGGCTGGACCGGCGTGCCCGCATCGCCCAGCTGTTCGTCGTCGGCGTCCCGGCGGACCGGCCCGACCGCGGCGCCACCCTCGCCGGGCAGGGCGTGGGCGGCACGTTCCTCGCCGGCCGTCCGCCCGCGTCGGCCGCCGAACTGGCCCGGCTGACCGCCGGTTGGCGGGAGCGCAGCTCGGGCCCGGGCCTGTGGATCGCCGTCGACCAGGAGGGCGGCAGCGTGCAGAGCCTCAAGGGCGCCGGCTTCGACCGCCTCCCGCCCGCCACCGCGCAGGGCGACCTGCCCGCCGACCGGCTGACGGCGCTGGCCACCACGCTGGGAGGCCAGCTGGCGAGCGCGGGGGTGAACCTGGACCTCGCTCCGGTGGTCGACGTGGTGCCGGCCGGGACCGAGAGCACGAACGGCCCGATCGGGTTCTACGACCGGCAGTACGGCGCCACGGCCGCGGAGGTCGTCCCGGCGGCGACGGCGATCGTCGACGGGCTGGCCGGCGCGGGGGTCACCGCGACGCTCAAGCACTTCCCGGGCCTGGGCCGGGTGCGCGGCAACACCGACGACACCCCGGACGTCGTCGACCCGGACACCTCGGCCGGCGACGAGTCGGGAAGCGCCTTCGCGGGCACCCTGTCGGCCACGGCGGCGCACCCGATGGTCATGCTGTCGTCGGCGACCTATCCCCGCATCGACCCGGCGAACCGGGCGGTGTTCTCCCCCGTCGTCGTCCGCGATCTGCTGCGCGGAGGCCTGGGGTTCTCCGGCCCGGTCATCTCCGACGACCTGGGCAATGCCACGGCGGTGGCGGACGTCCCGGTGGGCGAGCGTGCGGTGCGCTTCCTGGCCGCGGGCGGCACCCTGGTGCTCACCGTCGCCCCGGACACCTTCCCGGTGATGCTGGACGCGGTGATCGCCCGCGACGCCGCGGATCCGGCGTTCGCCGCGACGGTCGACGCCGCCGTCCGCACGGCCCTGCTCGCCAAGGCGCAGGCCGGCCTCCTGCACTGACCGACGGCAATCACACCCGGGAAGGACGACGAGGCGTTGCGGCTCAGTACCAGCCCGTGGACTGGGAGTGCGCCCAGGCGCCGCAGGGCGAACCGAACCGGTTGTTGATGTAGATCAGGCCGGCGTCGATCTGGCGGTAGCCGTTCGAGGTCTTGGCGATCCCGGTGCCGGCCCAGGTGCTGTTCAGGAACTGCGGGATGCCGTACGCGGTGCTGGAGGGGTTCTGCGCGTTGGGGTTCCAGCCGCTCTCCTTGCCCCACAGCTTCTCGAGGCAGGAGAACTGCGAGCTGTTGCCGCCGAGCTTCTGCAGCGCGTAGCTCTGGTAGGAGCCCGACGGCGCCGCTGCAGCGACGCTCGTGCCGCCACCGGTCCGGGCCGGGGCCGGCGCCTGTGCCTGCGCCTTGCGAGCGGCCTCCGCGACGCGGGCGGCCTCCGCGACGCGGGCGGCCTCCGCGACGCGGGCGGCCTCGGCGACGCGGGCGGCCTCGGCGACGCGGGCGGCCTCGGCGACGCGGGCGGCCTCGGCGCGAGCGGCCGCTTCGGCGGCGAGGCGGGCGGCCTCCTCGGCGGCACGGCGGTCCCGCTCGGCCTGCTCGGCGGCCAGCTGCGTGAGCGCGGCGGTGACCTGGTCGGCGTCCCGCGCGCTGCGGCTGGCAGCCAGCTGCTCGAGCGGTGCGACGGCGTCGTCGTCGAGCCCGGCCGCCGGCTCCGCGGAGATGCCGAGCTGCTGGGCGACGCTCATCGACTCGGTCTGCGCGACGGCCTGCGCCTCGGGCTCCCCGGTGGTCAGGACGCCGACCATGACGGCGCCGGCGGTGGCCACGCCGATGAGTGCGGCGGACCGGCGGGCACCCAGGGGCGGGCGGTTGCGGAGGCGTGCAGGCATGGTGGTGCGGAGGTTCATGAGGAGGTTCTGCTCCGGGTGTCAGGGCGCAGCAGAGCGACCGCCCTCCCAGGGGGCGGTGCGGATCTGCGGCTGTCCAGTTCTTCCGTGAGCCGCCTACCGAGTTAGCTGACGGATTCGGGCGGGAAGTAGCCCTACCCGCCCCGGACTGGAGGTCCGGGGCCGGGATTCACCCCAGTTGTGCGGTGGGTCCCCGGCTCGCCCGCGGGCGATTCGGCGGCGTCCGGCGCAGCACCCTCGGTGAGGGGACCGCCGACCGGACCGAGCCAACCTAACCGCCGTTATCGGCCCGTGACAGACGTTCAACGACATTTCTCACGTGACACATGTCCCCTTGACGCGCGTCCGCGGAGCGTCAGGGCAGCCGCCAGACGGTCGTGCGCCGCACGCGGGGCGGGCGGCCCGGCGCGTCCTCGGTGTCGACGACGTCGTGCACGGAGGCCTCCATCAGCCGGTCGTGCGGGAGGTAGGGCCGGCCGGGGTCGCCGATGAGCACCTCGGCGCCGGCGGCCCGGGCGGCGTCGAGGAACGGCAGCACCCGCTCGGTCATGGTCCGGTCGTAGCAGACGTCACCGGCGAGGACGACGTCCACCGCGGGGGGCGGCTCCCCCAGCAGGTCGCCCACCGGCTCGATCCCGGTGACGGCGTTGAGCGTCGCGTTCTCCGGGATGGCGGCCAGCCCGAAGGGGTCGATCTCGCTGGCCACCACCCGCGTGGCACCGGCGAGGACCGCCGCGACGGCCACGAGGCCGCTGCCGGCCCCCAGGTCGAGCACGGAGCGGCCCGCGACGAGCTCAGGGGTGTCGAGCACGTGGCGGGCCAGCGCCTGCCCACCGGGCCAGGCGGCCGCCCAGAACGGCGGCTCCAGCTCGATGCGGCCCTGCTCGACCTCCATCGCCTCCCAGAGCGCGACGACGTCGGCGGCGACCAGCAGCTGCACCTCGGGCACCAGCGAGGGCCGGGCCGGCCGGGTGTGGGCGCGGATGAAGGCGGCGGGGACGGGCACCCCGTCAGTCTCGCCGGGCCGGGTGCGGTGCCGTGCGGTGGGTCGGGCTACTTCCCGGCGCCGCCCCGGGCGGCGATGCCCCGGGCGATGAGCCGCCAGTAGGTGCCCGGCCGCAGCCGCACCAGCAGGTCGGGCACCTTGGCGCTCAGCCCGATGAGCAGCCGGGGCCGGCGCGCCTCGATGGCGGCGACGATCCGGGCGGCCGCCTTCTCCGGCGGGATGCGCAGCAGCTTGGCCATCTGCTCGCGGCCCGCGGCGACCTCCTCGGCGTCCACGCCCGAGCCCAGGCGGGCGGTCTCGGCGATCCGCGTGCGGATGCCACCGGGGTGGACCACGGTCACGCCGACACCGTCGTCGGCCAGCTCGTGCCGCAGCGACTCGCTGAAGCCCCGGACGGCGAACTTGCTGGCGGCATAGGCGGCCTGTCCTGGCGGCGCGAAGATGCCGAAGACGCTGGAGACGTTGACCAGGTGCGAGCCCGGGTTCGCCTTGAGCACCGGCAGCAGCGCCGCGGTGAGCCGGACGACGGCCCGGAAGTTGATCGCCAGCACCCAGTCGAACTCCTCGAGGGTGACCTGGTCGAAACGCCCGCCCAGCGCGACGCCGGCGTTGTTGACCAGCAGCGTCGTCCCTGGATGCGCACCGACAAGCGTCGCGCCCAGGGCATCGGTGGCCGCCTCGTCCGCGAGGTCGACGACGTAGGTGTCGACCTCGAGCTGAGGGTGAGCCACGCGGATGCGGCCGGCGACGGCAGCCAGCCGGTCGGCGTCCCGGTCGACCAGCACCAGGGAGCTGCCACGGTCGGCGAGCTGCACGGCCAGGGCCTCGCCGATGCCGCTGGCCGCGCCGGTGACGACGGCGGTGCCGCCGGCGAACGCGTAGGCGCCCATCAGGCGGCCGCCCGCTCGGCCCGGACCGGAACGGCGCTGAACGCGATGCCCTCGTCCTCCAGCGGCCCGCGGCGCATGAGCCACACGTCGCGGATGTAGTTCTGGTGCAGCCTCCACGGCGTGCGGCTGCCCTGCTTGGGCAGCTGGGCGAGGCTGCGCTGGACGTAACCCGCGGCCAGGTCCAGGAAGGGCAGGTCGGCACCCTCGGGCGGGGCGAGCGGGGTGGCGACGGCGAGCCCGCGGCGGTCCATGTGCTGGAGCAGCCGGGTCACGTAGCGGTTGACCAGGTCGGCCTTGAGCGTCCAGGAGGCGTTCGTGTAGCCGATGACCATGGAGAAGTTGGGGACGCCGGAGAGCATCATCCCCTTGTAGGAGACGGTCTCGGACACGTCGACGGGCTCGCCGTCCAGGCGCAGCGTCATCCCGCCCATCGCCAGCAGGTTCAGCCCGGTCGCGCTGACGACCACGTCGGCGTCCAGGTGCTGGCCGGACCCGAGCTCGATGCCCGTCTCGGTGAAGGTGGCGATCCGGTCGGTGACCATCGAGGCCTTGCCGCTGCGCAGGGTGCGGAACAGGTCGCCGTCGGGGACCAGGCACAGGCGCTGGTCCCACGGGGCGTACGGCGGGTTGAAGTGGGTGTCCACGTCGACGCCGGCCGGCAGCTGCTTCTCGGTGAGCGTGCGGATCAGCTTGCGCACGCCGTTCGGCCAGCGCCGGCTGGCCTGGAACAGCGCGGTGGTGGTGAGCACGTTCTTCCACCGCACGATCGGATAGGCGACCTTCGGCGGCAGCTTGCTGCGCAACAGCTCGGCGAGCGGGTCCTTCCCGGGCAGCGACATGATGAAGCTCGGTGTCCGCTGGAGCATCGTCACGTGCTCCGCGTCGTCGGCCAGGTTGGGCACCAGCGTGACGGCGGTGGCACCGCTGCCGATGACGACGACCCGCTTGCCGGTGGCGTCGAAGTCCTCCGGCCAGTGCTGGGGGTGGATCAGCTGCCCGGTGAACCGCTCCTCGCCGGGGAACTCCGGCCGGAAGCCCTCGTCGTAGCGGTAGTAGCCGGAGCAGACCGAGAGCCACGAGCAGGTCAGCTGCACGGTCTCCCCCGTGTCGGTGCGCCGGGCGGTGACCGTCCAGCGCGCCTGCGCGCTGGACCAGTCGGCGGAGACCACCTCGTGGTGGAAGCGGATCTTCTCCTCGACGCCGTACTCGCGGGCGGTGTCCACGATGTACTCGCGGATCGCCTCGCCGTCGGCGATCGCCTTCGCGCCGGTCCACGGGCGGAAGGCGTAGCCGAGGGTGAACATGTCGGAGTCCGAGCGGATGCCCGGGTAGCGGAACAGGTCCCAGGTGCCACCGATGGCCCCGCGCGACTCGAGCACCGCGTAGGTCTTGTCGGAGCACTCGGTCTGCAGGTGGCAGGCGGCACCGATGCCCGACAACCCTGCGCCGACAACGAGGACGTCCACGTGCTCCGGGCTCATGTGCACACTCCAGGAACGGGCCGGCCGGAGCCGGGCGAGGGGTTCGGCGCTGCCGCGGAACCGGGCACCGGGTTCGGGCAGCACCGACGTTATCGACACTCCGTCGATCGAGTCAACAGGGTGTCGAGTCGCGGTTCCGCGCCGGTACCCTCCGGGCATGTCCGACGGCACTGCTCCCCCGCTGGCAGCCGGCCGCGGCCGTCGTCCGGCGCGCGCGACCGGGGACGACCGGGAGCTGGCCATCCTGGCGACGGCGGAGCGGTTGCTCGAGGAGCGCTCCCTCGGCGCGATCTCGGTCGACGACCTGGCCCGTGGTGCGGGCATCTCCCGGCCGACCTTCTACTTCTACTTCCCGTCGAAGGACGCTGTCCTGCTCACCCTGCTCGACCGGGTGGTCGCCGAGGCCGACGCAGCGATGGACGCGGTCTTCGACGGGTCGGCCGACGGGCCCCGGGAAGCCTGGCAGCGGGTGCTGGGCGCCTACCACGACACGTTCCGCCGCCACCGCGCACTCACGGTCGCCTGGGCGGAGGCGCGGACCTCGAGCGCGGCCGTGCGGACGCTCTGGGCGGAGGTCGTCGAGCGCTGGGTGCAGCGCTGCGCCACGGCCATCGAGGCCGAGCGGGCCCGCGGTGCGGCACCCGCCGGGCCGGCGGCGCGCGACCTGGCCATCGCGCTCACCTCGATGAACGAGCGGGTGATCTACGCCTCGCTCAGCGGCGACGGGCCGGCGGTGGCCGACACGGACGTCGTCCCGGTGCTCCTGCGGGTCTGGCTCGCCGCCGTGTACGGCGCCGAGCCTCGCTGACCCGGGTCGACCCCGTCGTTCGCCCGGACCCGGTCAGCCGACCTCGACCACGGCCCCCTCGTCGGCCTCGATCTCCTTGCCCGTCGCACCGGTGCGGACCACGGTCACCGGGCACGGAGCGTGGTGCACCAGCTTGTCGCTGACCGAACCCAGGAGCAGGCCGGAGAAGCCGCCCCGACCCCGGGGCCCCATGACGAGCAGGCTGGCGTTCTCGGCCGCCTGCATCAGCGCCTGCGCCGGCGCACGGTGCACGACGTGGCAGGTGACCTGGCAGTCGGCGTCCAGCTGCGCGACGGCGACGTGCGCCTCCAGCTCGCCCCGGACGGCCTCCTCGTAGTCGGCGAGCGGGGGCACGTACCCGGGCGTCCAGGTGGCGGGCTGCGGTGCGGTCGTCATCGACCACGCCCGGACGACGTGCAACTGGAGGTCGGCCCTGGCGGCGAGCCTCCCGGCCCATCTCAGCGCCTCCTGCGCGCTCTTCGAGCCGTCGTGCGCGACGACCACCCCACCGTCGAGCTGAACCGTCTCGGCGACCTCGTCCACGGTTGGACCTCCCTGTCAGCTGCGGCACCGGTGCGCAGCGCACCGGTGGCCCCTTCCTACCGCACGCACGGAGCAGCGGTCGGGGTCCGGTGCCGTCGGGCGAGCGGGCGGGTCAGGAGGAGACGGTGGCCGGACGTCGGAGGAGCACCACGCCGTCGCCGGCGCCGCGCTGCCCGGGGGGCCCGTCGGCGGCGGTGCGGCCGCCGGGCGCCTCGGAGCCGACCAGCGCCGGGTCGTACTCCCCGCCCTCCACCGCGATGTTGGGCTCGACGACGTGGGGCACCGTGGCCGCCACGGCCTGCAGGGCTTCGCCGATCCGGCTGCTCAGGCCGCGCAGCGACTGATGGGCCTGGTCGCGCTGGCGGCGCAGGTCGGCCACCTCGGCCTGCAGCTGGGCGAGCCGCTCCGCGGCCGTGGCCGTCGCCTCCTCGCGCTCGCGGGCCGCCTCCTCGTCCACGCGCCGGCGCTCGACGGCTGCGGCGGCGGCCAGCCGGTCGCGCTCGTGGGCGGCCTCCTCGCCCAGCCGGTCGCGCTCCGCGGCAGCCGAGCGGTGCACCTCGGCGGCCTCCGCCCGGGCGCGGTCCAGCACCGAGTGCGCCACGGCCCGCTGCTTCCGGGCCTGGTCGCGCAGCTCGTCGGCGGCGCGGACCGCCGTCTCCTTGATCTCGCGGGCCTTCCGCAGGCGGGCGTCGGCCTCGCTGCGGGCCTCGGCCAGCAGGTGCTCGGCCTCCCGGGCCCCGTTCTCGGTCATGGCGGCCGCCTCGTCGGCGGCCAGCTGCAGCATCTCCTCGACGCGCTCGGACACCGGGAACGCCACCCGCCCGCGCGGCGCGTCGGCCAGCAGGCGGCGGGAGATCTCCAACTCCGCGGAGCAGGCGCCGAAGCGGGCCAGCAGGTCGTCGACCTGGCGTCGCACGGAGCGCAGCTCCGACTCCGCCCAGGAGACGTAGGTGTCGACCTCCGCCGGGTCGTAGCCGCGCATCCTGCTCCGGAAGACCGGCGCGGATCCGAGCATCGTGTCCAGCGCCCCGGTGAAGGCGGGGAGCGACGACCCTCCGCGCGCACCGCCCTGATCGCCGGAACCGGTCCCCGCTCGCACCGCCATCGCGCCGCCCCCTCGCCCTTCGGTGGTATCGATCCGGACAGTGCCAGAACGGGAAGGGGCCCGTGGCGCGCCGTGACCGGACCGTGAACTGCCACGGGCGTAGTTCGTCGCGTGGTGGCGAGTCAGTTACGCAGCGAAGTCGCTCGGTGCACCTGACGTCGGACGGGGAATGCCACCCCGGCCCGGTAGGTTCTCCCGGCCAGTAGTTGCACTCTCAATCACCTCAGGGGCGGTCATGCAGTTCGGCATCTTCACGGTCAGCGACATCACCCCGGACCCGACCACCGGTCGCACGCCGACCGAGGCCGAGCGGATCAAGGCCGTCCTCGCCATTGCGCAGAAGGCCGAGGAGGTGGGCCTGGACGTCTTCGCCCTCGGCGAGCACCACAACCCGCCGTTCTTCTCCTCCTCCCCCACCACCACGCTGGCGCACATCGCGGCGCGGACCTCGACGCTCCAACTGTCGACCGCCACGACGCTGATCACCACCAACGACCCGGTGAAGATCGCCGAGGACTACGCGATGCTCCAGCACCTCGCCGACGGGCGGGTGGACCTGACGCTGGGCCGCGGCAACACCGGCCCGGTCTACCCGTGGTTCGGGCAGGACATCCGCAACGGCATCGAGCTGGCCGTCGAGAACTACGCCCTGCTGCGCCGGCTGTGGACCGAGGACGTCGTCGACTGGCAGGGGAAGTTCCGCACCCCGCTCCAGGGCTTCACATCGACGCCCCGCCCGCTGGACGGCGTTCCGCCGTTCGTGTGGCACGGCTCGATCCGCTCCCCGCAGATCGCCGAGCAGGCCGCGTACTACGGCGACGGGTTCTTCTCCAACCACATCTTCTGGCCGCCGGAGCACACCCAGCGGATGGTCGAGTTCTACCGGCGGCGCTACGAGCACTACGGCCACGGCAGCGCCGACCAGGCCATCGTGGGCCTGGGCGGGCAGGTGTTCATGCGGCGGAACAGCCAGGACGCGCTCGCGGAGTTTCGGCCGTACTTCGACAACGCGCCGGTCTACGGGCACGGCCCCTCGCTCGAGCAGTTCTCGAGCCAGACCCCGCTGACCGTGGGCAGTCCGCAGCAGGTCGTCGAGCGCACCCTCGGCTTCCGCGACTACGTGGGCGACTACCAGCGCCAGCTGTTCCTCATCGACCACGCCGGGCTGCCGCTGAAGACGGTCCTCGAGCAGCTCGACCTGCTCGGCGAGGAGGTCGTGCCGGTGCTGCGCCGGGAGTTCGCCGCCCTCAAGCCCGCCCACGTGCCCGACGCCCCCACCCACGCCTCCCGCGTCGCCGCGGCGGGCGGCCCGACGGACGCCACCGTCCACGCCGGTGCCGACTCCGTGACCGGCCAGGCCCCGCCGCAGGCCCGCGAGGAGGTCGAGGTCCGATGAGCACCCGCACGATCGCCGTCGTCAGCGCCGGGCTGAGCACTCCCAGCTCGACCCGGCTGCTGGCCGACCGGCTGACCGCGGCCACCGTCGCCGCGCTGGCCGACCGCGGCATCACCGCCACCGTCGAGGCCGTCGAGCTGCGCGAGCACGCCCGGGACCTCGCCGACGACCTGCTGACCGGTTTCGCGAACAAACCGCTGCAGGCCGCCGTCGACACCGTGGTCAGGGCCGACGCGGTGATCGCGGTGACGCCGATCTTCTCGGCGTCCTACAGCGGTCTGTTCAAGACCTTCTTCGACGTCCTCGACAAGGATGCGCTCGTCGGCACGCCGGTGCTCATGGGCGCGACGGCCGGCACGGCCCGGCATTCGCTGGCCCTGGAGCACGCCCTCCGGCCGCTGTTCGCCTACCTGCGCGCGACCGTCGTCCCCACCGCCGTGTTCGCCGCCGCCGAGGACTGGGCGGGCTCGGGCGAGGCCGGACGCGGGCTGGCCGACCGGGTGGCCCGGGCCGCCGGGGAGCTCGCCGATCTGGTGGCCGGCCGTCCGCCTGCCGCGCCGGTGGACCTGTTCGCCGACCCCGCGACGTCCTTCGAGGACCTGCTCCGCGGCAGCTGACCCTGCACCTCAAGTGAAGGGTCAGCCCACGGCGTCGGGCGACGGCGGAGCGCTGCCGCCCTGGGGCGACTCCCCCGCCATGAGCGCGATGATCGCGGCCCGGTCGGCCGCGGACGGGAGCCCCCAGGCCGGGTCGTAGCCGTAGACCTCGTGCAGCGGGGTGGACGCCGTCCGCCCGGTGAGCACCTCCACCGACCCGGAGTCGATCAGCCCGGGGTGCTCGACGCCGCAGGCCTCGGCGACCTTGACCAGGTCGCGGCGCACCGTCTGCACGTAGGTGGCGGCCCGCACCGACTTGAGCGCCGGGTCCAGCCCGTGCGCCAGCCAGGGGTTCTGCGTCGCGACGCCGGTCGGGCAGGTGTCGGTGTGGCACTTCTGCGCCTGGATGCAGCCGATCGCCAGCATCGCCTCCCGGGCGACGTTCACCACGTCGCAGCCCAGGGCGAAGGCGACGACGGCGTTGTCGGGCAGGCCGAGCTTGCCGCCTCCCTGGAAGACGACGTCCTCGTGCAGGCCCTTGCGGGCGAAGGTCGCGTAGACGCGGGCGAAGCCCAGCTGGAAGGGCAGGGACACCGAGTCGGTGAAGATCAGCGGCGCGGCGCCCGTGCCGCCCTCTCCCCCGTCGATCGTCACGAAGTCGACCCCGCGGCCGCCCGCCACCATCCGGTCGGTGAGCTCCTCCCAGAAACCCATGTCGCCGACGGCGGACTTGATCCCGACCGGGAGACCTGTCTCCGCGGCCAGGAGCTCGACCCAGTCCAGCAGGCTGTCGACGTCGGAGAACTCGGCGTGCCGCGACGGGCTGATGCAGTCCTCGCCCACGGGGATGCCCCGCGTCGCGGCGATCTCGGCCGACACCTTCGCCGCCGGGAGCACCCCGCCCAGCCCGGGCTTGGCCCCCTGGCTGAGCTTGATCTCCAGGGCACGGACCGGTGCGCCGGCGACCACATCTTTCAGTCGCTGCAGGTCGAAGCGGCCGTGCTCGTCGCGGCAGCCGAAGTAGGCCGTGCCGAGCTGGAGGACCAGCTCGCCGCCGTGCCGGTGGTGCGGCGAGAGCCCGCCCTCACCGGTGTTGTGCAGGCAGCCGGCCAGCGCCGCGCCGCGGTTGAGCGCCTCGACCGCTGCGCCGGACAGCGAGCCGAAGCTCATCCCGGAGATGTTCACGACCGACGGGGGCCGGAAGGCGTGCCGGCGTCCACGGGCCGCGCCGAGCACCTTGGCGGCCGGCAGGCCGACGCCGTGCCCGGCGTGCACGTCGGTCGCCGGGACCGCCCGGCCGAACGTCTTGTGGTTGATGACGGGGTAGCCGGCGGTGTACTCGATGTCGTTGTCGGTGCCGAAGCCGAAGTAGTTGTTCTCGCCCTTCGCCGAGGCGTACACCCAGCGGCGCTGGTCGCGGGTGAAGGGCCGCTCCTCGTTGTTGCCGGCCACCAGGTACTGGCGCAGCTCCGGGCCGACCAGCTCCAGCAGGTACCGGGCGTGCCCGAGCACGGGGAAGTTGCGCAGCAGCGAGTGCTCGCGCTGCACCAGGTCGCGGACGGCGACGGCTGCGACGGCGGACAGGCCCGCGGCGGCCGCGCGGGTGACGTGGTTCATGGCCCCACGATCGCAGCGCGGAGCCTCTGGCGATACCCGGGACCGCGGGGGCTCAGTAGTAGGCCGAGCCCCCGCGCAGCCGGGCCCGCACCGCGGTGGCCAGCGGCGCCAGGACGACACCGTCGCGCGCCAGCCGCGCCCGCAGCTCGCGCCGGTGCCGCAGCACCCCGACCAGGCCGATCGCCCAGAACACGTACTGCACGGCGAAGGCGGCCCGGAAGGCACCCAGGTCGTAGTCGGTCGACGCGCCCGGCGTGAGCAGGTCGAGCACGGCACCGATGGCGAGGATGGTCAGCAGCGAGGCGACGAACCCGCCGACGTTCACGACCCCGCTGGCGCTGCCCAGCCGCTCCGCCGGGTTCTCGGTGCGGGCGTAGTCGAAGCCGATCATCGAGCCGGGGCCGTTGGTGCCCAGGACGACGACGAGCAGGACCAGCAGCGGCAGGGGCGCACGTCCCGGCCACGCCAGCACGACCGTCCAGGACGCCGCGGTGGCGCCGAGGATGGAGAAGACCAGCACCGACCGGCGCAGCGGCCAGCGCCCGCACAACCGGCCCAGCAGGGGGCCGACGCCCATGCCCACGAGGACCAGGAGGGTGAGCAGCCCTGCCGCCGTCCCCGCGGAGAGCCCCTGCCCCACGACGAGGAACGGGTAGCCCCAGAGCAGCGCGAAGACGGTGCCGGAGAACTGGGTGACCAGGTGCGTGTAGAGGCCGATGCGCGTGCCCGGCTCCCGCCAGGTGTCCAGCAAGGTGGCGCGCAGTTCGGCCAGACCGACGGCGGGCCCGCGCACCGTGCCCCCCGGGGCGTCGCGCAGCGCGACCAGCACGAGCACCGCCACCAGCAGGCCCGTGGCGGCGGCACCGAGGAAGGTCGCTTCCCACGAGGTGCCGTGCAGCAGGGCCACCAGCGGATAGGCCGCGAGCACGGAGCCGAGCTGGCCGAGGATCCCGGTGAGCTGGGTGATCAGCGGGATCACCTGCCCGGGGAACCAGGACGAGACGACGCGCAGCACGCTGATGAAGGTCATCGCGTCGCCGGCGCCGACGAGCACCCGGGCCGCCACCGCGGTGGGCACGTCCTCCGCGAGCGCCAGCACCAGTTGCCCGGCGGCCATGGTCACCGCCCCGGCGAGGATCAGCCGCCGCGACCCGAGCCGGTCGAGGGCCACGCCCACCGGGATCTGCAGCCCGGCGTACACGGCGAGCTGGAGCACCAGGAACAGCGAGACGGCGGAGGCGCCGGCGGAGAAGCGCTCCTGTGCGTCGACGGCGGCCACCCCGAGGGACGCCCGGTGGAACACGGCGACCACGTAGGACAGCAGCGCCACCCCCCACACCGCGTAGGCGCGGGCGGGCGTCGGCGGGGTCACCTGAGTCCCGACACCGGAACCGCTCCCGATCTTCCGCACACGGTGGTGACCTCGCTCACCGCCGCCTCGGAACGGAAGAGTCGATCAGGGCCTGGGCACCTGGGAGAACAGCGGCACGGCGCGCTCGGGCGTCCGGAGCAGTTCGGCGAAGTCGGTGAGGTTCCGGCTGACGGAGACGATCATCGTGCCGGGATCGGTGGGGATCTCGGAGTGCGCCAGCGGCATGTACGAGATGATCTTGTCTTCGGGATCCTCGGTCGTCTCGTCGGGCGTCTCGAACGGGGTGTCGAGCACGGGCGTCGCCGTGAACGGGCCGGTGGGCGAGTCGGCGGTCCAGACGGCCGCCACGTCGGCGAGGTCCCCGCCGAACTTGGAGAAGATCATCCAGCGGCCGTCGACCACGTCCACCGACAACCGCTCCGCCGGACCCTCGACCGCGTCCATGATCGGCGCCGCACGGGAGGCGTCGGGCTGCCACGTCGCGCCGTCCCAGTACTGGAGCGCCGCGCCGTCGACGACCTCGGGGACCGGGAGCCGGGAGACGAAGAGCTCGCGGCCGTAGACGTAGGGCTCGCTGGTGTCGCGGGTGCCGTAGATGTAGACCTGGTCGCCGTCGACGGTCGAGCCGGCACCCCAGTGGATCGCGCCGAGGTCCGGGTCGTCGGGGGTCAGGTACCGCGCCTCCGCCAACCGCGGGACCCGGTCGGCACCGACCGTGTAGACGGCCACCGTCGTCCCCCGCTCGAGGAAGGCGAACTCGCCCTCCGCGGGCTGCACCCGGGAGGCGAAGACCACGACCACGTCGGTCACGTCAACGGGGTCACCCGGGCGCGGGTCCATGCGCAGCACCGACAGCGGCCACGTCGACAGCTCGCCGGGGTCGCGCGGAAGGACCTGGGCGACGTCGTCGGTGAGCAGCTGGGACACGCAGGTCCCGGAGCTGACGAGGATCGAGTTGTCGATCATCCGCGGTTCCGTGCCCCGCTGGCGCACGGTGTCCCCCCATACCCAGAGGACCCGGCCGTCGCTGAGCACGGCGCTGGCCCCGACGTCGGACTGCCTCCAGTAGGGCAGGTCCAGGTCCTGGAAGGCCTCGTTGAGGTCCTCGGCCGTCAGCGGCGCGGTGGTGCCCGTCGACGGGCAGGCCGGCTCGAGCCGCACGGAGGCGTCCTCCTCCCCGGGCTCCAGGGTGAGCAGGGCGGGCTGCGCGACCTCCTCGAGCGCCGAGTCCGGGGTCGGGGCCTCGAGGCGGACGCAGCCGCTCAGGACGAGGCAGACCGCCGGGACGAGGACGGCGATTCGACGGGACACGACCCGATGGTGCCTCACGGGCGCCACCTCATGCTCCAGGCGTCGCGGTGCCGGGCGTCGCCCGACGCAACTGCAGCGCCCGCCACGGCAGCAACGGCACGACCCCGGCGACGACGGCGGCGAGCGCCACGACGGCCAGGAGCTGGCGGACCTCGGCGGTCGCGTCGGCGTCGGCGAGCAGCAGCCCGCCGGCCACGAGGAGCGCTCCGACCGCGACGCCACCGAGGAGCGCCGGTGCGTTCCGGCCGGTGACGTGGCGCACCACCCAGAGACCCACCAGGGCGGCCAGCCCCACGAGACCGCCGGCGAGCGCGGTTCCGAAGAGCGCCCCGACGACGACGACGGCGGTGAGGAGCGCCCCCGCGAGGGCCGTGGTACGGCGGCTCGAGCGGTGCGCGCGCTCGCGCAGCGGCCGCACCGGCACCGCGGCCACCAGGAGCAGGAGCAGCACGGCTCCGGCGCCGAGCGCGAGGGCCGCCCGGTAGTAGGGACCGGGCGCGAAGGTCAGCTCGACCGTCCCCGCCGCGCCGGGCGGGAGGACGTAGCCCTGCTGCCAGCCGTCGACGGCGACCGGGGCGAGCACCTTCCCGTCCAGCCGCGCCGTCCAGCCGGGGTTGGTGTTCTCGGGGATCACGAGCAGCGTGTCCTCGCTGCGGTCCTCCACCTGCACCGTGCGGTGCTCGGCGTCCCAGCGCGGGGTCGGCGCGGCCGCGCGCTCGCCGCGGTCGGTGTCGCCCGGCGAGCCCACCCGCAGGAGGGTGACCGAGTCGATGCTGATCAGGTCGCTGCTCCGGGCCACCATCCGGTGGTCACCCGACAGGACGCGGACGGTCGGGACGGCGTCGCACAGCTCGAGGGCGAGCGGGCTCAGGGACTGCAGCGCACCGATGGTGGTCCGCACCGCGGTCTCCATGACCGCACCGTCGATCCGCACCTCGGGCCCGTCGCCGCAGTCCGTGACGACCTCGGTCGCGGGGTCGGGGCTGGGGTTCGGGCCACCGACCTCCAGCTCGCCCACGCCGATGCCCACCCGCTGGTCCCAGCGGGTGTAGGGGTCCACGGACTCCAGCTCCTCGGGCAGCTCGAAGCTGACCGCCAGCCGGTCGGTCACCACGGGGGCGAACCGCACGGTGCCGTCCTCGGTGAGGCGCAGGTGGCGGGTCAGCCCGCCGGTCTCGATGGACACCGCGGTCGGCGCGGCGGCGACGGTGCCGGGGTCGGTGACCACGCGCAGCGAGTCCACGGTGCGGGGCTCGGGGAAGGTGAGCTCCAGCGTGGGCCGCCGGTCGTCGGGGGACGCCTGCCAGGTGGTGGTCGGGTCGCCGTCGACCGCCGCGGCTCCGCTGGCGCGCGGGTCGGTGACCGGCTCGCTGCTCGCCTTCACCGGCACGGTGCCCCGCGCCTCGGTGAGCAGGGCGTCCAGCGCAGCGCCGGGTCGTGCCGCGCCGGTGGCGAAGACCTCGTAGTCGAACCAGGTGGGCGTGGAGAAGCCGCGGCCCAGCAAGACCGCCTCCTCCGAGCCGCTGACCAGCCCCGGGGCGCAGCGGACGGCGCCCTCGCTGCCGGTCACGCAGCCCGACCGCCCGCGCTGGGCGTCGAACGAGTAGACGCTGACCGGGGTGGAGGACGCGGGCGTGACCGCCGTGCGGAGCACGTTCAGCCCGGGAACGCGCACCTCCGCCAGCGAGAAGGCGGGGGCCGCGGATCCGTCGGCTCCGACGGAGCTGATGGTGACCTGCGAGGTGTAGCCCTCGGGCAGCGGGACGTCCTGCTCCTCGCCGGTGTCGGCCACGGGGACGACGATCTCCCCGGAGTCGGTGGTGACCCGCAGCTCGGCCGGGCGCGGGACGCCCGGCTCCTGACCGAGCGAGACGACCATCGAGCTGCCCAGGATGCGCCGGTCGGTCGCCACCTTCCACCAGGGCGCCTGGCCGCTCTCGTCCCACGGCGCGGGCCGCCACGCGGTCATCGGGTCGCCGTCCACGGCCGCCCAGGCCTGGGTGTCCAGGAGCGTCCCGGTGAACCCGTCGGGGTCGGAGGCCGAACTGGAGGCCGACGGCGTGCCGTCGATGTACTGGACCACCGACTCCGCCTGGGTCTGGTTCTGCAGCGCGTAGTCCCGGACCGGGTTCTCCAGCCGCAGCGGGTCCGCGGCGGTCAGCCCGCCGGACGTGGCTCCCAGCAGACGGCCGAAGTTGCGCTCGCGGCGGATCAGCGCGTCGCTGACCATCGTGGGCGTCGCCGGGGCGCCCGCGGTGCCGGCGAGCAGGGTGGGCCGGTCGGTGATGAGCCCGCGCTCCTCCAGCGCGAGGACGGCCTCAGGACCGCCGTGCACGGTGACCGCCGAGGACATCGGGGCGGTCCAGGCCGTGGGGACGACGTCGGCCACGGCGTAGACCTCGATCGCCGGCGCGGCCTCGTCGAGGCCGGCGTCGGCCACCGAGCCCTCCCGCACGTCGGGCGCCTCGGACACCGGTCCGAACGTGGCCACCCGCGAGATTCCGGGAGAGTTCTGCAGCGCCTGGCGCACGAGCACCGCACGGGTCGCCCCCGCGGCACCGGTGTCGAGGTCGTTGCGCAGGACCAGGTGCGAGAACCCCGCCCGGGCCAGGTATCGCGTCAGGCCCGCGGACCCCTCGCCCACCTCGAGCCGCGCCTCGACGGCGTCGAGCATCCGGATGTGGCCCTCGGGCGTGAGCGGGATGGCGTTGCGGACGTCCCACGGCGACTCGGCCAGCGCCTGCAGCGGCTCGTCGATGGGCGTTCCCCACTCGTACTCGGGGAACGAGGAACCCGGCACCAGCAGTGCCCGGCCGCTGGGCTGACCGGCGGCGAGGTAGTCCGCGGTCCGCTGCCAGTACTCCGGGACGTCGGAGTACCCGGCGGGCGGCGCGAGCTTCCTCTCGAGCGCCGGGGAGATCGACGCCACCAGCGCGGCGGCCAGCACGAGCAGCACCGCACGCGAGGCGATCGCGGCCGCGCGTCGCCGCCGGACCGGGACCCCGGCCCGCGCGGCGCGGGTACGCCGCAGCCACCGGACCGCGACGCCCGCGAGGTGCGCGAACGCCAGAACCAGCGGAAGACGGACGACCGGATCCCACTTGTGCACGTTGCGGAGCGGGGCCAGCGGACCGTCGAGCGCGTCGTGCAGCCGGTCGGCGAACAGGCCCTGGACGTCGGCGAGGTGCCCCAGCGACACCAGGCCCACCCCGGCCAGGAGGCCGAGGACCAGCCAGGTGCGCTCGGGCAGGTCGCGGCGGCACATCGCGGCCAGTCCGGCCACGGCGAGGACGACGGTGCCGGCGATCGGGATCACCTCGTGCACCAGCGCCCAGCCGGCCGGCCAGTTGGGCCCGGACGGCGAGGCCAGCGTCCCCAGCCAGTGCGACGTCCCGCGCAGCACGCTGAGCACGTCGGTCGGGCCGGTCGTCGCCGCGGCCGTCTCGATGTAGTACAGGAACGGCGGGCCGAAGCGCCCCAGCAGGAACAGCGGGCCGGCCCACCAGGCGATGGCCAGGCCGACCGCGATCAGCCACCACACGACCAGTCGGCGCTTCA
>Ga0210040_10003057_pt1 | contig 22952 bp, 17 predicted proteins | sample CryGeyCG12114_NA_FD_185462 | JGI IMG/M metagenome (GOLD analysis project Ga0210040, IMG submission 185462) | Groundwater microbial communities from aquifer - Crystal Geyser CG19_WC_8/21/14_NA (SPAdes) (version 2) | ecosystem: Environmental > Aquatic > Deep subsurface > Groundwater | place: USA...
AAGCCTGTGGTTCTATTCCTGAAACTGATCCGGATAAAGATGCGGCTCATAAACGCGCAAACCGCGAAGAATACGCTGAGCGCATCCAGGATTAATCAGTAGCATTTACCTAATTAAAAAAGGCAACCTAAAATGGTTGCCTTTTTTGTTATTATACCATTATTAATTCAAAATTGCGCTTTACCTTAAAACATTAAGAGTTTTAAATTACTCACTCAATCTTGTCATTCAGGAGGAAACTATTTGGCTATCTGCAACATAGCTTCCTCCTGAATAACAGGTTTAGAGGCGGATGACCTTTATTTTTAAAAGCGCATTGCTTATTTAATATTGGTATTACTTCCAACAATAAAAGTTAAATTATTCACACTAAAGCGTGCCTTAGCCAAACTGTTGCCAAACAATTAATATTTCAGAACTGGAGATCACACCTGTTGTTGAGGAGGAGACTATTTGGCCGCCTGCTGAATAGTCTCCTCCTGAATGACAAATTGGCTAATAATTCTAAACGCTGTTCAAGATGCAAAATGCGAATTACTAAACCACAACGTTTACAATTTTATTCGGCACCACAATAATTTTCTTAGGCGCTTTGCCCTCCAAGTATTTATCTATTACCCCCGAAGTTAAAACTTCCTGCTCAATTTCTTCTTTGGGTTTATCGGTAGGAAAAGAGAGTTTGCCGCGCATTTTACCGTTCACCGAAATAGGATACTCGAAAGTGCTTTCGGTTAAATATTTTTCTTCCCAAGCCGGGAAAGCCGCGTAAGCAATACTATCTAGGTGGCCCAGCAAAGCCCAGATTTCTTCGGTTATGTGCGGCGCGTACGACGATAATAAAATCGTGAGCGGCTCCAGAATAGCCCGTTTGTTACACTTTAAGGTAGTTAATTCATTTACACAAATCATAAAAGTACTTACCGAAGTATTGAATGATAAGCGCTCTAAATCTTCTTCTACCTTTTTAATGGTTTTGTGTAGGGTTTTCAGCTCGGCTGCAGTAGATTGTTCCGCAGAAACGGAGAAGTTATTTTGGTTATCAAAAAACAATTTCCAGTAGCGTTTCAGAAATTTATGCACCCCGTCGATGCCGTTGGTATTCCAGGGTTTAAACTGTTCCAATGGCCCCAAAAACATCTCGTACATTCTTAAAGTATCCGCACCTACACGTTCTATAATGTCATCAGGATTTACGACATTGTATTTGGATTTTGACATTTTCTCAATCTCCCAACCACAGATATATTTACCGTCCTCATTTATTAAGATGGCATTATTGTATTCAGGACGCCAATTTTTAAATTCTTCTTGCTTCAAAAAATCATTATTTACTAAATTAACGTCTACAGGAATAGAATAAGCCAACATAAACCCTAAACTCCCAGTTTTGTCAGGATACGTTTCTTGAAGTTGTAATTCTACTTGTCTTAATATCGGATTTATTATCTTCCTTGCCTTATGTTCAGATTCCGAATTATCTAACATATCTTTTAAAGACTTTGAAATAAAAATAGCAGGAACTTCATCAATAGGCAATTGCTCCTTTTTATGTGCTTCACTACCTACAGCAGTACTTTTAATAGAACTTACTGCTAGTTTATACACAAAATTAGATCGACCTTGAATCATACCTTGATTTACTAATTTACGAAAAGGCTCCACTTCGGAAACTAGACCTAAATCATGGAGGAATTTGTACCAAAAGCGGGAGTAGAGCAAGTGCCCCGTAGCGTGTTCAGAACCACCAATATATAAATCTACATTCTGCCAATATTGCTCATCTTCGACGGTTACAAAACGTCCTTGGTTATCCGGCGACATGTAGCGCAAATAATACCAACTCGAACCCGCCCAGCCCGGCATGGTGCTTAGTTCATAAGAATATTCGTTTTGGTATTTCCAGTCTTTGGCGCGGCCCAACGGTGGCTCACCGGTTTCGGTAGGCAAGTAGGCATCAATTTCCGGCAGTACCAACGGTAGCTCACTTTCGGGTAAAGCATACGGAATATCGTTTTTGTGATAAATAGGAATAGGTTCGCCCCAATAGCGTTGGCGACCAAAAATAGCATCGCGCATCCGGTAATTAATTTTGCCTTTGCCTATACCTAATTCCTCGAACTTAGCCACCGCCGCTTTAATCGCTTCTTTTACTTCCAGTCCGTTCAGGAAACCGGAGTTCATCATGATACCTTCTTTAGCCTCGTACACTTCGTCGGTTGTAGAACCTTCAATTACCGGAATAATGGATAAGTTAAAGTGTTTGGCAAAGTTGAAGTCACGGCTATCGCTGGCGGGCACGGCCATTACCACGCCGGTTCCGTAGCCTGCCAACACGTAATCGGCAATCCATAAAGGTAATTCTTCGCCGCTAATCGGGTTAATGACGTAAGAACCGGTAAATACGCCGCTAATGGTTTTTACGTCGCTCATGCGGTCGCGCTCCGAACGGTTTTTAGCGGTAGTTACGTATTCTTCTACAGCGGCTTTTTGTTCCGGAGAAGTTAGATCCGGTATCCATTCGTGTTCGGGGGCAATTACCAAAAAAGAAACACCGTAAATGGTATCAGCCCTGGTAGTAAATACTTTAAGTTGCTTATCCGAATCTTTTACTTTAAAAGTTAACTCCGCGCCCAAAGATTTGCCAATCCAATTGCGCTGCATTTCTTTAATGGCTTCGGTCCAATCCAAAGCTTCAATATCGTTGAGCAAACGCTCGGCGTAAGCGGTAATGCGCAAGCTCCATTGCTGCATTTTTTTCCGCTCTACGGGGTAGCCACCGCGCTCACTCACCCCATCTTTTACTTCGTCGTTGGCCAGCACCGTGCCCAAAGCCGGGCACCAGTTCACTGTAGCTTCCGACAAAAAAGCCAACCGGTATTGCAACAACACATCCGATTGCTGTTTTTCCGTCATTTGTTGCCAGTCGGCGGCGGTAAAATAAGTCAGTTCTTCTTCGTCGCAGGCTGCTTTTACGCCCGCCGAGCCGTTGGTTTCGAACTTAGAGATAAGCGTTTGGATGGACTCGGCTTTATCGGTTTCCTGGTTATACCAGGCATCAAATAGTTTCAGAAATATCCACTGAGTCCATTTATAATAATCGGGGTCAGAGGTGCGTACTTCGCGGCTCCAGTCGTAAGAAAAACCCAAACTGCTCAGTTGTTCTTTGTAGCGCGCAATATTTTCTTTGGTGGTTATGGCCGGGTGCTGCCCGGTCTGGATGGCATATTGCTCGGCTGGTAAGCCAAAGGCATCGAAACCCATGGGATGCAGCACATTAAAACCGCGCTGCCGTTTGTACCGGGCCACAATATCCGAAGCAATATAACCCAGCGGGTGACCCACGTGCAAACCGGCCCCAGACGGATACGGGAACATATCCAGTACATAATATTTGCGTTTAGTAGTATCGGTGGTAGTTTTAAAAGTTTGTTTATCGGCCCAGTATTGCTGCCATTTATTCTCTATTGCGCTGAAGTTGTATTCTGACATGAGGTTTGTTTTTAAAGAGCCGGTTTAAATTAATTAGAAGCTCTGCCAAATCAAAGCCTACTACTCGTCCCTATTTTTTGAAGGTGCAAAATAAAGGATAATTAAATTATTATTCAATTAAAGCTGCTTTTGCTTTGTGTAAAGCTGAAACTTAGAAAATGAAGTAGGGCAGAGCTGAGAGAATTATAACTGAAGAGAATTAAGATTTTATCTAATAAAAAGTTAATTAAGTAAGTGAAAAGTTTTAAGTAATAAGTTTTAAGAACAAGTTTAAATTTTGAAAATCCTACTGATCACCGTCATTCTGGAAGAATCTTCTGAGTAGGTAACCCAGAAGATTCTTCCAAAATGACGGTGATTAAGGGTAATAAGTGACTTTTTCTTTTTAGAAATTCATAGTAAATACTCTCTTTATAAAGTATATAGCTCATGTTTTAAATTTTAAACATACTCTAAGTTCTTTAATTGCTGATTATAAATAACTTATTCAAGTTTGTATGTTAAACTAATTTTGTCTGGATACTTAATTTGTATTTATATTGTAAATAATAACTTAGCTTATTGGCGTAACCATTCTATCCTTGGCTAAAGCTATGCCCAAACTATTCTGCCCTTATCTTCTAATATTAAATATCCACCTTTAACTATGCCCAAACTAAAAATTGGTTACCTAAACATAGAAGATTATTCGCTGAGAAACAGAATTAATGCTCTGCATTAAAATATTATTCAAAGGGCCCGGCGGACAGTTACAGGTTGAAACAAAAACCGGCGTTTTTACCGAATTTAGTATTAAATTACCGAAATCTGTGCCAGCAGTTACCGTTTAATTAAGTGCTTTTATTCCTGAATCGTTACTAAGTTTATGTATTTATTTCCATTTCTAGCTGCTTTTTTGCTGATAAAGCACTTGCGCAAATCTCTTCAGAATAATCCTGTATATCCTAAATGGGATAAATGGCTTAATTCTTTTAGTTGGATTACAGTTGGCGTTTTCTTTAGTATTGAAAGCATTTCGGGGGAAAGAATAGCTGATTTAATTGCGGCCGTATACCTGGTTGAGATCTTAGCTTATATTTATAATGAACCCGATTTTAAAGGTAGCCAATCGTTAATAAACGCGGTTTTTCCTTTGGCTTTGGTAAGTGGAAGAAACTGAAATTTTAGGGGAATTATCGGTGTTGGATGCCGAAGCTCGGTCGGCGAGTGCCACTGCCACCGAAGAAAGTATTTTGCTTAAGCTGGAACACGAACCTTTTTACGATATTATGATGGCCAATGCCGAGGTATTAAAAGGAATATTAAAAACCTTGGGCCGCAGATTACGCATGATGGATGCCAAACTCGTGGAAACTAAAGCTGCAGTTCAAGCTGCGCAACCTTTGCTTTAACTTGAGCTAAATGTTCCTGTTTTTTTTGTTCGCGGCGGTTTTTAGAAGAAATAGTAAAATACTGGTGGCTTTCTAAAAACTTTACCTGAATTCTGTTCCAGTCCAGTTTGTTTTTTACAATGCCTTGCCACAAAAATTCCTGGTAAAGCCCATTTACAATGCTAATAAAATCGATTCTGCCTAAGTAATCTATGTCGGCATCGCAAATTATTCCTTGTAGTTTGCTTTGAGGTTTTTGCGGAACCTGGGTTGCTTTTATCAAACCAAAAATAACTTCTTTTTAAGCAGAAGTAAAGTTAAATTCGGTTAAATCAATTTCGGCTATCTGGCAGCTTCTATCTTCGTGTCCGTTATAAGTATCCAGAAAACCTATGTCGTGATAAAGTGCGCTTACTTTTAATAAAAAAATATCTTCAGTGGCTGTTATCTCTTCTAAATTGGCTATTATTTGGCACTGTTCCAAAACATCTAAAGTATGTTTTACATGATGGTAGGTAAGCTTGTCCGATAAACCTGCGGTTAGTTTTTGAATAACAATTTCTTGAATTTCGGGAAAACTTGCCTGTATCATTTATCCATTAATAGCCGGGTAAGCTACAGAATATTTAAATAATATTCAAGGAAAGAAATACTTCAAAACTAAAAAAGCTTTTGGCTCAAGATTTAAGTGCGTGATTTATGCTCTCTAGTTTATGGTTCCTAAAAAATTTCAGGGGCCGCTTTTAGAATAGCTTCCAAAGGATTTCTTCCTTTCCAGGTACCAGAAGCTGCTATTGTTTCGAAACGAGCAAATAACTCTTCGGCATACCAATTATCGGCGCGGGTTTTCTTAATTACTTGTTGGTGCTGGGCGGTTTTGTAAGCGTATTCCAGCATTTGTTTCTGATTTTCCCAAATACTAAAGGTTGCCTGGCGCACGAAAGGCAATTCGCCTAAACCAACTGCTGCCAGTAAGCCCGGTGCATTTTCAATTGCCTTACTGGTTTCTTTACCGTATTTCCAAAAGGCCGGCAAAGCTTTTAAATTGATGGAAGCCCGGGTGAGTACCGCAATAGGTTTGTTATTTGGAATATTATGTTCAATAGAAATAAAAGGGTTAATTCCATCCCACAGCCCATGGGCTTTAATGGGCATTAGTTTTACTGTCCATTGTTCGTCGCAATGCTGCCAATATTCTTGTATAGTAGGAGAAGATTGGAAAAATTTATCAGCCGCTGCTTCGGTTTCCCAAACTGCCATTAGGCCGTATAAATAAAAATCGGGGGTTAAACTAAAAACGCGTCCTTTGCCGCTGCCCAGCAGTTTAAAAAACTGTAAGCCAGCTATATTTTTTAATTGCGGCGGCATGGTGCCCATTTGGGCTAAACCCCAACGCCAATGCCCTTTTTTTATACCGAATAAAGTAAGCGTAGTTATTGCCCGCACCGACTTAGAATTGATTTTTTAATTTATACTCGTAATTAGAAAGCATAAAAAAAGGAGAATTTGATTCCCCTTTTTATTTTATTATTGATTACTGAACGTTTATTTTTTCGTTTTCGCCGGGATGGTACCGTTCGCCGGTTACCACCGCTTTGGCGTAACCAATTAAATGAACCACCGGGCTTGTAGGCGTGTCCCAATATTCGGCTTGCGTTACATCTACCCGCAACAAGGCTACATCCGGGTCGGTTTTACCTTCGGGAAACCAAGCTTTAAACGGCTCGCTCCACAGTTCATCTATTTTATGACTGTCGCGTACCACCGAAGCTAAACCCGAAACCGATACGTATAATTTATTGCTCTCACTGGCGTAACTTAAATTAACGTGACTCTCATTTTTAATTTCGTAGCTTTTACTTGATTTATAACCAGTTAAAAACCAAATAGTATTACCTTCAATTTGTAAGGATTGCATGGGGCGGCTCCGCAACGTTCCGTCTGGTTCGGCTGTTACCAGCATGGCTGTTTTTATATCTTTAATTTTTTCTGCCAAGGTCTGCAGCGTCTCATTTGCTTTATTTTCCATAGTTTTAAATCTGTAATTATTAAAAAATACGCGGCTAAAAAGCAAAAGTTATCTTGCGCTTAACCGGTAGCTATTTATTCAAACTAATTATGCTTACGTTTGTTCAGACCAAATAAATTAAATATCTACAATAATTGAATTATCTGGCTCATTCTTTCTTATCCGGCAACGATCCGGAACTGCTGGTTGGTAATTTTATTGCCGATTCGGTGCGGGGCAGCCAACTACAGCTATACCCGGAAAAAGTAGTTAAGGGAATTATACTGCACCGCCAAATTGATACCTTTACTGACACCCATCCAGTAGTACAGCAATCGAAAGACCGATTACGGCCAACTTACCGGAAATACGCCGGCGTTATTACCGATGTGTATTACGATCATTTTCTAGCAGTGAATTTTCAGCATTATGCCAATATTACCCTTTCCGAATACGCCCAAAATGTATATGCGCTGATTCAAAGTCACGCCTCCATTTTACCCGAGCGGGTGCTTTATTTTTTGCCTTATATGGTAAAACAAAACTGGCTGCTAAATTACGCTAACCTGGAAGGTATTGACCGGTCGCTTACTGGATTAAGTCGCCGCACTACCTTTATCTCGCACATGGAAACGGCCGTAGCTGACTTGGAGGAGCATTATGATTTGTATTTTGCAGAATTTAAAGCTTTTTTCCCGGAATTAAGGGCATTTGTGCAGGAACAATTGTAATCTGCATTTTTGGTTATGTATTTCGGAAAATGATTTAATAAAAAAGCCAGACGGAAGCCTGGCTTTTTTGGATTATAATTTACTATAGTTTTTTAATTCAGAAATAGTTTGCTGATTAATGGTGATGCCCACCGGCACCGTGTACGTGGCCGTGAGAAATTTCTTCCTGGGTGGCATCGCGTACCTCTATAACTTCACCTTCAAAAAACATTTTCATACCTGCCAGCGGGTGGTTAAAATCCATAACCACTTCGTCGTCGTGAATTTCCATTACACGGCCCTGCATGTGATTGCCTTCGTTATCGGCCATAGGAATATAATTTCCTTCCTGCAGCATTTCATCATCAATCTTGCCATCAACTTCAAAAACATTTTTCGGAATATTTACCAGCGCATTTTCATCGTAATCGCCGTAGCCTTCATCAGCTTCGAGCGAAAAAGAAAAAGATTCACCTTCATTTTTTCCTTCTAAATATTCTTCAAACTTTTCGGGCAAGCCACTAGCACCATATAAAAATATCATCGGATTACTTGTATCGGCTGTTTCCACGAGCGTTTGCTCTCCATCTTCGTTCAAGATTTTAAGCTCGTAGGTGAGCGAAACCACTTTGTTTGCACTAATTGCTGTCATAACAGATTGGGGTTTAAATGTAAGCCGATATGGCGTTATAGTAAGCTATAGTTATATGTAAATAGTTTAAAAGAAGTTACATTTACCCCTTTCAAACTTTAGGCCGTGGTAAGTAATACATTTTTTTTCTTTATTAAAACTTACCAGGGATTTATTTTATTAACTCTAAATAGAATATCAAACCAAAATCTTGGTGTAATATTTTGGTTTAAGAAATATTTAATTCCTCCATTAATTCCCAGGCACTTCTATACGCATTAATAGATTCGGTATAAGAAATAAAATCCTGGTAAAAAGCATGCTGAGCCAAGGTGGCACTATCGCCTATAATCACCAATTTCTTTCGGGCCCGGGTCATGGCCACGTTCATGCGTCTAATATCGCTTAAAAAGCCAATTTCGCCGGTATCGTTGCTGCGCACCATGCTAATATAAATAATATCGCGTTCCTGCCCCTGAAAACTATCAACGGTACCCACGCTTAGCTGGCGTTTGTTTTGTAAACTGTGCAGCCATTCATGGTGTTCTACTTCGTCTTTCAGATAGTTTATTTGCGCCCGGTACGGCGAAATAATACCAATTTTTAGGGGCGCTTCGGTCATCTGTTCGGGCGTATATTCGCGAAGCAAATGCTGCAAGTGGCGTAAAAGCAAATCAGCTTCTTCGGGATTAGCCGTACTGGCACCTTCGGCAAACGATTTCTCGGTGTAGCCGCAGCCGGCGGTATCTATAAATTCTACGGCTAAATCGGGTAAAAACGCGGGGTTAAAAGCGTGTAAATCAGAGGCGGCTACACTTTCGTGTGCCTCTAATTGCCCTTGATAAAACTGCTGATTCGAGAATTGCATAATATGCTGGTGCATGCGATATTGAGTACGCAACATGACTGCCACTTTTGGCTGCCGCTCGATGCATTTTTGGAAAAGCGTTACCTCTAAGCCACCTTTTTCGGCTACTAAAGATTTAACGGTAGGTGGCAATTGGCAGTGGTCGCCGGCCAGTACTACGCGGTTGGCTCGGGTTATCGGAATCCAGCAGGCTGGTTCCAAGGCCTGGGCAGCTTCGTCTATAAACACTGTATCGTAGGTCAGGTGCCGGATTAACCGATTAGCCGAACCCACCAGGGTACAAGTTATTACCTGTACCCGGTCGAGTAAATCGTCGGTGATGTAGCGTTCTATATGATCGGCTTCGGCCAATAAGGCCCTACTTTGTTCTTTGTATAACCGCCGTTGTTCGCGTTCTTCCCAGCCAAACTTGCGTTTAAATTGCAATGCCATGGCTTTGTATTCTTCGGCGTTTTTGCGCAATTCTTTTACTTCCTTATACGCCTTATGATCCATGATCTGGGCGTCGAGGGTATGGTGCAGCAAAATATCCGATACTCGCGAAGGATTACCAATCCGGATAACATTAACGCCTTGGGCTGCCAATTTTTCGGTTACCAGATCTACGGCTGTATTGCTAGGGGCGCACACCAACAAACGCTGTTCGCGTTGCAAGGTGCGTAAAATAGCCTGTACCAAAGTAGTAGTTTTGCCCGTACCCGGCGGACCGTGAATAATAGCTACATCTTTGGCCGCTTCTATGTTTTTAATAGCTTCGTTTTGCGAAGCGTTTAGATGGGGATCTGGCTCAAATTTATTGGAAGGATAGGAAACTGCTGGTTGCGCACCGTACAAGATGTTGCGTAATTGTGCCAGCCGATTGTCTTGGGCTTCGGAAACTTTGCGCATGGCAAATTCCATTTCCTTGTAACTTATTTCGTCAAAGGTGAGGTCAATACCTAATTTGCCATCGTCAATCCAGTCGGGTAAATCTTCTTTAGTGGTGGCCAGCGTTAATTTATTCCGTTTTAGGGTCATGATAACGCCCGATAGCTGCTGGGAGTCATGCCCTTGGTTGCCCTGGGCATTGCTGAAAATAGCGGCGGCTTTGCCCGTCTGAAACAAATGGAGCTGATCGCGGCTGCCCGTGCGCTCAATTTCTACTACTATTTTATTGCCAAAGCCAATTTCGGTTTTGGTAATAATAACCGGGTACCAGCACAAACCACTTTGTTTACGTTCCTGAATAGAAGTGCGGGTACTTTTAAGTTTATACTGGGCCAGATCTTCTTCCTGTTCCAGTTTTAGTAATTTACTTACTTTATTTAATTCTTCCTGTATCTCAAACATGCAATTTCTCAATGGTGGTGCAAGGTAAATAAAATTTACCCTTGTCCGTTTTATCTGGAGTACCAATTAATTCAATTAGTTATAAGGTTCTTACAGCCGAAAAAGTTTCCAGCGGGTTATGATATATTCTAGGCTTTTCGGCGGCTTAATCTACGCTGCAAATTTACCAGGTATATCACCAATGCTATTAGAATTACGGCAGCAATGGCGAGTAACTGCTGCAATTCCTGCTGATTAGCCTTGTTTTCGTTTAGAGTTTCCTGCGCCTCGTTAAGTTGCTTTTGCTTTACCTTTTGCAAGTTTTGCAAGCTTTGGATCTGGGCTTTTAGATCGTATATATTATCCGTTACCACCCTTTTATCATCCATTACCTGGCTTTCAAGCCGCTTTTTTTCATTTTCGATCTGAATTTTGGCAGCAGCTATTTCGACTCTTTTTTTCAGATTAACTTGGTTTATCTCTCTTATTATTTCAGAGTCTTTGTTGATGATGGCTTTTAAAACATCAACAATATTTAGCAAATCTTTTTTCGACTTTTTGCCCCAGAAGTTACTATTCTGGCTTTTATAGTATTCATATTCTTTAATAATTTGCTCACGTTCCCGCAGCAAACGGTTGAGGTTATCAGGGGGAGGAGCGGGAGTGCTAATTGTATCCTGGGCAATAACAATATTCAGGTGTGCAAATACCAGGAAACATAATAAGAAAAGTAGGCGCATATAGATAAGTAAAAAAGTAACCAGAATGAATAAACAATAGAGAGTTGCTCAATACTATGTAAAGAAAGTGAATTTTATTGTTGTAGCTATTTCCTTTCTGATTTTATGATTTTACCGGGTGTTTGTTTTGCTTAAAAGTAAGCTTTCAGAAATAAATATTCTGCTGTAAGCTACTGTATTTAATGCCGATGACCTGTAGCTCAAAATCTCGATAAAAATAAAATGAATACTCTGCAATAAGGTTTAGGTTGCTCTTCTGGAATATCAATCCCGTTTTCTCACGAAAGATATTCTTCCGCCGAACAGTGGAAAAATCCGGATACTTCTTTACTTTTGATTAATTCAAACTGCTACTACATGCAACAGTATCAAACCTTGCTTCGGCATATTCTGAGTAATGGCACTAAAAAAGAAGATCGTACCGGTACCGGCACTTTAAGTGTATTTGGTTACCAGATGCGCTTCGATTTAGCGGCTGGTTTTCCGTTGGTTACTACTAAAAAAGTCCATTTAAAATCTATTATTCACGAATTACTGTGGTTTTTGAAAGGCGAAACAAATATCCGGTACCTAAAAGAAAACGGCGTATCGATTTGGGACGAATGGGCCGATGAAAATGGCAATTTAGGACCGGTATATGGTTCGCAGTGGCGAAGCTGGCCCACTCCTGATGGCGGCCACATCGACCAGATAACCCAAGTGGTACAGCAATTAAAAAACAATCCTGATTCGCGGCGCATAATTGTAAGCGCCTGGAACGTAGCCGAAATTAATAGCATGAAGTTGCCGCCCTGCCACGCCTTTTTTCAGTTTTACGTAGCTGATAACAAATTATCTTGCCAACTTTACCAACGCAGTGCCGATGTATTTTTAGGCGTACCGTTTAATATTGCTTCTTATGCTTTGCTCACCATGATGATGGCGCAGGTTTGTAACCTACACTTAGGTGAATTTATCTGGACGGGCGGCGACACGCACCTGTACCTCAACCACCTGGAGCAAACCCAATTGCAATTAACCCGCGCGCCCCGCCCATTGCCACACATGCACCTGAACCCGGCGGTAAATTCAATTTTTGATTTTACTTTCGATGATTTTAAACTGGAAGATTACCAACCACATCCGGCTATTAAAGCACCAGTGGCGATTTAACTGGTTTGATGAAAGAAATTAATGTTAGCCAGTGGGACGTGAAACCGGGTAACACGCCTTCTGAAAAGCCGGGCTGATTTTTTCGATTCGTGTAATTATGCTTTTAGTGCATTAGAGTTAACTTATTATACCAAATAGTACTAACAGCCTTCTATAACACCCATGTTGTCATCCTGTAGAATTCACAGAATTCCAGAACCTTGGTCCCAGAAGGAACTATTGTTTAGAAAGTAAAGTAGGCAAATTGCGTTCTACTGGTGGTTGCCTATAAGGTCTTCTAGTCAATAGATTTTTCCAAAATGACAGTAATAATAAATTTCTTCTTTTAATATCTAAGTAAGTGGAAAGTTTTAATCAACAAGTTTTAAGCTGCTAATCACTTTATAATAAAGAAATTTCATAGTTTATGTGTTAAACTAATTTTGTCTCTTTACTTAATTATAATGGAATCTAGTTTAGGAGATTTGGTATTACAGAGGTTTAAATTAAGCCGGTTCAGTAACCGGCTTAATATTTATTTCTACGACTATAAGTAAAATTTTAGTAGTGAATGCTTTATACTTTAAACATTATTTACTTTACTAACGCTTCCCACAAAACCTCCAAAGTGTGTAAAGCTTTACGGCCGGTTCCATCTTTTATCTGGTGACGGCAACTGGTACCAGGCGCGGCGATAATTACTTCGGCGGGTTGCTTGCGCACTGCCGGGAAGAGTACCAATTCGCCAATTTGCATCGATACATCGTAGTGCTCGGCTTCGTAACCAAAAGAGCCGGCCATGCCGCAGCAACCCGATGGTATAATATCTACGGTATAATTAGCTGGTAGCGTCAACATCTTTTGGGTATGCACCAACGACGAAAGTGCTTTCTGGTGACAATGCCCGTGTAGTTTTATGTGGCGTTTTTCCTGGGTAAACGCTTCCGGCAAAATATTGCCTTTAAACCGCTCCATAGCTATAAATTCATCGAATAACCAGCTGTTAGCCGCAATTTGCTTCGCGGCTGGCAATTGGTTATCGTCTACTAAATCCAGGTATTCGTCGCGTAAAGTTAAAATAGCCGAGGGCTCTATACCCACTAAGGGCGCATCGCCGGTTACCACTTCTTTTAGCATTTCTACGTTGCGCTGAGCCAGCTTCTTTGCATCGCGTACCAAACCTTTCGACAGGTACGTGCGGCCGCTTTCCTGGTGCTGCGGTAAGCGTACCTCATAACCTAGCTTTTCCAGTAACAGCACTGCTTTTGTGCCAATATCGGTATCATTAAAATTAGTAAACTCATCGCAAAACAAGTTTACCACCCCTTTGGTAGGCGTAGTAGTTTTAGTTTGCTGCTGATGTTTCCGGAACCATTTGCGCAGCGTCGTTTTCTGTAATAACGGGATAGAGCGCTTGGGCGAAAAGCCCATTACCTTCTTCGCTATATTAGCCGTAAAATCAGTTCGAAACAGAAAATTATACATGCCCGGAGCCAAGGCGGCCAATTGATTGGCGTTGGTAAAATTGCCCACTAAGCGCGTCCGGAAAGGAACGCCGTTAGCATCGTAATAATGCTGTAAGAACTCGGCTTTCAGCTTTGCTACATCCACATTGGAAGGGCACTCCGATTTACACCCTTTACACGAAAGGCATAAATCCATGGTATTTAAAATCTCTTGATGATCGAAGCGATTTACTTTAGGTGAATTGGTGAGAAACTCCCGGAGCATATTGGCACGGCCACGAGTAGTATCTTTTTCGTGCCGGGTAGCCATGTAGCTGGGGCACATGGTGCCGCCGGTTAATTGGGTTTTACGGCAGTCGCCGGAACCGTTGCACAACTCGGCGGCCCGCAATATTCCCTGCTCGTTCCGGAAACGAAATACAGTATCAAATTCGGGCGTTTCCTGCCCCGGCTGGTAGCGCAAAGAGGTGTTCATGGCCGGCGTTTTCACAATTTTACCGGGGTTAAAGATATTATCCGGATCCCAGGTAAGCTTTATTTCTTCGAGTAGCTGATAGTTTTTCTCGCCAATCATCCAGGGAATAAATTCGCCGCGCAAGCGACCATCGCCGTGTTCGCCGCTCAAGGATCCCCGATATTTTTTTACCAAACGGGCAATTTCTTCGGCAATGACCCGAAATAACCGATTGCCTTCGGCGGTTTTTAAATTAATAATAGGGCGGAGGTGCAGTTCACCGGAACCAGCGTGGGCATAATGCACACAGTACAAATTATGCTGTTTCAGTATTAAATTAAATTCCTGGATAAAGTCCGGTAAGTCATTCACATCCACCGCCGTATCTTCGATTACTGCTACGGGTTTGGCATCGCCCGGAATATTCGATAAAAGCCCTAGCCCGGCTTTGCGCAAGGTCCAAACTTTTTTTGTATCGGGGCCGGTAACCAGCGGATAGTGGTAGCCCAAATGGGCGGCTTGTAAATCAGCTATTAAAGCTTCTGCGGTGGTGTGTACCTCAGTCGGTGTTCTTTTAGAAATTTCTATAACCAATATAGCTCCCGGATCACCTTGTACAAAAAAACGGTTTTGCCGCTGTTCAATATTTACTTTAGTGCACTCCAACACGTAATGGTCCATGAGTTCGCTGGCGCTGGGGTTATGTTGCAGCGCCACTAAGTTAGCCCGTAAAGCTTCGTCAATGGTATTGGTGTGTACGCACAAAAGGCCGATTTCTTTCGGTGGCAAGGGTACTACGTTTAGCTTTATTTCTGTCAGGAAAGCCAACGTACCTTCGGAACCGGCAATCAGTTTACAGAAATTAAAATCTTCGGTATTGTTCGTAAATGGATTGGTGTCGAGTAATAAATCTACGGCGTAGCCCGTATTGCGGCGCTCCACGGTTTTCTTCGGGAATTCACGCCGGATTTCGGCCTGCGTATCGGGGTGCGACAACATGGCTTTTATAGCCTGGTACACCCGGGTTTCTAAATCAGAAGCCGTGCCTTCGCCCTGGCATTTGGCTTCGAATTGGGCGGGGCTTAAGCTCTTAAATTCAGTCTCGGAACCATCACTTAAAATAGCTTTAACGGATAACACGTGCTCGCGGGTGCTCCGGTATACCACCGAGTTAGAACCACAGGAATTATTACCTACCATGCCACCAATCATAGCCCGGTTAGCCGTCGAGGTTTCGGGACCAAAGTACAAACCGTGTGGTTTCAGGAAGAAGTTTAACTCGTCGCGAATTACGCCCGGTTGCACCCGTACCCAACCTTCGGTGGCGTTCAGTTCTAATATTTGCGTAAACGTGCGCGATACATCAACCACAATGCCATCTCCTACTACTTGCCCGGCCAAGGAAGTGCCCGCCGTGCGCGGAATAAGCGAAGTTTTCTCCCGGCGAGCAAAGGAAATCAATTTTTTTATGTCAGCTATATTCTTTGGAAACGCTACCGCTAAAGGAAATTCCCGGTAAGCCGAGGCATCGGTGGCATACAGCGTACGCATGGTACTATCGAAATGCAATTCGCCTTCTAAAGTACCAGCCAGTCGCTGTAATATTTCAGTATTCATATTTATTGTGGGTCAAAGTATTTGAAATGAGAAAGTTTATCCATTTAATTCGGATAAGACATTCACTGTACTCAGCATAAAGAATTTTGCCGATAGTTAAATAATCTTGGGAAATGTTGTTTTGATTACCTGCATATAACCGGAAATCTATTTCGCGCAGCAATTTAGGTAATCAAGTTCCGTATTCCAATTATTGATCTATTTAGGTCTTATATAATGCTGAGAAAACGTTTTGGCTATGCTACTATTGCTTTTTTTATAGTCAGTATTTTTTAGGCATTTATTACCTGTAAAGAATAATGCAGATTTATTTAGCTACGAAATTATGCTGTGTGGTGCGGCATTATTAATAGGAATCAGCAAAGCGATCTTACCTATTTATAGGTAAAATTAGCCTACGCTAATACTAAGTTTTCGAGCTGAGTTACAAGTGGATGCTGAATGGAGAAAGCTTGATTTGCGATATGATGGACAGGTCTTAAGCCAGTAACGTTAGAAGTAAAAACTGTCTCAGCACTTAATAAATCGGCTTTAGTAAAAAGGCCTTCCCACACCGGTACATTTAGCATTTGGCTAACCCGTAAAATATTGAGCCGCATAATGCCCGCAATGCAGCCGCTGGATAAGGAGGGCGTAAATAGCTCGTTATTCTTAAGCCAGAAAATATTGGCCACCAAAGTTTCCGAAATATGGCCTTTATCATCGAGCAAAATCATTTCGTCTAATGCGGCTTTCTTTTTAGCCAAGCTGGCTTGTACGTAATGCAAAGCATAAGGCCCTTTAAAGAAAGAAAAAGGAGTAAAGCGGTTAGCAATTACGGTACAAAAATCAGCCTGTTCAATTACTTTAGAAATAATGGCTTGTGGTTGTAATGAGATTAAGATTTCGGCTTCCTCTAATTCCGGGGTGAATAATCCGCCTGGTTTCCGCCAGATATTTACTTTTACTCTTATTGTTGTTTCCGCTACAAAAGCATTCTGCTGAATTAAATTTTTTACGATTTGTGCAAAGCAAGCGGCATCGGATAGGAGAGGTAAAGCCCCTAAACTCAGTACCTGCATGGCCTGCTGCATTCGTTCCAGGTGGTCGGATAGAAATCTTATTTTCCCGTTCTGAAATAGGAGGGTATCGAACAGCCCGTCGTTGTATTGCAACCCGCGATTATGAAAGCTGAGGTTAAATTCTGCTTCCGGCAAGACGGTATGGTTATAAAAAATATACACGGCAACTAGTTACAAGATATTTAACACGTATATTCTGGGTGTAAATTTTAATAGGTACTTATGCTATTTAAGAATTATATTAATTGGTATTTCTTGCCCGGCAGCACTTTTACGATTCCTTTAAACTCTAAAGTTAACAGTAAAGAAGCAATTTTACTGATGGGGATTTGAGCTTTCCAGCTAATGTTATCAATAATTTCTTCTTTTGTTTCCTGCAAGACCTGAATAATTTTAAATTCATCTTCCGTGAAATCTGCCGCAGCGTATTTTGCCATTTTCGATTTTCGGGAGCCGGAATTTAAATTCTGCAAATCCCAGTTCAGCAATTCTTCCAAGTCTTTTATGCCGGTGTAAATATTGGCTTTGTGCGACCTAATTAAATAATTACAGCCTTCGGAAACTAAACTGTTAATGGGGCCAGGCACGGCTAATACATCTTTATTATAGCTATTCGCAATATCGGCGGTAATGAGCGTGCCGCCTTTAATAGCAGCCTCTACAATAATAGTGGCATCGGCCATGCCGGCAATGATGCGGTTACGGGCCGGAAAAAAATGAGCATCGGGTTTAGTGCCAAAAGTGTTTTCGGAGAGTAAGCCGCCGTTTTCCAGCATTTTCTCAGTTACTTTACGGTGTACGGCGGGGTAAATAATATCTAAACCATTCGCCATTACGCCAATCGTGGGTAAATTTTGCTGCACCGCTGCCCGGTGAGCAGCAATATCAATGCCGTAAGCCAGTCCGCTTAAAATTAAAGCCTCGTGTTTAACTAAGTCTTTTATTATTTGTTCCGTAACTTCTTTGCCATAATTGGTGCATTGCCGGGTACCCACCATGCTGATTATTTTGGAATGATTTAGGCTGGCAGTACCTTTATAATACAGCAACGTGGGGGCATCGGCTATTTGTTTTAAGCGGTTCGGGTAATCTGGATGGGTATAAAACAATAGCTGTACCTTATCTTTTTCCGCTTGCGCCACAATGCTTTCGGCTTGAACCAAGGCCGCTTTATTTTGCTGCAAACTATTTAAAACGGCCTGACCAATGCCGGGAATTTTAGCCAATTTACCGGGCGGCGTGTTCCATATTTGTTTGGCCGAGCCGCAATAGCTAATAAGCAAACGGGTTAATTGATTTCCAATGCCGGGCACAAAACCCAAGGCTACCTCAAAAATCAACTGGTCAGTCATACTTGAATAATTACGCTGCTATGCTATAATAAAGATTTTAGCTGGAATGATCGTGCAAAATTTTCCAACCTTTGGCGGTATTGACAAAAACCAAAGAAAAACGGCCGCTTTGCTCCGGCAGATTTTGGCCGGTTAAAATAAATCTACCGGTAACTAGGGCATGCGAAGTACTCAAGGGTTTTACCTGTATTTCATCGAAAGCTAATTGTTGTTTTGGTTTGGTGCCGTTAAAATATTTTCTTTGATAATGTGCTTTCAGGGTATCTAATCCTATCAGACCGCTTGCAGTCATAAAGGTAGCCGAACTATCGTAGACCGAAACAAAACCTTCTAAGTTGCCATTATTCCAATCTGTGGTCGAAGCTATTAGGCTTTTTTCAATTTGCCCGGTGTTTGCCGGGTTGTTTTCGACTGGCGCCTTCTTCTCCGCCGGATTGCAAGTCCATAATAGTAAGCCAAGAAAAGTAAAGCCGAAATATCTAGCAAGTTTCATGAAAAAGAAGGGTTCTGCTTTAGATTGAAAATGGAATTTAAAATTTTAGTCTTATTTAAATTACTCCAGTTGATTTTTTATACCAACTAAAAACTCCCGCACTTTTTCAAGTGAATGAATAATTTCGTATTTGTCTTTGGCTTGCACGCCTTTATTTTTTAAAACTTCGCGGGCACCCTGAATGGTAAAACCCCGTTCTTTTACCAAATGGTACACAATCCGGAGGTTTTCAATATCTTTAGGCGTAAATAAACGATTGCCTTTTTTGCTCTTCTTGGGCTTCAGTACTTCAAATTCGGTTTCCCAAAACCGGATCAAGGATGGCGCCACCTCGAACATGGCAGCTACTTCGCCAATGCTGTAGTACTGCTTTTCTATTTCTCTCTCTTTAAAAGGCATAAATACTTGTTTTATTTTACGATACCTACCCAATGCTATTAAGTAAGCCGTTATATTATTTAGTTATATCCTATCGTTTCTTTTTAAAATATACTACTTTTGTCGCTACTTTCAAAAGGGACTTAAGTTCCAATAAGAAACTACGCAAAAATTAGCTTATTTTTTAGTAATTCCAACAAAGCTGATTTTGTATTTTAAAATAGAGAATTCTATGACTTCGGCAGAAATACGGCAAAAATTTTTAAACTTCTTCGCCTCTAAAGGACATCATATTGTACCGTCGGCCCCAATTGTGGTAAAAGACGACCCTACGCTGATGTTCACCAACGCGGGTATGAACCAGTTTAAAGATTATTTTTTGGGCAACAAACCCGCTCCGTATGCCCGGGTAGCCGATACCCAGAAATGTTTACGGGTTTCGGGTAAGCACAACGATTTAGAAGAAGTAGGTTACGATACTTATCACCACACCATGTTCGAGATGTTGGGCAACTGGAGTTTTGGTGATTATTTTAAAAAAGATGCACTGGCCTGGGCTTGGGAATTACTCACGGAAGTATACCAATTGCCTAAAGACCGCCTGTACGTAAGTGTTTTTGGGGGCGATGAAAAAGATAACTTGCCCCAAGACGAAGAAGCATTTAGTATTTGGAAAAAAATATTAGGTGGCGAAGACCGGATTTTATTTGGTTCTAAGAAAGATAATTTCTGGGAAATGGGCGATACCGGCCCCTGCGGCCCTTGTTCCGAAATTCACATTGATTTACGTTCGGAAGCAGAAATAGCCCAAAAATCGGGGTACGAGTTGGTAAACAACGATCATCCGCAGGTAGTAGAAATCTGGAACAACGTATTTATGGAGTTCAACCGCCTGGCCGATAGCTCGCTGGTGAAACTGCCGGCGCAACACGTAGATACCGGCATGGGCTTTGAGCGTTTGTGCATGGCCATTCAGGGCAAAAAATCGAACTACGACACCGATGTATTCCAGCCGCTGATTCAGTTTATATCTGCCGAGGCGGGTTATACCTACGGCGAAGACGAGAAAAAAGACATTGCCACGCGCGTTTTAGCCGATCACATCCGGGCCATTGCTTTTACCATTGCCGACGGCCAGTTGCCCTCCAACAATAAAGCAGGTTATGTTATTCGTCGTATTTTGCGCCGGGCCGTGCGGTATGCGTTTACCTTTTTAAATTTCAAAAAACCGTTCCTGTATAAATTAGTGCCCGTGTTGGCCGACCAATTATTAGGTGTTTTCCCGGAACTGAAAGCGCAGCAAAATTTTGTAGTACGGGTAATTGAAGAAGAAGAATTAGGCTTTTTGCGTACTTTAGAAAACGGTTTAAAGCGGCTGGATAGCCTTCAAGATAAATTTACCACTAATGGAAATACTATCGACGGTAAAACTGCTTTTGAATTATATGATACTTTTGGGTTTCCCGTTGATTTAACCGCGCTTATTGCAAAAGAAAAAAACCTTACCGTAGATGAAGCCGGCTTTGAACGGGAAATGCAGGAGCAGAAAAACCGCTCCCGCAATGCGGCGCAAGCCGAGCAAAGCGATTGGGTAATATTAAACGACGAAGCCGAAACCGAATTTATTGGTTACGAACATGTAACTGCGGAAGCCCACCTAGTGAAATACCGGCAGGTAAAAACCAAGAATAAAACCGAATACCATTTGGTACTGGATAAAACGCCTTTCTACGCCGAAAGCGGCGGACAGGTAGGTGATACCGGTTTCCTGGAATCAACTTTAAGCCAGGTGCGGGTGCTGGATACCAAAAAAGAAAACGACCTCATTATTCATATTACCCACGAGCTTCCCGAAGACGTCAACGCGCCGCTCATGTGCCTCGTCGATACAGCTCGCCGGTCGTTGATTCAGAAAAATCACTCGGCCACGCATTTGCTGCACGCCGCTTTAAAAGAAGTGCTGGGCGAACACGTTAATCAAAAAGGCTCGTTGGTTAACGAGAAATTATTGCGGTTCGATTTTTCGCATTTTACCAAAGTAACCCAAGACCAGTTGCGGGCAGTAGAAAGCATTGTAAATGATCATATCCGGAAGAATATTCTTTTGCAGGAGCAACGTAATGTGCCTATCGAAGCAGCCAAAGCTATGGGCGCTATGGCTTTGTTCGGAGAAAAGTACGGCGATTTTGTACGCGTAATTACTTTCGATAAAGATTTTTCGGTAGAGTTATGCGGCGGTATTCACGTGCCGAGTACCGGCGAAATTGGTTATTTTAAAACAATTTCGGAAAGCTCGGTAGCCGCCGGGGTGCGCCGGATTGAGGCATTTACCGCTATTGCGGCAGAAGAGTTTGTGCAGGAGCAATTACAGCAACTCGAAGCCGTTAAAGAATTAGTAGGCCACCAGGGTAGTTTAAACAAAAATATCGAACGCCTACTGGAAGAAAATAATAGCTTGAAAAAGCAATTGGAGCAATTCGAGTTAAAACAATTATCGTCGTTGAAACACACGCTCATCGGCAACGCTAAAAAAATAGACGGGCTTAGTTTAATTGCCGAAAAAGTAGAAGTTAGCTCGGCTGATTACCTGAAAAAACTTGCTTTCGATATTCGGAATGCGGTACACAACGATTTAGTTTTGGTACTAACGGCAGAGATAGACGAGAAACCGCAATTGGCCGTCATGTTATCGGATAATTTAATAAAAGACAGAGCTTTAAATGCGGTAACTTTAATAAAAGAATTAGCCAAAGAAATTAAAGGCGGCGGCGGCGGACAACCGTTCTATGCCACGGCTGGGGGCAAAGACACAGGCGGTTTAATGAACATACCTGCTAAAGCCGAAGCTCTATTAGCCCAAGCCGTTAATGCCTGATTTAGCTTTAAAACAGAAATTTAATTTATTATAACTGTTCAGAAATAGCTATGGCTTAAGTAAATAAACTTTCTTCTGAACGATAAAACAATAGCTAAAAACTTTAAACCTATTATTATCCTCCCACATGGATAAAGCCATTTTTGATAAATATCAACCTGTTATTGGTCTGGAAGTACACGCGCAGTTGTTAACCAATAGCAAAGCCTTCACGGCCGATACCACCGAGTATGGTTCAATGCCCAATACCAATATTAGCGCTATAACACTGGGGCACCCCGGCACCTTGCCCCGCTTAAATAAGCAGGCGGTAGATTTCGCGATTAAAATGGGATTGGCTACCAATTGCCAAATTACGCGCGAAAACATATTTGCCCGTAAAAATTATTTTTACCCCGATTTACCTAAAGGTTACCAGATTACCCAAGATAAAACTCCTATTTGCCAGCAGGGTCACGTAAGCATTCAGAAGGCCGATGGTACCGAAAAAACCATTGGTATTACCCGTATTCACATGGAAGAAGATGCCGGTAAATCGATGCACCTGGCCGGCGAAACCGAAACCCTGGTAGATTTTAACCGCGCGGGCGTGCCGCTCATCGAAATAGTATCGGAACCGGATATTTCTTCTTCCGACGAAGCCTATGCTTACCTAGTCGAAATAAAAAAACTGGTGCGTTACCTCGATATCTGCGATGGCAACATGGAAGAAGGCTCTTTGCGTTGCGATGCAAACGTATCGGTCATGCTAAAAGGTGCCACCCAATTCGGTACCAAAGTAGAGGTAAAAAACATGAACTCCTTCCGGAATGTGCAACGGGCCATTGATCACGAAATAGAACGCCAGATTGCCCTAATAGAAGCCGGTGGAACAATTGAGTCGGAAACCCGCGGCTTTGATGCGAATACCGGTACTACTTCGGGGCAGCGCTCAAAAGAATCGATGAACGATTACCGCTATTTTCCGGAACCGGATTTAACCCCGTTAATAATTTCGGATG
>Ga0210040_10003058_pt1 | contig 22952 bp, 19 predicted proteins | sample CryGeyCG12114_NA_FD_185462 | JGI IMG/M metagenome (GOLD analysis project Ga0210040, IMG submission 185462) | Groundwater microbial communities from aquifer - Crystal Geyser CG19_WC_8/21/14_NA (SPAdes) (version 2) | ecosystem: Environmental > Aquatic > Deep subsurface > Groundwater | place: USA...
AAGCTTGTGTGTCAACCCATCCATCCATATCTAGTGAGTCGTACGTGCCATGTGTGTAGTTCAAATAAAATAGCTTTTGAAATAACTTTCGAGCTCAGCTCACATCCATATTATGCATGGAGTGATAAAGAAAAAGTTTCTCTTTTTATGTATGAGCCATGCAAACATTTTATCATCGTGTGTAGATCATAAGGGAAAAAAACTGTATGCATATAAAACCAAGAGTGAAAGCCACTTTTGTCTGTGTCCCGTGTTCTGCACAAAAATGTATACATAAAACAGATAGTTGGATAGACACTAGACAGTGGTAGAGAAAAAAATCATTCATTTCATTGTCATACAGGACAATGAAAGGTCTGCATAGACAAAATATGTGGATTGTACATTTCTCTCACCATTACCCCTGACTCTGGATCATAGAATTGGAAACATGTGGAAAAATAAGTCACCATAATATGAGCGGATAGATATTGGATGCCAAAGGAGAAAAATATATTATACAGACAGGACTCGACAAGTGGATGGGCTACATCACTTGACATGTTTCACCCCAAATTTGAATGAAATATTCAAAGGGGAAAAGAGGAGCTCAAAGTGAAACTCAAGACAAGAAACTAGGATGGAGAAAAGATGAATAAGTTATGGGAGAGAACAACAAACTACTCTGATGATACAAACTTCTTCCTTTTCTCTGGCCATTCAAATTTACTGCATCGCTTGGGCTTCCCAAAACACAATAATATAATACACCTTCCCCTTGTGGCTACCTATAGTTGTGTACATTGCTATACTTGCAATCATCCATGTATACATCTAAACCATGACAAATACTAAATCACATGGTCAGTCAGAGCCAGAACAATATAGTATCATAAATATTCACCCTTGGACAATCTTATTTATACTTTTTTCCACCCACCCTTAACTAACTATATAATATCACACATATGGGGCAAACTGAGTTTTCATATGTAGCAATACTATTCTCTGGAACTTGGCTCCTTTTTTTGCAAACATATGCATTCATACAAGGCACATGTGTGCGTGTGTACTAACTGAGCAATAGTACTGACTGGGAAAAACGAGTTCTGGGTTAAATCTTATATACGAGGATTGCAGTGGTGCAAAACATGAATGGAGGACTTGAATCCATGCATGTGTGTGTGCGTCCGTTTTCACTATTACTAACGCACATCTAGGAAAGCCAAGTTTAAACGGTGACTACGAGAATGGCATTAAGAATGCACTTGTTCTGTGTGATGACTTTAGTTGTACGAGACGGAGTACACACCTAAAAAAAAGCTCGTTTGCTTTTATACATACTGGAGTTTAGTGCAAGGCTACTTGAATGCACCAGTAAGTACAATAGTGGTACACTGTTGGTTGGTTAGTTAGTTAGTTGGTTACTGCAAAAGGAAAAGGAAGTTGATAGCATGCAATGCACGCGTATGTAGTATAATGTAAGGGTGAGCAATATTATGCATAAAAGAGAGAGTGAAAAAAGATGAATGCTCAACTGTTTCAAGAAATCGGCGGATATTTGCTCACATCTTTTCAATCTGTGAAATCGAGCGGACGGAGATTTTTTAGTGAGCCGAGGAGAAGCATTTTATGATTTTGAATTTCAAGATACCATATTGGTGGGTGGATTTTATAGTCTCCTTTTGGTAGCACCACTATCATCAAACAAAGTGTGTATATCTGTAAAAAGTTGTGTTTGGATATGGATATGATAATAATATAAGTTTGTCTGGCACAGAGGGGAAAAAATGGCTAGAAATCGAAAATGTCTCTCTTTATGGGTAACATTTCTTGTGATTTATCACTCGCTGGCACACTCTTTTATGTGGAGCTCACTTTGAATTCTATATTTTGGTTGGGAAATACAATTTCCTTCCTGGGAATCATCGCATCATACACAAGTTCTAGCATTATTTCAGTGTATGCTTATCTAAAAAAAAGTTCTAGACACTTTCATTTCATACATTCTACAACATAACATATATAATCATACATCTTTGGCTCATAGTAGTCGTAGTACAAGTTAGCACACCTAGAAATGGTACTTACAATCTACTACTACTACTTTCCCCCTTCAAATCGTTCCATACGAACACACACACACATTCTTTTCTCTTAGTAGTTGAAAAAGCGATAAATATCTTTCTCATGGCAGTCACTGCTACGAGAAAGAGAAAGCCAATAAAAGATACAATATTAATAACATGGCGTTCTTCTTCCTCACATTCGCGTGTATGGCAGCAGTAAAAGTAATTTTTTTCTCCTCCTGCATAACACACATACACACACACACATCTATCCAGATGCACTTTATGTGTATGGCATAACGGAAAGAAAGCCTTTGAAGATTCCGCATTGCGGAAAAGGAAATGGACTGGCCAGACCCGCCTCCACTGTCCAATCAGGTGAAAGGGCCACCGGACGCTTCTGAGCAGAATTATAATAACTCTCTCTCTCTCTCTTTTTCTCCTGTTACCCAGCTATAGTGGCCAGTCTCCACAAAAGGGAGAAAAAATATACCAGAGAGGAGAGAAATGATGGCCATCAACTCTTTTGAAAGGATTCTCATGTATGCTCATCTCATACTGGACTCCATAAAAGTATTATTTAGCTTTCTGCCTTCCCTACTTTCTCTTCATGTGTAGTGTGACCGCTCCTGTTTCACTCAAAGGGAACACAAAGCACGCGTCAGCATATTGCGCTGCGCAATGTCCACTCCAGAATGCCTTTATGGGTGAATTAAATGACCAGTGGTCATTTTGGATTTAAAAAGTCCGTTTACCGCTCTAAACTATTTTTTATACATTTAACTGTGACATGTATTAGTTTTACTCGTATGTTTAAAACGAAGGTACATGCTTAATGCTTTATAAACTATATCTATGATTTTATTTTCCTTAAGCCCAATAGTACAGTATAAATGGTTGCAACACACATCTATTTTGTTGGTATAAACTATGAAAGGCCATTTTTCCCGTCGAATCAATAAAGACACCCAGATCAATAATAAGACTACAATAACGATAGCTATACTATAACACACCGAATTCTTATATCCTCGTTTATCCACTCATAACAAAGCTTGGGATGGAGCAGACTCCAACTTGTGTACCACAAGCCAAAGACTATCTGGCTGACTAACTGTAGCCCCGATAGAGATAATCATATAGAGTTATGCTAAGATGAGTAGTGAAACTGGGATATGTATGGGAGGGGGACGGCACATTTATATCTCATGAAATATTACATGGGATGGATCCAAAAATGGTTCGCACCACTAAAAAAGCTGTCCGTGCTCAAGGGGAGGCGAATGCGGTTCATAACCAATTTGCGCAAAGTTATGATATGATAGGCGCTATGAAAATTGCTCGCTCCATAGCTCCTTCCTACGTACTTACTCACTCCATATGAGAAAGGATACTACAAAAACTACTAACTAACTAACTACGTATCCTTTCACTTTCCGGCAGCGTACGTCTGCGCTCCAAACAAAGCAAGACATGGGAACCAAGTCGTGTACTGATATGAAAATCATAACGTGGATAAGTTGTTGTATCTAGCTCCCACTGCCTCATCATTATATTATTTGCTACCGGAGCTACAGTGGGCTTTACCTTTATTTTCCAACTCTACTCATATTCTTATGGTGTGTACCCTTTCTCATTGGAGGCCGTCACGCCTTTTCCACGTTCCATATAATTTCACAGTCCTTTTTCTTCCCAGTCCGGGCAAGTTTTTTTTTACCCATTGGACTCCCCACAAAAGATCAATAAACACTGCCCATGTACAAGCCAGCTACAAAATGACAATATAAATAATAATACAATCCATTCGTTTGCATCATCAAATGAATTCAACACAGATAGTTTGTTTTGTAAAACATTAATCAGTCATCCCCTCTTTTCGTATGCAATATATGGAATTGCACTGGTCCACTATAAACTCACTAACTAACTACATATTTACATTCAGTTTATATGACGGCAGTGCGGTACAATGCTCAAATATTCGAGAAAGGTATTAATACCCAAGGAAATTGTACACAAACAACGTATATCATGATAATCACCACAGACTGTAATATGGATGACTGGACAAGCAAATAGTAAGCTGTGTACATTTCTCATAGTCTCCTCCAATGGAGATTGTACATGGCAATTATTTGGGAAGGGAAAGGCCTGCACAATTTTCTATCATTCTCATCATACAGTTAACTAACTGAATGTAAGTAAGTAATGTAATGCAATGCACGGAAACTGGGGAGAAGAACAGAGCCGTACAATATATCTCTTATAGCTGGCGATACCAATGGGCTTGAACTAACTGTATGGGATATAGAATATTACGTGCAATATTATTGGTTGTTTTACGTACTTGGTGGTGGCGGATTTATGGTAGGCCCATTGTGCTCATACAAGCCATCTGAGTTATTTCCGGATTCAGAGATAAATCAAGAAAATAGCAGATATATTTCAAGACGTGGGAAACTTGGAATGGAGCGTGGGGGAGAGAGAAACTTAACTCTCAGTGGCTCGTAAATCTAGTCTTTACTGGTCTACACAACCATACAGAGCAGGTTATGTTCAGTTAGTCTTGAAAGTTATGGATAAAGGTAGGCACTACATATATGCGCACTTTAGTTAGTTTGTAACAACGTTCTATATAGAAAATTAATGTATGTCTAACTATGAGTATATATGACTAGTAGTTTTTCCACCCGCAGTATGAAAATCAAATAGAAATGGTCTATCTTTTGGCAAAACAGAAAAATAGTTGGCCAACTCACTTTGCTACTACTATTCGTATTATATAGAATGCATGAAAGAATAGACTTTTGGTATCCAATGACCCAAAATAGGTTAGAATGTAACATGAAAATTGTATAATGCAGGGAGCAGATGGATAATGTAGCATTAGGGAAGCAATTAATGTTCCCATGTTGTACTAGTAGGATTAAAAGGTATGAATGTTGTAGCTTTGTTTTCATCCGAGTTGGTAGTTCGTTTGCTATAGTTTTGGGGCAACCTTGATAAGAAGTTAGTTAGTTAGTTAGTTAGTTAGAAGACATACAGGGAGAGAAATGTGTTGTTTTATTAGTACTAAGGACTTAAGCTGGGAGTTGGCAGCAGAGAGGAAGGAGATGGATAGGAAAATTAAGAAAAATTATAGGGACCCAAGGAAATTTGATTTGGAAATGATTGTGATGCAAAGAGTGTCGCTTTGTATATACAGAGGAAATCTGTGTGTGCTTTTCTCCAGAGAGAAAGAGAACTATATATACGTAACGTACGTACGAACAAGAGAGAGAGAGAGAGAGAACCTCCATTTTCATTTCATTTTCTTTCAAGACATATTATCTTTGTGTGCTCTATGAACACTCCTCCTTTGATTTTCCTCTCACGCAAAACTAATTCCAATTCCTCACGTTCCCACCAAAGAACGGTTTCCCTTTCTCTCTTGTCTCTTGAATTAATGGTGGAATTATTTTTCTAAATCCCTTTCACTCCTATATTTTTCCAAACTTTCAATAATAATACTATAGAGGGTATCACACAAAAACTTTTGTTGGGGCTACAATATTTACCAGATTCTGTACAACTGATTGTAATTTTGATAATGATGGGATCCATTGGTCCATGTAATTTGTCGAGTGTCTGGTTCAAGGATCATGTTGTCTCCCATACACCATAACTTTTATAGTTTAGTTACAGCTAGTTAGTGAGTAATCCAAGGAAAATATCTGACCCATGGTGAGCTCAAAAGTGACCAACAATAATCAAATGTGAGGATTATACAAAAAATCCACAAAATGATACATCCTTGCCAGATAAATGATCCAACAATGAATGTGCATTATGGAAATGGGCGATAAAATATAGGATTTATATCGGTAATGGCATAAAAAAGAATCCAAGGATGGAATAAGTTGCACAGAAAAAAGGGGGAGCAGCACACCAAATCCAAGCCTATGAATGTTTCATGTAATTTTGACTGAGAGAAAAGAAACAACTCTTTGTATATCTTTTGATATCCCCTTTTAAGGATTTTTTGTGTCTGCTCAAATAATATGAGTGCTTCCTATATACTGCTTGTGAGTATAAATGGGGAACATGAAAATCGTTGCCAACATGATGATGATGATCATGATGGGTTATAGTATGGGAAGATAGAAACTATTGAATGGGTGATGATAAGGAAAAAAGTGACTGTGTTGTATATACACAAATGTCTAGCTACGAACGGGTTTCCAATAATGGGAAATGGCATTTTTATTCATCCCATCAACGAAGATGGGATCTATAGGGTAAAAATTCCTTGGATGAAAAAAAGATTTGTAGGTTTTGCTTGCTAAGTGAGTAGAATATTTTGTTGCTTCGTTGGTAAGACCAAGATTTGTGCACTCCCAGCATATGTGGTTGATACTAAAAGTTGAGGCACGTATGCTAGCATCAGTATTTTAGTTAGCAAGCAACTATCATTTTCCTTGCGTCATGTTTTTAGATGGGTTCAGTCTGAAAATCTCAAGCGACATTTTGTGTACGAAAAAAAAATGGGAAGGAACATAAAATGAAATTGATTTCTGTTCACTTGACTTTTTATCCGTCATAGGAGTAACAGGGTTTGTACAACAGTTTTATAGTATAGGCAGGCAGACTCATCATCACTCACTGCTGTGGTATACATAATAATAACGCGCATGCATGCATTTCTTTATTTATGCGTTTTTTATTATAATTTCCATCCTTGCGAACAAATGGGAATAGCTGTACACGTTTTACTCATTTTGTGTGTCCTTAGTTTGTACGGGTTGTAAAAGATTTCCAGATTACAACTGCTCTCTATGGTTTCTTTTTGTTGGGGATGCACCAAGCATCATAATGTGATGACATGGGAAAAAGCAAGGCAGTAAGTAACCAACTACTGTAAGTAAGTAAATACATATAGTAGTACTAGAGTACTAGAGTTTTGAGCGCATTTCCGTGACTGTGTGATGAATTTAATCAGAAAGTGATGGGAAATAGGAGAAAGAAGGAAAAGAGTAAGCAAGTAAGTAAATGAATGATGGACAGACTTGTATAATGTGTACATATAGAATGGGAATGTGATGAGGGAGAGAAGTTGAGGAGTGACACAGTCATCAATCAGAGAGTTTTGGGGTGATCCATCATGAAAAGATAATATTGTGTCTGGTAGCAACTAAATGGCTACATGGATTCCAGTCACAGTTCCAGTCATGTGTATGGATCCGGATGGTGGCATTTTCTCAAAATAGATAGATGAGCTTCGTCTCACCGGAATTCCTACTTTTTAAAGTATACGCAACACGGATTGAGGTGTCGTAAGCATTTAATCTTCACAAAAAATGGACCCCTTATTCCTCTATATTAATAGTTTTAGTCATCGTTAATTAAAGATGACAATTAAACAATGAAATATCTATAAAAATAAATCGTATGTAGCAACCTTACTAGCTGTAGCAAACTAAAAATTCTAAAAAGACAATAAAAAGTCACACGGATTGTGTAATGACTTAAAGTTTGAATTTTTGTGCATACAATTTTCGAGCGATAGCAATCCGTAAACTAAATCATAGGAAATACGGCAAGCCACAATGAGAGTTACTAGAACTGATGATGATGAGAATAATGATGGTAAAGTTTGGAGCCCAAACTGTCTTTTGTAGGAAAACTCGTGAGCCACATGAAAATTATTAGCACGTCACAGACGGAGGAAACTTTCTCCATGAATAATTGAGCGAGAAATGTGAGCCTCTCGCCGTGCGACAATTTTCATTGCCTCCATTAATTTGGATTAGTCCGTGCAATCTACGACTACCATATATTCCTCGTGTATTATTAAGGGGTAGCATCCTTATATGACTCTAACTAACCAAGGTACGTTAAACTATACATAGAGATTCAAAGATGAATACTTGATGGGGGCAAAAGTGAATGTAGTCATTTTGTGTCCTCTTCTCACTACTACAGCTTGCGTCTATATCTCTCCAATTACAGATATTACGAACTAACAACTATACTCCTGGCTACGGAGAGAGAAACTGCTGTTGTCGTTATGAAATTACTTTCTTTCTCTCGAAAATTCCAATTAGTGATCCAACACTCACAGTCTCTAGCCCGGCTGCCACTACATATAGCAAGCCCAAAAATGTTTGTACACAGTTGAGTGACTGTGTAGCGGCACTTTTCCTATTCCAAACTGAAAAGCACCAAAACTAACTAACAAATGTTTCCACTACTGTACACCCGTATGAAATTTTCCCCTCATCCAAAAGACCAATATAATACATATAGAATGGATAAGGGTAATCTCATAAGCCTTTTATTAGACCATATGACCAGTGGTCAGTTGCTCGTTGACCTGCTCCCCTCCTCTTATTGTTATTTATATTGCTCACATGCACACACACACAAGCATACTACAAGTTTTGGGCCATATACTACAAAAGGGACATCTGCGACTCATGCTTTCCTTATTCTCACGGGCTCTCTTAAATAACTTACACCAATATCTAATCTTGTCCATTTGTGTGTATAGTACAGCCTCCCTGGGAAAACGAGCCATACCAAATTTCCCGTATCATCATAATATGTGTGTTGTACACAAAAAAAATATAGTAACTAACTAACTAACTAACACTTACTCTTGTGGAATTATTGTACTTTTCCTTTATCCAGAAAAAAGAGAAAACTTTTTTCATTCTATGTTGTACGTACACGTATTAATGGGAGCAATTGAGACATACACATCTGTCTGTGTATATAATACATAGGGCCTTTGGTCAAGACATGTCCAATGGATTCACATAATATATTAACAAGAACACAACTGCGCTTCGATTTCGGGAGACCTAATACGAGTCTTCTAAGAAGGCATTTATTATACCAACAAATAAACACAATACATTCACTATAATATGTGCATGATTCTATTTCATACACGGAGCATTTCTACTAGCTAGTTAGTGAGTCTGTATTGTCAAATGTGTATAAAGAACAACATGCCTGCATATGATGATGAGAGTTACTTTTTAGGCTACTCCTACTAACAAAGTAAATGAAGCGTGCGCCGATTGCCCAAATGTTCTGCTGCTGGACATGGTGATCTGAGGGAAAACTTTGATGCGGACATGTGCTAGCTTATATATATATATGTACAAGAAAAATGGAGGAATATGTGCTGCACATGATGGTTTAGTGAATTCAAAGTCTAGAGCGCTCTCATGCGTGACCTGTGTGTGTAGTTAGTTGGACGTCCAAAACAAGAGATCACAGGAAGAAATGGAGGGATAGCTCTATGAGATCTAAAGTCCAGCATCCAACTTACTTACTTATAGTTAGTTAGTATATGGAATGGATGAGAGAAAGGAGAAAAAAGCTGTCTTCCCAGATGACCACACCAAAGAAAGCAAAGTGTTATAACAGAGTGAGTTAAGTAAGTAGTCCGATGGGTAGTTTGCGTCGTTATATAGATGAAGAAAAGAAAAAAAATTAGGAAAAAAAGTGTATACGGTCTTCTGGGCAGTACTATGATTATAGGATTGAGAAAAATGGGATGGATGCTCAAGAAAAAGAGAAAAAAAGGGGAGAGAGAAGAAAATGCCCCAACAAAGTTATGCTCTCCTTAGATATTATTATAGTAGTCTTTTTTAGCTGCTTCTTTGAGTGGATGAGATCAGTAGAGCGGCAAAATGGGCTCTATTTCCTACTCAATAAGGGATTACAGAGCAAGTTTCCACAACTCCACCTTTTTATTCTCAATCCAAATACAAGGGGTACACAATGTGATGAGAAAAAAATGAAAGAAATAAGGACAAGACAAGTTAAGCAGCATGTTCAATAGTGCACACCGTACACTTGGCCGATTACAAAACATATTATCAGATTCACTGGATCGTTCGCATAAAGTAATTGAGTTGCAGTCTAAACCAGAAGAAAGAGAATCTTTCAAATAATGACAATTCATTTTTTTCTGACTAAACTCTAGCAGACAATGAGATTAAAGGAAACCAAAAAGAACATGTACACATGTGGCTCACTCACTCACTCTATTATTTTACATTCCATACATTGTACATACATACATATAAGAAAAAGTTTCTGAAAGTAAGAAAAAACACACACTGCAGGTCCTATAGTTTACAAAGACATTTACAACAAATATTCAACACCTACTTAGAAAAGTAGAACAATAAATACTAAAGATAATCTTTATGCGTTTCCTCGTCTTCATCTGCTGTTCCCGTAGTTTGCTTTGCAATGCACTGTAAAAGACAAGAAGAACGAAATTCATGAGATCCCAACACTGTACATTTTTGAGGACTAAAGCAAATTAAAAAGGTGAACGAACACGGAGATTAGTGAAGTATGCCAATGGTTGGCATTTGATAAATGAAATGAAAAGAAATTGCGTAGCACAGAAGAATACAAACTATCAACCATAAAGCTCAAGTAAATGAGTTAAAGTGAGCATTTTTTCCCTACATTGTAGCATCATCCTTTTTTTTCAACACGTTTCATTATTATTATGCTCAGGGACTTGTGCACCATGAAAAAGGAGTGGAATGTTGATCAACCCAGAACAATATGAAACCATATAAAACTTTCCTATACAATTGTTTTCCACTGACTATGCTTGGCAACATGAATTCTCATGACAGGAGATAAGTTTACAATTTATAACAGTCGTCTCCTAATTAATTCACTTTAAGCTATCTGCCATTCATGATGATCAGAGCAAAAATTTAATTATGGGTGAGCAATGTGACAGGGACAATAAATAAAAAACTCTCTGATGGACTTATTCACACTCACTCCCTGCTACTTACTACATACAGCACAGAGCTGAGCATCTACACGAACAATACAATGTGACTGCCAGTCAGTGAGTGTGAATCTATTAATAGTTACAGCTCTCTGTTTCAAAACAACACTTTATGGCTATGAATTCAATACAGAATGTATAGGAAATACAGGGATGGATACCATTATTTTAATAATGAGATTAGAACAAGTTCCCCAGTGTGCTAGGGGGTTAGGCATACATAAGACCCCTGCCAGTCATCATCATATACAACAACGTACGGGAGCATAATACACAGTAGAAAAGTTGGTGAGTTTCTTTCCCTACATGTTTCCACCGATTACCAACTAACTAACTAACTAACTCAAACTACAACATGTATGCATACACATACAGAGCTCCCATTTGACTTCATTTATATTTATGAATACAGGAATTAATGCTACCCGGATGGCATCATCAGACATATGTACTCATGTACATTTTTGCATGATGATCACATGGAGACAAGCGTGAAAAATCTGTGTCTATCTGTAGTCCTGATACAGCAATTGTGTTTTTTCATTAACCCCGATTACCCCTTCTCACATATCAGTGGCAAAACAATCTCTTTATATACAACAAGAATTTCTCTCTCTCATGATGATGGGTGCTTACAGTTTCCTCCGACTGGCTTGCACATCCCATTTATATCTATATAGTCAGTCACAAAGACCAAATGGAATGTTGTGTCGAAAGGGTTTTACACGGTTATCACATATTAGTGCAAGCAAGCCAAACACAGCACAAAATGCTAATAATAATAATAACAATGAAAACATAATGTCAATTGGTTCGTTTCGTGTGCACTACAGAATGAACGGGTTGACAAGCCAAATGAAAACAGATGCAGCTGTCATCATTGGGGCAAAGTAAGACGCATCTAAATCAATAGAAAGTTTAATGTGGACTGTGGAGTGCATCTTCTCTGGCAGAGAAAAATGACAAAACTAAGTAGTAGTGGACAGTATAATTCAAAGAAGAAAACAGATGAACAGTCCAGCATTTAAAGATACCAATAGAGAGAGAGAGAGAATAAGACAAAAGGAAATAAATAAAATGCGCCGTTCGTTCCTCACCAATGAATTCAGAGACAGAGTCATGATCCCCATCCCCTTGTCTCATGCTACCAGTAATTTCCTCACTCTCAACCATTTCCAGGAAAAGTTGCACAAACTCTGGGGAGTATGGGGGACAAATCACTTCCAAGACCTGTCAATCAAATCATGATTCATTTATCCGAGGGCACCACCACAAACAGAGCAACTCTTTTAGTTAGTTTAAAGTTATGCCCTCTGGGTCCACCCGCCCGCCATTTGCTCATGTGAAACAAAACGAGCCGAGTGGAATCAATAATAAAACACATTATATTGGGAATTTTCCCCCCTTTAGTTGTGCTTGTGCACAGTACACGGGGAAAAATGTGGACAGTTTCTATTGAACCGGTCAATTCATGGAAGAAATTAAAAGAGACATACATTATACTAGAACGGGTCTAATGAAAACACAAAGTGGCTTTTCATCCCCAGTTCATCTTATTACCTCTTTCACAAAGTAGCGGATGAGGGAGATGTCCGTATCCCCTTTTTGCCAGCATTGCTTCACATATTTCACAACCGGGATCACACAACCCCGTGTTAACAGATTCACCATCCGGTCTAGCAGCATTTTCTTCATTTCCAGCTAAATATCAAGTCAATTACGGCTCATTTATCATGATTACATCATTTTTAATTTACTTTGATCAGTGGAAGAAAAACAGATTATTGGGAGCGATCAAACATGAAGTTTAGAGTTATCATTAATCTTATTCACATGGGTCAACAAATCATTATTTGTAATTGTAATCACTGGAACATGTGATTATCTGAGATTTTCAGAATTCAATTTGTAAACATAGCGAAATGTATTTTGCGCAGTAGAATGATATGACTTTTCGATTAGAAGCAAAAATTATGTCGATAAGTGAGGTGAAGGGTCATTATTTATTTGAAAGAATTCTGTTTTAAACCATCCGCCATACTGGGTACAGACTATTGGAGCTAGATTTACCTGGACCAAAATTTCCATATCATCTTGCTTGGCCTCAAACAACTTAATTAAAAGTTGTAAGAGTTTCTGGTGTAGCAGAGGATGGCAATGGCCAATCTCATCTAATAATGCTAAATGAACAGGAACATGTTCCGTAGACAATTTGAAATAAGACGGTTCCATCACTGTGCATTCTACCCATCGAATAATTCCAACAGAGACCACGGGATATCTAATAAGGAATACAAAAGTTTGTTTTCAACATTACATACAGCTTATATTTAATCCTCAAATACACATATTGCAAAAAACTCACTTAATTGACTGATACAATGATGAAATCTCAGAAATTAATTCACCACTTCCTTTATTTGTACTGCAAATGTTATGAACTTTTTCAGCCGCAGCTATTGTTGCCTTCAGTTCATCTTGTTTTAAAGAATTTCTTTGGTTCCGTCTAAAAACATCACAAACACTAGCGCCATAAGCCAAAAGATAAATGTACTTAGATTTGTGCTCTGGATTTAGTTTACTGCCAGGCTTGAAAAGGGCATCGATCAGCAGTTCTACAATAATGGATCAAACAGTGTCAATTGAATATATTTTTCGACAGATTCTATAACATACCTTAAGAATTTCATACCTAAAAATTGTGGAGCTCTTATCAAGTCTACTGGGGGAGGATCTGAAGTCGAATACATTTTAAAAAGGACAGTAATGTCAGCAGGATTTAGTGCATTCCTAGCCAACATAGCAGCCAAGGCTTGGCAAGCACGAGGATATGCTGTAGATCCATTCAAAGCCATTGTCACAGCTGTAACATCTCGTCCACTGTAATTTAAAAAAAAACTTAAAACTTGCTAACAGAAACCTTATAAAAACAATGTGAGTACATGAGTGTCAACTTACTGCTTATGGGCACATTTAATAATTTCTTGACTCAGTCTTTTCATGAGATGGGCTCCAAGTTTTCCACTTAAAACACTTAAAAGTACCTGACTGTACACGAAGGTTTGTTCAGCGTGGCAAATCATTTCCTATAATATTAACTAATTATTTCCTACGTTGGTTTTATTAATTTGATTTAGCGAAGGTAAGTTTAACAACATACAGCAGTATCCTGCATATTCTTCAGAATCGTGTCATCAGTACTAGACAAAATCTTAATAACGGATGTTTTGAGCATTCGTGAAAACACTTCAATTTGTTGGGCTGCTGTGGATATGCTCGTGATTTCTCCCTGATATCCAGCGTCAGAAATCAACTACATAATAATAGCAATGATTTCTTTAAAACCCATTTTTGTTGGCTAGCAAATACTACCGAACACAGAAAAAGTTAGCAGCATGATGGTACATCGCATACCATATCGTACGTCTAACCTTGATTGTAAAATTGAGCATAAGGCAGTCCGGATATTCCTCTGCTAATTTATAGACCAAGTTTCTCCAAGTTGGATGTTCAATCATTTCAGTCAACCAAGCGGGTGTCTATTTACAAAAACGATTATAAACATATATGCCATTTCACACAAGTTAAATTACTCTTTGTCTTTTAGCCTTATCTAAAATTCAACTTACTTCTCCCTCTTCAGAAAAAATTGTGTCAGCTTTTTTGGGGTCAAACGTTTTTATGATCATATCCCGCAAACTTGCTTCCACCATGGACCGAACTTCATTGATGTTTGCACCTGCGAGTCACATAAATGCAACAAGCAATAGAAAAAGTTTAGGCATATTAGAAGAGCAAAATAATGAACAATAATTCTATTGAAGGGTTAGGGTATAGTTAACTACCAGCTAATATTATCCATTCCGCCATTAAATTGCCCATTTGAGCGTAAGCAAGATAATTAGTGGACAACAGTCTGATGACTTCTCCCGGATTACCACCAGCTTGAAAATACCTTAGATATTCAAGATCAAACACACAAAAAGTTATTACGCAAGTAATTGATTGAAATGTTATGAAGTTTTTCGCAATATTTTGTGCCATACCGCTTTAGTTCGTTGAAAATTCCGGGCTCCATAATATAATCAGGGCTGGCAAATTTTGCAAGGCAGTCTGTCTGAACATCTTGAGGGTTCTCTGCCTCAGCGTCATTATTAGCCTCAGCTTCGTCCGACTAAAGTGTTAATAGAACACAATCAAAAGTTAAACAGACCCCGATTTAGTAAAAAAATAATGGCAAATTGCCATTATTTTTTTGTCAATAAATAGATGTTATTGTCAATAAAAATGTTCACCTGAGCGGCGCCATCGGCATCTTCGTCCCAGGCAGCAGCTCCACCCCAATGACTCGTGACATGTTCTTCTTCATAGTCTTCGCTCTCCATTTCACTTTATTCGAATAAATGCACTTGCCAATTAAAAACAATTAAAATTAAACAATTCTTTAAAAAAAGATTGACAGTTAAAATGTTTAAAAAATTTCATCAAAACATTTCGGGTTTTTCTCAACACAAAATTTAAACATAAAGTTAGAGCGCTAAACGTTTTCTATGGATGTAGTACATTCCAGCCGACTTGTGTGTCAACTTCGCATTTTTGGGGTGATGGAGGACAATTACGGAATATTTTTTTGCTGATTGTATGAATGAACCGTGATGAATAAATCCTTCCATAAAAACAAGATGCAACATTTAATTTTGTTGATGGCTATTAGGCCAATCTTTGGATCCATTGCATGCAATCTTTTCGACGTGTTGCATAAGAGATAAGATATGGAGATTTTTAAAGTGCTTAATAAAACAAAAACAACAAGTCATCTATAGTAAAATAAATAGTTGTAACGGAATAATATTCTTTATCGTGAATTTGAACTAAATAGCTTGTAATTATACATTCTTTAAATAAAAAATCATGTAATTCAATGCAAAGCGGAAGGGAAATTATTGGGGTAATATGCAACACAACTAACTAAAGCAAGGAACAACACTATCAATGAATTGAGTGAAGCTACATGATTTATTGAGAGTCTGTGCAAAATTTACTTTAATACGGTTGGCAATTTTGTTGAATTGAATCTTTGTTAATAGGAAATGTCATTATACGTAAAGATTTGTTCTGTAGCAAAAAACCTTAGCCTTGTGAATTTATGGTGAATTTCACAGGTGTATGGAGGTGTATGCAGGTATGTACATATGAAAAAGATAGAACGTGAACAGCACCCTATAGACAGAAATGAAAGCCAGACGAATGCATAGAAAACGTAGAAAAATTTCGCCTCATCTGCGTTTGACTTGACTTTGACTTGAAGATTTTTTTTGACGTAAATTGTATTCGTAGTGATGATTAATATAGAATTCAACTATTAATTTCTTAAGTAGAATTAAGTGAAGTTTGTGCGAAAGCAGAACCCTCGTCTAAAAAAGGTAAGCACTGGTAAATGTTCATTATATTTAATGATAAGCTAAACTGTCTAATTGGAGAAATTGTCTTATTTAATTTATTAAAATTAATCAAATTATAATTTTTTTAGAATTTCAATCGTCACCCATGGTCGGCCAGTTCCAAACTTCCGTTCCAATCCAAATTGAAATACCTCAATGCACATTGTTGAAGTCGCTTACTTTTCAATCCAATGATTCTAAACCAATCCGAAACGTAACATTTCAAAATCAAAATGTGTTTTGGGAACAAGACACTTTAAACTATGATTTGAAATCGGAAAAGGTTTATAGCCGAAATCACAATGGACCGCAAAAGTTCATCCATGTCCCAGCACAGTAAATACGGAAATGGCAGACAGCAGCAATCCAGCAGTTCTTCATCGTCAAATGAATTTTTGGACGAAGGGGAAAGTAGACAACATGGTAATTTAATAACATACTGGCAATTCTGATTTTCAATGCATAGCTGTATTATTGTATTCACACATCTGCACGTGACTAACGTGACTTTTTTTGCTATTCTAAATGTCGTTAATTGCTGGAAGAATGTGAAGGTCATGTTCCTTAACACAAAGCTGTTAAATGATGTTTACATATATTAATTCCGCGATAATGTATTGTACATATTTGATATTATTGGTTCCACAATGTTTATGGACGTATTTATGACATGACATATAGTGCTATGTGTAACTTACAGCTGAAAGTTGAGTAAATATGGCATAAAGTTTTATTCGATTTCGTAGGACAAGCAAGTGAAGGTGAAGATCAACAATCACCGGGTAGAGCTGCACCTAGGATAAAATCTGCATTAAAATCTGGACACTGGTATCAAGAACAACACCAGGCTTCCAATGAAACAAATCGTGGCGAAACTTCTGGTAGGAATACGACGGATTCCGCAAAGAACGTATTTCTACAATCCATTTTGGGATCTTCAGCAGAAGAATGTGGGAAATCAAGAAAGGAAACTATTTTGAAAAACGTCTCACTCAATTTGCCGCAACCAACACATGGAATTTTGAAGCATCACAAATTGTTTGGTAAATGTTTGTTAGTGTTTAAGATTGAGATTTAAATAAACGAATATTGACCAATGACACACTTTATTTTGCAGAGGACAGTGATCAGATTGGTACTAAATCAATTTTAAAAGAATCTTCGACCGGTGATACGTACAGACGCAGCTCGTTACAAGTCTCTATCGATTCATCATACTCTGAGTCTTCTACTGGGACCACAAAAGGCATTCTAAAACGTAAATACTCTTACGACAACAATATTTCTAAACTGAGCAACAGCAACTTCACAACTGATCTTAAGGAGTACTCATCAAGTGAACAGTGCTTACACAATTACGATGATGATAGTAAAATGGATCCCCAGAAGACAAAACCGATCCTAAAAAATGCACGCAATAAGTCAATGGATGAAAATTGTAGCTTCGTTGACGACATGGATATTCAACATCCCCGACCAATTTTGAAAAACAATAATCGTAGTGCAAGTATACCGGCAACTGCCTCCATGTCATCTTCTCTGGGTCATAGCGACCCTGATTTGAAGTCCTGCTTCAAAAAACAAACCGTGTCTTTAGAAGAACCCCTCACCTCTTCCAAAGGTAATGGGGCTAGTATTGCACAAAAAATTGCAGCGTTAAGAATGAATGGGGAAACTGAATGGAAAAAACGAGTACCCATGAAACAAATTCCAGCTTCGGAAGGTGTATCCAAAATGTTAATCAAAGGGGAAATCCCTGTAGCTCAAGAAATATCTAACTTAAAACCCGACATGGAGGACAGCCAAGAGAAAATACCGTCTCCTAAATCCATTTTAGCGGAGCGTTTAAAGCAATTGGACCAAGCACAAGAGTCCTGGAAAAAAAGAATCCCTGTAGCAGAAAAAGATGACGTGAATAAATATACAGTTGAAGGAAAGTTGAAGCGAGATGGGAAAATTACTGCTGAAGAAACCAGTCGTAAACATGCTCCACAAATGAAAGAAAAATCTAAGGAATTTGAATCCTTGGAAAATTTGAACGAATCCAATGAGTCGGATTTTAGTTTTAAGAGAACATTTTCACTTCGCCTAAATGGCAAAAAAGTTTCTAGTGGTAAAAGTATGGCCAAAGTGGCAACTACCAATTGTGCCAGTTTGATGCGCAATTCTTCGCAAACCACTACTGGTGCCAAACAAAATGCTTATACCGAAGTTCAAGTATTTCAGAATGACAATGAAACTTTTTCAGCTTTTTTTAAACCAGTGAATCCTCTAGAAGTCAAACACGAGAAATCAGATGATTTAATGTTAACGGAAGAATCCTTCAAATCTATTATTATGGATGAAAATTCTCATAATTATTTACTAAGGGACCATGCTCATGAAAGGCGTAACGTTCGTATGGCTCGTAAACATGGGAATTCTAGAAATCCTGTAAAATCTCTCGCTTTGAGATTACAAAGTGGGCAAGTACAAACTTATAAGGATTTGAGTCCTGAGGAGCGAGAAAAGCAAGCCAAAAGATTGCAGATTCAGCAACAATTAAGTATGCGTGTTTCCTATAGTTGGATGATTGGAATTTTATATGAAAACTGTATTTTTTTTATTTGAGCGTTCTGACTTGTGAATTTTTTGTATAGATGTGAATCCGTCTGGAAATCAAAAATTGTTGACAATTGAAGCTCTTGCGGGACTCGCTAGCAGAGAAGATTTTGCATCAGTCAAATTGAAAAAAGCAGAGGAAAATGTAGTTATTGAATATTCTCATCCGATTTTGATAAAAATCAAAGGGAAACGTTTTGTACAAACTAGATTAGTAGAGCCTACTTTCACAAGCCTTAATGCTGGAGATTCCTTCGTTTTGGTTACATCTGAAAAGGTGAGCTTCTTCGTCTACAAACATTGATGTAAATCATTAAAAAAATATTTACGGCCCTTCACGTATCTTATTTGACTTTTAAATCTCTGTTTTATTCAGCTATATGAATATATTGGAGCATATAGCAATAGAATTGAGCGTTCAAAATTATCAGATGTGGTGAACCATATCGCACAAACCAAGGATTTGGGATTTAAAGGAAGCTCACAGTTGAAATCCAGGGAAATTATTCAATTAGAAGGCAGCGACTCCACTTTGGGAATGAAGAAGGACTGGATCGATTTTTTGAAGATTTTGAAAGTTGCTGATGTGAATCCAACGAATGTAATGGATATCAAAGTTTGTGACGACGGTTTGGGGGATGAAAATGATGACGCCTATGAGACTGAAAGAATTTCTTTGAACTGTGTCTTCATTGTTGAGGGTGATCAGTTAAGGCTGGCACAAAACTTTTCTTTTTGTCAACCTAAGCATTCATTTCTAAAAGATGACTCGGTATGTATGCAACGTTTAACACAATTAAACATTTTAATGCACGATAAATGATGATTCATAGTAAATGAGTTTATGGTGAGTTCTTAAATTTGTTGTAGGTGCTAATTTTCGACTTTGTGGATGAACTTTATGTTTGGTGCGGGACGAGAGCAGATTCAGAATTGAAGCGAATAGGTTGCGAATTGGCTGAAGAACTTTATAAATCTGATGATTATGAACCTGATGGGAAATCAAAACGATCCAAATGGTGTTTGTTTAAGAAAGTTGTGCAAAATATGGAGCCTATTATTTTCATCGAAAAGTTTCACGATTGGCCTCAACCTGTGGAGCTCAGGTCTAGTGAAATTGATGGCATCAAGTTAAAATTGGGAGCAACTCCTCTTTTTGACACCTCTTGGCTGAAAACTTATGATGTGAGGAAACACTTCTTCAATAATTTTTTCAACTAATTTACAGTCTAATTCAAGTATTAAACGATTTGTTTTGTGTGGATTAGAACAAAAAGGCTTACGGATACGATTTCAAGCAATGCAATGTGAGTGAAATGCGACGGGCTTTTGATGAAAGCAATTTGATAGAGCACAATTTACATTTGGAAGGTTTTGATTTACAAAGAGGTGGAGACAATCTTATTCAGGATTATAAGGTAACCTTTTTTTTAAGTTGTTTTAGTTTTGGAGTTTGGAAAGTACTAAGTTTACACTTAGCGAGTAGTGTATTGGCCCACTGACACTATGGAGTATCTGATGTATTTTTTTTTTGTAATTTTAGGATGGGTTGAAAAGAGAATACCAGATTGAGACTAAAGAGTTACAATCCTGGCGTGTCTCTGAATTTTCAAAGACTGAGTTGCAAACTTTAGGGCACTTTTATTCTTCCGAAACATACGTCGTGAGATGGAAATATGTGGTTTCTTCGTTAGGACGGGGTCTGAAAGGAGTTCAGCAAAATGCCAGATATTGTACTGGTAGAGAGCGATTCGTGTATTTTTTCTGGCATGGAAAGTTTTCAAAGGCCACGGAACAGGGGGCTTCCGCTTTGATGACTATTGAAATGGATAAAGAGAAAGGACCTCAAGTATGACACCCACTCTAAGTCGATTTGTTTTATTCGTTGTATCCGTCATATAGTAGTAAGCATAGCTTATTTGTTCTGATTTGTTTAAAGATTCGAGTCCTCCAGGAACAAGAGCCTCCATGTTTCTTTGCTTTATTTCATGGAGGGATGTTCACTCATGACAAGGAGCAGAATTTTTTACAAGCTGGTAAAATACAAATTTTACTAAATGAATAGTTAGCTACGAGTATAGATAATATTAGCTAAAAAAAGGTGATCTTGTAATTTAACAATTTTATCTTCAGATCGATTTATGTACGTTGTTCTTGGAAATGTGGAATGTGAAGGGCAATTTGTTCAAGTGAATTTTTCGGCCTCAGCATTGCGGTCTAAAGGGGTTTTTCTCCTAATCGATAAAACATCGTCTTCTGTATTTTTGTGGATTGGCCGTAGTAGTAATGAGTTACATAAGAAGGTATTTTGAATTTAACGCTAAAAATGGTAATTTTTCGCAGATTGCTATGATATTTGAATTTGAAATATGGATTCAATGTGTAGATTGGACGCAACGGATTTACAAATGTTGAAAACAATTGTGAACAATGGCGACTATCAAAGGCTTCACTAAACTTTTTCACAGTGGAAGAAGGGATAGAAACTCGTCCATTTTTGAAATGCCTTAATCTGAGTACACGAGACCAATGCACGCTTCACGATGTACAAGCACACAAAAATTCTCCTGTACATGTTTTTCAATTCACAAGTCTTTCTGGGAAGTTTGAAGCCATCCCTGTGTTCAGTAGTAGACTTAAGAAAGGGTTTCAAGATCCCTTTCCTGTTTTACAAAGTGTTTTATACAATCAACAGATCCAACCTACTATGTTTCTTATTAGTGTAGAAAATAGTGAGTTATGGCTCTGGCAAGGATGGTGGCCTAAATCTATGGATGAAAACAATGAAAATACTGCTACTGGTATATATCTTATCAGAAAACTAAAATATTCTATAGGTTTTAAATAAAGCTGCTTATGAGTTTGTAAAAAACTGTATGCTTGCATATCTCATAGGTTCTGGAGCATATCGTTGGGCAGCTGAACGGAGGGCAGCAATGGAAACCTGTTTGAAATACTCACAGTACAAAGGATATTTAGTTCATGCGGGAAAAGAGCCCTTGGAATTTATCAGTTTATTCCCATATTGGAGACCAGTGGAAGAATCCGATGGAATTGTGTTATCTGAAGATGGGGAAGAACGTTTGAAAATTCCACTGGAAGAGGAATTTAAAAAACTGTCCAAGAGGACTTTTACTCTGGAAGAATTACAAGAAAGACCAGAGGGCATTGATTTTACCAAATTAGAGGATTATTTGGATGAAGAAGAGTTTGTTGTAAGTTGGAGTTAGTTTGTAGGCATAATTTAAGGCAAAATCTATTTGTTTTTATGATCTGAAAATCAAATAATTATGATTTATTTTTAGAAATTGTTGAAAATGGATCGTTTGGAATTCGCCAAGCTCCCATTGTGGAAGAAAACTGAATTGAAAAAGGCTGTGAATCTATTTTAAGATTCAATTTGAACTGAAATGAAACTAAAGACACATGATGTGCCAAATGGAATGGTTAGGAATATTAGAATGTATTCCTAGGATGGTTACCACTTTCATGATCACAGGGAGGGAAATTCCAGAAATTATTTATTCGAATTTTTAACAGTTAGTTGTTTATATAATCATTAGATGTTGCACTAAAATGATAGTTAAAGTATTTAATATTTTCTTGTGTACTATACTGCTATACGTAGCTTAAAATACTAGTTTTTGCAGTGCCTTGATTGCAATTGCAAACTTGTGTTTGGATTACAGTAACAATTTCATCATATCAACATCATCGAGAAATTACCATTGCATTAACTGTTGATTCATTAACTTTTGCACTGTAACAAATAGTGTGTTGCTATTTCATTCATCGCATTGACATTTATGAATAGCTCCCATCCGTTATCTTGCAGACAAATGGAAGTAATACTATATAGTTGCAGTTACATAAAGTCGCTTAATTGAACCTTGTGCGTCCAACTTTCTCAGTTTTCATATCTTGAATATTGTGACTAACATTGAGATATATTTTCATCAATTCTAGTCTAATTACAATTCACTTAACTATATCACGTACTTTTTTGGTATCGCTTTATTAAGCATTTTGGTGTGCGTCATCCTTTAT
>Ga0210040_10003059_pt1 | contig 22950 bp, 16 predicted proteins | sample CryGeyCG12114_NA_FD_185462 | JGI IMG/M metagenome (GOLD analysis project Ga0210040, IMG submission 185462) | Groundwater microbial communities from aquifer - Crystal Geyser CG19_WC_8/21/14_NA (SPAdes) (version 2) | ecosystem: Environmental > Aquatic > Deep subsurface > Groundwater | place: USA...
ATCGTTACCGGCAACGATTGCGTAAATAAATTCTAATTATTCAGGCTTTATTAGGTGAAAAATTTGTAAAATTGAAATAGACTTAATAACAGGATTAACAATAGCAGTAGACTTTAGCAGCCGATAGCGATAAAATAAGTAACCTCCAAACGGATCTGATCTAACATCCTCCCAACTGAAATAATAAACGGAGGTAAACTGATAATTGAAACTTATTTGTTTTAGTTTTTCCCAATAAGTTTAGCTTTCCACCACCACCTTTAAAAATAACCTAAATCTACCATGAAAAAAATCATATCTATTTTACTCTTCTGCTTCCGATAAAACCTGCATCAGCACACCTGTTTGAAGACAATGAATGCAGTAAATAAACATTATTCTCCCGGATTAAATCACTAAAAGCAGGTTCATGCTATAGGAGTTATTGTATTTAGAAATAGGGCTAATGCGGAATATAACCTGTTCACTTTTAGATATACAAAGCTCATTGGGCAGGCACTAAATGCATAATATTTCTGATGTTTTTAAAACGGTCGTTTTCCGGAGCTTTCTCCTTTAGTACTTACGGATAAAAAGCGGGAGGTACAGCAGCTTTATCAAACTAAAGCTTTTTCTATAAAATGTTTAGTAAATAAGTTAAACAAATAATCAATGCAACAACTTTTAATCAAACAAACGAAGTGTTTCGTTCTACTTTTATTTGTCTTTTTCGCTGCTACCGGAGCTTTTGCGCAGGCATTGACAGTAACCGGGAAAGTAACCGACGAAAAAGGCGGAGGTTTACCCGGTGTAACAGTTCTGTTAAAGGGTTCCACTAACGGCACGGCTACCGACCCGGAAGGTAATTATACTTTAGCCATACCCAATGGTAATGCTACCTTAGTAGTTACTTTTATTGGCTATAGTACCCAGGAAATAGCGGTAAATAACCGTACGGCCATTGATATATCGCTTAAGCCGGATACTAAAGCATTGGAAGAGGTAGTAGTAATTGGTTATGGGCAAACGGTTTCCAAAGATGCTTTAACCGGTTCGGTTTCTTCGGTAGGGGCAAAACAATTGCAAGATGTGCCGGTAAGCACGGCCGCCGAAGCTTTGGCCGGACGGTTAGCCGGGGTACAGGTTACCACCACCGAAGGTAGTCCGGGCGCCGAAATCCAGATTCGGGTGCGGGGTGGTAACTCTATTACCTCCGACAACTCGCCTTTGTATATTGTAGATGGTATCCGGATGGATAATGCGCTTTCTATTCTTTCTCCACAGGAAATTCAGTCGATTGATGTTTTAAAAGATGCTGCTTCCACGGCCATTTACGGATCGCAGGGCGCCAACGGCGTGGTACTTATTACAACCCGGGGCGGGCGCGATATGAAAACCCAGGTAACGTACAATGGCTTTGCCGGGGTTAGAAGAATTGTAAATAAGCTGGAGGTAATGAATCCGTATGATTACGCCTTATACCAATACCAGATTTATAATTATAATACGAACGAAGAAACCCGCAACTCTTTCCGCGACCGCTACGGCCGTTACGAAGATTTAGAGCTTTACAAAAATATGCCGACTACCAATTGGCAGGATGAAGTTTTTGGGCAGGAAGCTTTTAGCCAAACCCATGTGCTGGGCTTAACCGGTGGTACCAAAGCTACTACCTTTAATTTTACCCTGAACCACACCGACGAAGAAGGGATTATGCTTAATTCGGGTTATGTCCGGACGTTGGCTTCTTTAAAGTTTGACCACAATGTTACCGAGCGTTTCCGGGTAGGAGTAAATACCCGCTATAGCCGGCAAAGAGTAAATGGCGTAGGTACCTCTAATACCGGCACCCAAAGTAGTAACCGGCTGCGCAATGCGGTTCGTTTCCGGCCTTTTGTTGCTCCGGGTTTGGAGAGCCAGGTAGATGTATTTGATGAAGATTACGCCAACTTAACCAACTTAACCAGCCCCTTATTGCTGGCCAACCAGGAATTGCGCTACGATTACCGGAATGATATAAACCTGAACGGCTATATTAGCCTGGAATTAGTAAAAGGCCTGACTTACCGCGGGGTGGTAGGTATTAATAATAACGACCGCCGAACCAATAATTTTAATGGCCCAATAACCAGTGTTGCCCGCCAGAATGCTGATATGCCGGTAATTCAGATGGGAGAGGGCGAAGGGCTTACCTTAACTCAGAATAACACGCTCAACTACCAGCGGAAATTTGGGGCCGATCACGACTTTAATATACTGTTGGGGCAGGAGATTGTAACGCAGCAGGCAAGATCGGCGAACATTACTACTAAATGGCTGCCCGTAGATATTACGCCGGAACAAGCTTTTGCCGGTATTCAGAAAGCAACGCCGCCGGTTGGTTTAATTCAGGATGCCCCGAGTACTTCCCAATCCGGTACCCGGTTATTTTCCTTATTCACCCGGGCCATGTATAATTACAAAGGAAAATATCTGACCACCTTATCTTTACGCCGGGACGGGTCTTCTTTATTTGCTCCGGAAAACCGCAATGCTTATTTCCCATCCGTGCAATTAGCCTGGCGGGTTTCGGATGAGCCTTTTATGGATCAGACCAATAATTGGTTATCGGATTTGAAATTACGGTTGAGCTATGGTACGGCCGGTAACAACAAAATTGGTTTAGATCTTTATAAAACCATGTTTGGAACTTCTACTAACGATGGCTATGCCTTTTCCGAAGCCATTACGCCCGGTTTTGTTTCGTCTGACCTGGCCAATAGTTTTATCCGGTGGGAGCGGACTATTTCCCGGAACGTGGGCTTAGACTTTTCCCTGTTTAATAGCCGCCTGAACGCCACCGTAGATGTTTATAAAAATAATACCGATAATTTGTTATTGAGAGCCCGGATTCCGCAAACCAGTGGTTACGAATCGCAAATTCAGAACGTTGGTCAAACCGAAAATAAAGGTATTGAGTTGCAATTAGATGGTAACATTATCAATAACAGAGACTTTACTTGGAATGCTAATTTTAATGTGGGCATAAACCGGAATAAAATTGTTAACCTGGGTACCGATCCATCCGGAAATCTGCTAAATTCTTACTTGGAATATTCAGGCTGGGTAAGTGCCACTTACCAGGATTTCCTGGTTGAGGTGGGCAAACCTATTGGTCAGTTTTACGGGTATGTAACCGACGGCTATTATGGGGTAGATGATTTTAATGCTACTTTCGACGCCGCCAATAACACCTGGACGTATGTGCTGAAAGAAGGTATTGCCAATAGCCGCAATATTGCCTTGGGCAACCGTGATCCGCAACCCGGCGACCTAAAACTGAAAGACCTGACTGATGATGGCAGCTCTATGGTAACCACCAACGACCGCACCGTTTTGGGAAATGCCCAGCCCAAATTTATCGGCGGCCTTAATCAGCAGTTTGCTTATAAAGGTTTTGATATGAGTCTATTCATGAATTTCTCCGTCGGTAATAAAGTGTACAACGCGAACAAAATTGAGTTTACCACGCAGTACCTGTATCGCGACAACAACATGCTGGCTTTAATGAACGACCGGTGGAAAATGTTTGATGATAACGGGGTACAGGTAACAGATCCGGAACAACTAAAAGCCCTGAATGCGAACACCAAATACTGGACTCCACCAGTTGGCCAATATTTCCTGCATTCTTTTGCCATTGAAGATGGTTCGTTCCTGCGCATCAACAACTTAACCTTAGGGTATACCCTGCCGGAAACTTTATTAATGAGAACCAAAATCTTATCTAAGGTTCGGGTTTACGGCACGGTAAACAATTTGCTTACGATTACGGGTTACTCCGGATATGATCCGGAAGCCAATACCCGCCGCAGCAATCCGTTAACTCCGGCCGTTGATTATGCTGCTTATCCGCGCAGCCGGTACATTTTGGGTGGTGTTAATGTGACATTTTAATATTAGAGAAATAGAGCAATGAAAAATAAAATTTTTAAGTCTTTTTTATTGTCAATCAGCCTCAGTAGTTTGTTGACATTATCTTCCTGTGAGGACTTCCTGAATGTTGAAAATCCTTCTACGGTTTCTCAGATTGGTGTTTTTAATAGTGTTTCTTACACCGAGTCGTCTATCGTAGGAGTTTACAATCAATTAATTGGCGATAATGGTTACGGTAGCCGTATATCTTTACTTTATCCGCAAGCAGCCGACGATTTTAAAACTTCCGGCGATTTTAATCCCTTAGATCGGCGTGGTTTGAGTGGCTATGGTGCCAGCCCGGATAATACCGAATTAAATCAGCCTTTTCTGCAATTATACCGCGGAATTGAACGCGCCAATATCTGCGTTAAATATATTCCGCTTTCTGACCTGTATACCAGCGGAACGCCAGCCCAGCAAGCCCAAATGAAAAAAATGCATGGGGAGGCGCTCACGTTGCGGGCACAGTTTTATTATGAGTTAATCCGGAACTGGGGCGATGTACCGGCACAATTTGAGCCTTCTTCTGATATTCCGAACCTGTACCTGGCTAAAACTGATCGGGACGAAATTTACGACCGCTTGCTGGAAGATTTAGCCATGGCCGCTGATTTGGTGCCGTGGCGCTCTGAATCCGGTGATCCTTCTACCCGCATTACCAAAGCGGCTGTAAAAGGATTACGGGCGCGTATAGCTTTAGCCCGGGGCGGTTACTCTTTAAGAAGAGAGCCCCAAATGATGATTCGCCGGGATGATTACCGGACGTATTACCAGATTGCTTTAGACGAAACCCGCGCTATCATTCAAAGAGGCGAAAGTGGTTTAAATGCTAGCTTTGAGAGCCTGTTTAAAACCCTGCATTCCGGCAACCGGCAAGATCCTACAAATGAAATGATTTTTGAAGTAGGTGCCTTTGGTGGCAATGCCCGCACCGACAGCAAATTAGGTTACTCTAACGGTATCCGGATCAATGCCAATTCCAGCTACGGTACCGCCAATGGTGGGGTAGTCGCCATTCCTACTTATTTCTATGCTTTCGATTCTATTGCCGATACACGCCGCGACGTAACCCTGGCTTATTTTGAAATTGACGCCAGTGACAACAAAGTGGTAACGGCGGCTAACGACATGCGCGACGGTAAATTCCGGAAATACTGGACCAGCATCAACGGTACCAATCAGTCGTTGGGCGTAAACTGGCCGATTTTGCGCTATGCCGATGTGCTGCTAATGTTTGCCGAAGCAGATAACGAAATAAACGGGTCACCATCGCAAAGTGCCAAAGATGCTTTGGCGGCCGTACGCAAGCGGGCCTACCTAGATCAGTACGAAACGCGCTTACCGGCAATGCCGAGCGATAAAGATGGCTTCTTTAATGCTCTCGTAAAGGAGCGGCTGCTGGAATTTGGCGGCGAGGGCATCCGGAAGTACGACCTGATCCGGTGGAATTTGCTGGGCACTACCATCGAAAAAACCCGTGCCCAGTTACGGGAGTTCATGAATGGCACCGGCCGCTACGCCAACGTACCGCAATACGTCTATGTAATTCCGACTAAATTAAAGAACACCACCGTAGCTGAAGATATTGCTGACCTGGATATTTATGGTGGATCGGTAGCTACTGCCATGTATACGCCTGCTCCTGCTTCGGCACCCAGTGGTTACGCCCGCAAAAACTGGCGGGCTGGCGTAAACGAAAATTATATAACCGGAGCCGCCGCCGGCTATGCCATTCAGTTCGAAGCCAACCGGAAAGAGTTGTTCCCAATTTTTACGGGTATTCTGAATCAGAACTTTAACCTGACCCAGGATTACGGTTACTAATAGCCGTCAAGCATTTTTAATACAAAAGAACTTCATCATGAAATTTAAAATAGTTAATCTTTTTCTTTCGGTCTGGATTTTAACCTTACTATGTTTAGCCTCCTGTAAGGAAGATATGGAGGAGCAAACCTTTGAACCCGAAAGAATGTTTATGCCAACCGGTGACATTCAATCTGCTGGCTCCGAAACAAGTGTAAAACTAACCTGGAAAGAATCCTTGTACGCCGATCCGGCAAATACTTCTTATACCGTAGAAGTATCCCCGGATAGCTTGTTCTTGATCTCATCGTTTCTTTATACCGCCACTACCGATACGGCGGGTATTACCATTACCGATGAAAACTTGGCTATCAAGCAAATATATTTTGCCCGGGTAAAAACTAATGCTAATGGTAGTACTCCTGAATCTAAATGGGTAGTAAGTTCCGGTTTTTCCATTCGGGGCGAGCAAATTTTCTCTACTATTGTTGATACTGAAATAAAAGACAAAACGGCTATTCTGCACTGGCGGTCCACTACTGGATTAACTAAAATTGTTTTGACGCCGGCTAATGGAACTCCAAGAGAAGTAATGCTTACTGCAACGGACGTGACTGCCAACCAAATACAGCTAACTAATCTTACTGCGACTACCACTTATACCGCCGAAATTTATGCCGGCACCAAAAGTAAAGGTACAGTTACTTTTACCACCAAAGAGCCAAGTATTTTTACCTATACCATTACTACAGCCGAGGACCTGGTGGCTACGGTTGCCAGTGCTGCAGATGGCGATGTTATTGGTTTGGAGCCGGGTACTTATGATGCCACTGCTGCCAATATCTTAATTGCCGGTAAAAACATAACCATTCAATCAGTGTCCGGTAATCCGAATAATACCAAAATCCTTTTTAAAGAAGTTACTTTTAAAGGAACTGGTTCGGGAGTAAAACTGTCCGGTATCGAATTTGATGGAACTACTGTGGCTGATTATTTCTTGAACGTAGATGCTGATCCAGGTAATTTAAAACCAATTATAGTTGAGAATTCAATAATTCATAATACGAACAATTGCTTTATTCGGGCTAACCGTTCTGCAAGTAATGGCGGACAGAAAATAGACTTAATCAAAGTAAATAATTGTATCGCGTATGCCAATGGCTCCGGATCTTACCACTATTTTATGTTAGATAAGTTGGAGTTTAAGCGTTTAGAAATAACCAACTCTACCATATATGATGCGGCCCGGGCATTAATTAGCTGGGCTACTAACTTTACAACTACCGAAAGACCGGTTATTTTAATTGATAAAGCTACTATTAATAGCTTTGGTTTTGGTGGTAGAAACAATATTATTCTGGATGCAAATACAAACCCGGTTGATTTTACGATGCAGAATAGCATTATTGCCAATACACCTAAGCCCGGCCAATCTGTTCTGGGAAGTGCCTTACGTGCTAATACTACCGATTCACAAGTAAAATTTATAAATAATAATTATTTCAACCTGAATGGTGGCGATCCATTAGCGCCGCTTACTTTCCCTGGTTATGTACAGATGAGTAATAATAAAACAGTAGATTTAGGCTGGACTGCCACTACAACCCAATTTACTTTACCGGCCAATTCAGAACTACGAACTGCCAGCACCTCGGGCGGAGCAATTGGAGATCCGCGCTGGGCTTTATAATAAAGCAAAGGCGTATTCCTTGGGGTTCGCCTTTGCTTTTATTCAATTATTACCAATTGTAGCAAATGAAAGGGCTTACTTATTTAATTTTTCTTACGGGCTTAATGCTCACAACTTCTTTAACTGATTGTAAAAGTAAGAAAGAAGAGTTGATCCTGGATTCGCAGCAACTTATTAAGGAAAAATCAATTCAGGTTAGCGAAAGTGCCCTGGCATTTCCGGGCGCCGAAGGTTTTGGCAAAGATGCCACGGGCGGCAGAGGTGGTACAGTTTATTTTGTTACCAAACTAACTGACGACAACAGTCCGGGAACCTTGCGGTATGCTGTAAATCAGAGTGGTGCCCGTTATATTTTATTTAAAGTATCCGGTAATATTGAGTTGAGTTCTGGTTTAAATATTAATAATGGCAACCTAACCATTGCGGGGCAAACTGCTCCGGGCGATGGCATCTGCCTGAAGAATTACCCGGTAACCATAAACGCCGATAATGTTGTTATCCGATTTTTGCGGTTCCGGATGGGCGATGAAAAGGCCCAGGAAGGCGATGCCATTGGCGGACGTTTCCGGAAGAACATCATCATCGACCATTGTTCTATGAGCTGGAGTACGGATGAGTGCGTTTCTTTTTATGCGAACGAAAACTTTACCTTGCAATGGTGTCTGATAGCCGAAAGTTTACGCAACTCAGCGCACGAAAAAGGAACCCACGGCTACGGTGGCATTTGGGGAGGTAAAAATGCCTCCTTCCACCACAACCTGTTGGCGCACCACGACAGCCGCAACCCCCGGTTAGGCGAAGAAGCCGGTAAATCTTTTGCCAAAACCGACCTGGTAGATTTACGCAACAATGTGATTTATAATTGGGGCAATAACAGTACGTATGGGGGCGAAGCCATGAATGTAAATATTGTAAATTGTTATTATAAACCTGGCCCGGCTACCGTTAAAAAAGATCGTATTTTATCAATTGACAAAAATAAAAATGCCGGTACCGAAGTGTTTGATAGCTGGGGTAAATTTTACGTCAACGGCAATTTTGTAGAAGGAAGTACGCGGGCCACCGCCGATAACTGGACCTATGGCGTAGCCAACCAGTTTCATAGCAGTTATGGCTCGGTTTCGGCAGAAGCCAAAGCCGGCATGAGATTAGCCGCGCATCTTCCTATTAACAACAATGTAACCACACTCACCGCTCCGGCAGCCTATGAGAAAGTGCTGGCTTATGCCGGTGCTTCGCTCAACCGTGATGCAGTTGATAAGCGGATAATTGATAATGTGCGGAATACTACTTTTACTGCTAAAGGATCGAAGGGCAGTACTAACGGCATTATCGATAGCCAGCAAGACGTAGGTGGCTGGCCGGAACTAACATCCGCTACGCCTCCGGTAGATACCGATAACGATGGGATGCCCGATAATTGGGAAAAAGGAAAAAAACTTAATCCGACTAAAGCAAATGCCAACGGTAAAAACCTGAGTACGGCATACGATAATGTAGAAGTTTATATGAATAGCCTGGTAAGCCAGGTGATGGCGGCTAAATAAAATAAGCAGCTCGGTGGTAGAATAAATATAAGATTGATGAATAAGGTTAATGATTTTAAAGTAAGTGTTTTTTGTCTTTTTTTTCAGATGTTAGCCTTGGCGGGTTGTTCGCAGTCGGCTGTAAAAAGCGCCAGCACGGCTGTAGCCGCAGAACAACCGCTGGCTTTCCCGGGCGCCGAAGGATTTGGGAAATATACCACTGGTGGCCGGGGCGGGAAAGTATTTATAGTTACCAATTTAAATGATAGCGGCCCCGGCAGTTTTCGGGAAGCCGTGCAGGCTAAAGTTCCCCGGATAGTGGTTTTTGCTGTTTCGGGTACTATCCATTTAGAGTCTCCTCTTTCTATAAGTGCTAATGCTACCATTGTGGGCCAATCGGCTCCCGGCGATGGCATTTGTTTAGCCGATCATCCGGTAAAGTTAGTCGGGAATAATATCATTGTTCGTTACCTGCGGTTTAGAATGGGCGATAAATATCAGAACCAAGGCCAGGTACACGGTGCCGGAGCGGACGATGCTTTTAGCGCATCCAAACGAAAAAATATAATTATTGATCATTGTTCCATGAGCTGGAGTACCGATGAAGTTTTATCGGTATATGCCGGCGATAGCACCACGCTACAGTGGAATTTAATTGCCGAACCGCTCAATTATTCCTATCATTTTGAAACCGGCGACAAAGATTTCGAAAATCATGGTTACGGCGGCATTCTGGGCGGCCGGCATATTTCTATTCATCATAATTTATATGTTCATTGTGTCAGCCGCACGCCGCGCTTCGATGGTAACCGCAATATAAGTCCCGATATAGAATTTGCTGATTACCGGAATAATGTAATTTATAACTGGGGCAGCAATAATGTATACGCCGGCGAAGGTGGGCATTATAATATTGTAAATAATTATTATAAATATGGGCCGGATACTAAAAATAGTGCAAAATTCCGGTTGGTCAATCCTTTCCGCGATAAAGATTCAAATGCTTACGGTAAATTTTTTGTGCAGGGCAATTACAGCGATGGTTCACCGGAAGTTTCCCGGCGTAACTGGTTGGGCGTGGTAATGGATAAAGGCACCGCTGCCGATACCGTTTTAGCGAAAGTTGCCCAGCCGTTTGCTGCCGAGCCTATTACTGAACAGCCTGCCTCTCATGCCTACCGGTTGGTAATGGATCAGGTCGGAGCAAGTTTGCCCCGGAGGGATGCACTAGACGAACGTGCTATCAACGAGGTAAAGAACCGCACCGGTAAAATTATTGATGTGCAGGGCGGCTTCCCGCACGGTACGCCTTATTCGGTTAGCGCCAAGGCCTGGCCGGAGTTAAAAACTGCATCTTCACCAGCCGATGCCGATAAAGACGGGATGCCCGATAGCTGGGAAAAGAAGAACGGTTTAAACGCGCAAGATCCCGGCGATGGTAAAGGATTTAAGTTACATAAAACCTACACCAACCTGGAAGTATATGTAAACAGCATTACGGTCGCATCTTTTTAACACTGAGTTTATGCATTGGTTTATTAGAAAAAGCTGGCTGCCGGGAATATTACTGCTGATGTCCTTTATCTGGTCGCAGGAGAAAAAGCCGGTTAAGGTTTATTTAATTGGTGATTCTACTATTGCCATTAAAGATCCGAAAGCTTATCCCGAAACTGGTTGGGGAATGCCTTTTACTTATTTTTTCGACTCTTCGGTAACGGTTGATAACCGGGCTAAAAACGGGCGCAGCACCAAAACTTTTCTTACGGAAAATCTTTGGCAGCCGGTAGCGCAAAACTTAAAAGAAGGCGATTATGTGTTAATTCAGTTTGGCCATAACGACGAGGTAAAAACCAAAAAGAGCTATGCTACGGAAGAAGAATTCCAGGCCAATCTGAAACGTTACGTATTGGAAAGCCGGCTTAAAAAAGCTATTCCGGTTTTAATTACACCGGTTGCCCGCCGCCAATTCGATGAATCAGGCATAATTGTAGGTACGCACGAAGTTTATTCGAATCTGGTGCGCCAAGTAGCCCAGGAACAAAAAGTACCACTCATTGATCTGGATAAAAAAAGCCAGGCCTTGCTCCAGCAATTTGGTTTGGAAAACTCTAAATTATTATTTCTGCAACTGGCCCCCGGCGAACATCCGAACTACCCGGATGGGAAAGATGATAATACCCACTTTAATGAACTAGGCGCTAGAAAAATGGCGCAGCTGGTTTTAACCGAAATAAAAGCTTTAAACCTGGAGTTAGCCAGCAGAATAGTACAGCCCAAACCTAAATTTAATAATTAGCAAAGCCGACTTAAGAAGAACTTATAAGCAAGGGCATTATAAATAGTAAGGCAGATTTAATCAACGTCTTTAATTAGATAAATAGATGATCTTTAGGCTAATCACTAACAGCTACTTACTAAAAACTAATTACTAACAACTACTTGTTATAACTGATTAAAGAAGAATGAAATACCTGTTATCGCTTTTACTGCTTTTAATATGCATTTCTCAGGTTGTTGCCGCCGAGAGAAAATATGATTTTGTGGTAGCGCAGGATGGCAGCGGCGATTTTACAACGGTGCAGGAAGCTTTTAATGCAGTACCTGATTTTAGGAAAAAAGAAACCGTAATCTTTATTAAAAATGGCAGCTATAAAGAAAAGCTGGTGCTGCCGGCCTCAAAAAACCTAGTAACCCTGGTGGGCGAAGATGTAAAGAAAACCATTTTGACCTATGATGATTTTGCTCAGAAAAAAAACCGTTTCGGAGAAGAAGTAGGTACTACTGGTTCATCCAGTTTCTTTATTTTCGGCAGTGATTTCACCGCCGAAAACATAACCTTTGAAAATGCTGCCGGTCCGGTAGGGCAGGGAGTAGCGGTAAGGGTAGAAGGTGACCGCGTGTTTTTTAAAAACTGCCGTTTTTTAGGTAACCAGGACACCCTATACACCTACGGCGAAAAAAGCCGGCAATACTACCAGAATTGCTACATCGAGGGTACCGTTGATTTTGTCTTTGGTTGGTCCACCGCCTTTTTTGAGGACTGCGAAATTTTCTGCAAAAATAACGGTTATGTAACCGCAGCATCTACTCCCGAAGGTGCTAAATACGGTTACGTTTTTAAGAACTGTACTATAACCGGCAATGCCCCGGAAAATTCATTTTACCTGGGCCGGCCCTGGCGGCCACATGCCAAAACGGTTTTTATCCAGTGTAAATTAGGAAAGCAAATAAAACCGGAAGGCTGGCACAACTGGAACAAACCCGAAGCTGAAAAATTAACTTACTACGCCGAATACAAAAGCACTGGTCCGGGCGCAAATCCCCAAAAACGGGTAAAGTGGGCCAAACAATTAACCGATGAAGAAGCAAAAGAATTTACCCTGGAAAAAGTGTTGGGCGATTGGAAACCCGGAACCACTTATACGGCAGCAGCCAGATAATTTAGAGTAAGGTCCTTCGCGGGTGTTTTCGCCCGTGACTTTTATCTTTCGGCCTCTGGCCGATATAAAGATGAATTGTTAATTAACGAGATAGATGGTGGGGCGTGTGTAACAAAAGCTTAATAGATGAATTTTAAATACTTACTGGTTTTTCTGCTTTTATTTATCAGTAGCCTATCCTTAAAAGTTCAGGCAAAAAAAACGGTGCACGATATAGTAGTTGCCCAAGACGGGAGCGGAACCTATAAAACAGTGAGCGAAGCCATTGCGGCAGCTCCCGCTTTATCAAAAAAGAGAATTGTAATTTATATAAAAGCAGGTACTTATAAAGAGAAAATAGTTTTGCCCGAAGATAAAATTAATATCACCTTTTTAGGCGAAAACAAAGCTAACACCATTCTAACCTACGACGATTATTCCGGTAAAGGTGATATTAATACCTTTACTTCTTACACGGTAAAAATAGTAAGTAATGATTTTCGCGCCGAAAATATAACCTTTGAAAACAGTGCCGGCCCGGTTGGGCAGGCCGTAGCCTTGCACGTAGAAGCGGATCGTTGTGTTTTCCTGAATTGCCGTTTAATTGGCAACCAGGATACCTATTACGGCGGGCCTGATTATACCCGTCAATATTTTAAAAACTGCTACATCGAAGGCACTACCGATTTTATTTTCGGCCCCACGGTAGCCGTATTTGAAGATTGTATTATCTATAGCAAAAAGAATTCTTATATAACGGCCGCCTCTACCCCGCAAGACAAACCTTTTGGCTATGTATTCCGGAATTGCAAGTTAACTGCTTCGCCGGAAGCTACCAAAGTGTACCTGGGCCGCCCCTGGCGGAATTATGCCAAAACCGTTTTCCTGAATACCGAAATGGGAGCGCATATCCTCCCCGCAGGTTGGCACAACTGGAAAAAACCGGAAGCTGAAAAAACTATCTTTTATGCCGAATACAATTCATCCGGTCCCGGCAGCAAAACCGGTAGCCGGGTAGGCTGGGCGCATGTGCTTACAAAACAGGAAGCAAAGAAATATAAGGTTAAATCGGTATTGGCGGGAAGTGATAAATGGAAACCAGGCAAAATATAGCCATCGGGAATTAAAGTAGCTGTTAGTAATTAGCAGTTAGCTATTAGCTAAAAAATTATTTATTTATATCCTGAAAAATGTTGCTTTGATTTTTATAAGTACTTATAACTATTATCCATCCTGCATCTAAATTGATATTTTGAGCAAATTAGATTGGACAAATTTAAAATGAGTAAATATACAAGCTTACTGCTTTTTGGTTTTTTATTAGCCTTAGTGGCATTTGTCCCGGCTAAAAAAAAGATAACAAAGGTGTATTTAATTGGCGATTCCACCGTGGCAGATTATTCCCTGGAAGCAGATTTTCAAACCAAAAGATATCCGTTAACCGGTTGGGGGCAGGTTTTTCAGCCTTTTATGCAACGCGACAGCCTGACCAAAGTTAAACATCTGATAAAAGCCGATAGTGTAATAGTAGACGACCGCGCCAAAGGCGGACGCAGCACCCGTACCTTTTTTGAGGAAGGCCGTTGGACTGAGGTATATAAATTATTGCAAAAAAATGATGTGGTCATGATGCAATTCGGCCATAATGATGCCTCTAAAGAAAAAACGGAACGCTACGTAACTATTCAGGGCTATAAAGAATACCTGCGGCTTTATATAAACCAAAGCCGCCAGAAAGGTGCCATCCCCATTTTACTCACCCCGGTAGCCCGCAACTATCCCTGGCATGAAGGGATGTTAACCAATGTTCACGGCGATTACCCGCAAGCGGCTAAAGAGGTAGCCCAGGAACTAAACGTGGCCCTTATTGATTTGAATCAGCTTTCTATAGATGCTTTTTCAGCCAAAGGCCAGGAGTATGTTTCCAAAAATTATTTCATGAATTTACCGGCTGGCGTTTATCAGGCTTATCCGGAAGGTCAAAAAGATAATACCCATTTTCAGCCGGAAGGGGCAAAAGCCGTAGCTGGTATCGTATTCAAAGCCATGCAAAAAAATTCTGTTAGTAAATGAACAGGAGGAATGTTAACATTAAAAAAGCTAAGTATGCTTTTACTGAATTTTCTAAATAAACTTTTTATTCATGAATAAAGGCAAATTTTTCTTTAAGCGGGTTTTATTTATCTGGTTGTTCTCCGGCTATATTTTACCGGTTTGGGCCCAGGCAAATAAAGAAACTATAGCTACTGTGTCTAAAGTTTGGGTAGCCGATAAAGGAAATGGTACTTATAAAAACCCCATTTTAAATGCTGATTATTCCGATCCGGATGCCGTACGGGTAGGCGATGATTTTTATATGGTTTCGTCTAGTTTTGAAGATGTACCGGGTTTGCCGGTTTTGCACTCCAAAGATTTGGTGAACTGGCGCTTAATTGGGCATGCCTTAACGCGGCAACCACCTTTCGAACATTTTTCTGTTCCCCGCCACGGCGAAGGCGTCTGGGCTCCTTCCATCCGGTACTATAAAAAAGAATTTTACCTGTATTATCCCGATCCGGACTTCGGTATTTACCTAACCAAAGCCACGCACCCGGCTGGCCCTTGGAGCGACCCAATTTTGGTAGAAAGTGGTAAAGGTTTGATTGATCCCTGCCCGCTATGGGATAGTGATGGACAAGTGTACCTGGTTTATGCGTATGCTGGTAGCCGCGCGGGTATTAAAAGTGTGGTGGCAGTAAAAAAAATGAATGCTGCAGGTACGAAAACCCTGGACGAAGGTAAAATTGTGTACGATGGGCACGAACTGGACCCCACCATTGAAGGGCCTAAGTTTTATAAGCGCAATGGCTATTATTATATTTTTGCTCCGGCTGGCGGCGTGGCCACGGGTTGGCAGTTGGTATTGCGCGCCAAAAATGTATACGGCCCGTACGAACGCAAAGTAGTAATGGAACAGGGAAGTACAGCGGTAAATGGCCCGCACCAGGGTGCCTGGGTAACTACCCAATCCGGGGAAGATTGGTTTTTACACTTCCAGGATAAAGAACAATACGGGCGGGTAGTGCATCTGCAGCCTATGAAATGGGTAAACGATTGGCCGGTAATTGGCGAAGACAAAGACGGCGACGGCAAGGGTGAACCCGTTTTAACCTATAAGAAACCTAATGTCAGGAAAAAAAATCCCATCCAAACACCACCCGAAAGTGACGAATTTAATGGCACTTCTTTAGGATTGCAATGGCAGTGGTCGGCCAATCCCCAAGCCACCTGGTCTTTCCTGAATCCGGCCACTGGTTCGTTGCGCCTTTATTCTGATAAATTACCCGAAGGAGGAAAAAACCTGTGGGATGCCCCGAATGTGCTGCAGCAGAAATTTCCGGCCGATGAATTCATGGTAACTACCAAACTTACTTTTAAACCCAACAATACGAAATTAGAAAACGAAAAGGCGGGTTTGGTAATAATGGGTTTCAGTTATGCCAACGTAGCGCTTAAGAGTAAAAACGACGGTATTTATTTAGTTTATACAGTAGCAAAAGATGCGGTAAAAGGCAAACCTGAAACGGAAAAGATAATTCAGAAACTACCTAATGCGACGGCTTACTTAAGGGTGAAGGTTAGGAACGGGGCTAAATGCCAGTTCAGTTATAGTTTGGATGGTACCAAGTTTACGGAAGTAGGCGAGCCTTTCCCGGCGGAAGTTGCGCGGTGGAAAGGTTCGAAAGTTGGCCTGTTCTGCACCCGCGAATCGCAAATTAACGATTCCGGTTACGCTGATTTTGATTGGTTCCGGGTGGAGCCTGTTGATGTGAATGCCAGTGCCAGTGCGCCGGCCATTAAATAAGATTTAAGATTAGTGAATATGGAAAAGCGTTTGTATATGAAAATGAATAAAATAAATAGTAGCCGGTTGGGCTTATGGTTCGGAATGGCTGTAGTATTCATGGCTTGCCAGCCGCAACCTACGAGTTCTATAAATACAAGTAATCAAAAGGTTACAGAGGCTAAGGGAGCAACTTCATCCACAATGGAAACTTCTGATTTATATGCCGGTATTGAGTTTAAAATGCCGCGCGTGCAAGAGCCGCAAATACCCAATAATAGTGTAAATATTAAAGATTATGGGGCCGTGGGCGATGGCCTTACTAAAAATACCCAGGCCATTGAAAAAGCCATTGCGGCCGTAGCCGCCAAAGGTGGCGGCAAAGTAGTTATACCGCGTGGTATGTGGCTTACCGGCCCTATCGTCCTCAAAAGCAATATTAATTTACATACGGAGGATGGGGCGATGGTAATCTTCAGTAAAGATTTCAATGATTACCCGGTAGTAGCTACCAGTTTCGAAGGTTTAAATACCTATCGCTGCCAGTCGCCAATTTCAGGTAATAACTTGGAAAATGTAGCCATCACCGGCCAGGGTACCTTTGATGGTTCCGGCGATGCCTGGCGCCCGGTTAAAAAAAGCAAATTAACGGCTGCCCAATGGAAAACCCTGGTAAAATCGGGGGGCGTTTTAAGTGATGCCGGTGATATGTGGTATCCTTCGGAAAAATCTAAAAAAGGCGACACGCCCGGTAGCAATTTCAATGTGCCCCAATTAACTACAAAAGCACAATTTGAAGCCGTAAAGGATTACCTGCGGCCGGTAATGGTGAGTTTGGTTAAGTGTAAAAAGGTATTGCTGGACGGACCTACTTTTCAGAACTCCCCCGCCTGGAACCTGCACCCGCTCATGAGCGAACATGTAACTTTACGGAATCTGAATGTCCGGAATCCGTGGTATTCCCAGAATGGTGATGGCCTGGACTTAGAATCGTGTAAGAATGCCGTTATTTATAATAATATTTTTGATGTAGGAGACGATGCTATTTGCTTTAAATCGGGCAAAGACAAAGATGGCCGCGACCGGGGAATTCCTACGGAAAATGTAATCGTTAAAAATAATACCGTGTACCATGCACACGGTGGTTTTGTAGTAGGCAGCGAAATGTCGAGCGGAGTAAAGAACGTGCATGTATCGGACTGTATATTTATGGGTACCGATATTGGTTTGCGGTTTAAGAGTACCCGGGGCAGAGGCGGGGTAGTTGAGAATATCTGGATATCTAACATTAATATGATCGATATTCCAACCCAGGCCATTAGTTTTAATTTGTTTTACGGTGGTAATTCGCCAGTGTTAGAAGAAGACCAGCGCGCCACTGATGAAGCACGAGTAGAGAAATTAGTGCCGGTTACCGAAGAAACACCTTCTTTTAAGAATATCTACCTGAAAAATATAAATGTAGCCGGTGCCGATGAAGCCTTAGCTTTACAGGGTTTACCCGAAATGAACCTGAAAAACGTGCAACTGGAGAATTCTGTTTTGAAAGCAAAAAAAGGGATTTCGGCGGTAGATGCAGATGGCATTGTATTAAAAAATGTAAAAATAATCACCGAGCAAGGTCCGGCGCTTACTATTTATAACAGCAAGAATTTTAAAGTAGCAGGGTTAACTTATTCTGCCACCAAAGAACCCGTGGTGAAAGTAACCGGCCCGCTTACTAAAAATATCAAACTGGAAGATAAAGATTTCAAGAATATAGCGGCTCAGGTTTCCAAAGGCAAAGACCTCAGTAGTTCAGCTCTGCAAATAGACTAATTTAGTATGTAACTTTAGATTGATCGTTCCGGAAATCTCATCTTTTATAACTATTTAGAGGTAGGTTTTCAGGGAAAGACAGCCATTTATATCAAATTCAAGTTCTGATTTTTTGTATTGGATTTAGGAAGAAGTAAAAGACATATATCTAGAAATTTGCTTTCATAAATAAGCTATTAAATGAGTACAAAGCTAATTTTGAAATTATCTGATTGGAGGAAACAAAGCTTAAGTTTTATTCTGGCTTTAGCCTGTTTCTCTGCTTTTGCCCAGGAGCAGACTTCCGATATTGGTAATTTTTATCCTTTCCTAAAAACTTATACTGCTAAAGGCAATGCTGGTTTGTCTTACCTGGCCAAAGATTGGCGGAACGTAGAGAAATGGCGAAAAACTGCCAAAACAAAGCTGCACGAGTTACTGGCTTACCAACCCGAGCCCGCACCATTAAATACCGAAATAGTAAAAACTACTAAACGGGAAGGCTACACGCAGTATCTAGTACGGTATAATGTAAACGCCTTACAGAAAACCGAAGCTTTTTTACTCATTCCGGATAATCTGCAGAAACCCGCCCCCGCGGTAATTGCGTTGCACGACCACGGCGGCTTTTATTATTTCGGCAAAGAAAAACATACCCTAACGGATAATCAACCACCTATATTAGTTGATTATATCCAAAATTTGTACGAAGGCCGATATTATGCTGATGAACTGGTTAAACGGGGTTTTGTTGTGCTTTGTCCGGATGCCATGTATTTCGGATCGCAAAAGATTGATTTACAGCAGCTGCCACCGCAAGTTACCAAAGCTTATTCAGAAGTAAACAGAGCCGACGAAAGTAGCCGCATCAGAGCATTTAATAAATTAGCCGGAGCCAATGAGGTGGCAATGGAGAAAACAATCCTAACTGCCGGCACTACCTGGCCGGGTATTATTTTTCAGGGCGACCGGGTTGCAATAGATTTTTTACTTTCGCGGCCGGAAGTAGACGCAGCTAAAATTGGCTGTGTTGGGCTCTCTCTAGGCGGGCTCCGCAGCACTTACCTGTTTGGCCTCGATTCCCGGATTAAAGTAGGCGTTGTGGCGGCTTTTTCTACTACTTATGCGCACATGCTGCAGGCCCACGCCCACCATACCTGGATGATGTACGTGCCCCAGCAATACCAATATCTAGATTTGCCCGATGTAGCTTCTTTAAATGCCCCCCGGCCCTTACTCATTCAGAATTGTAAAAAAGATAAACTTTTTAGTATGGCAGGCATGCAGGCCGCGGAGCAAAAGTTAACCAATATTTATAGCAAAATGAAGGCAACAGGCCGGTTTAAAGCTAATTATTACGATGTACCTCATTCTATGCCCATTGCTATGCAGGATGATGCTTTTGCCTGGCTGGAAAAGTGGCTGAAATAAGAATTACTTAATAAAGAAATTAAAATAAAGCTTATGAAATTAGAACATTTTGCGCTTAATGTAGAAGATCCCTTGCGTATGTCGGCCTGGTACGAAACCTATTTGGGACTGCGGGTGGTCCGGCAAATGGTAGAGGCTCCTTTTACTACTTTTTTAGCCGACGATAGTGGTCGCATCATGATTGAAATTTATAAAAACCCGGCTAATGAGGTGCCCCGCTACCGCGAGATGAACCCGCTCCTGGTGCATCTGGCATTTGTTTCCCCAAATCCCGAAGAAGACAAAAACAAGTTGCTGGCGGCAGGAGCGAGTCTAGAAGCAGATCAACACCTGGAAGATGGTTCGCACTTGGTTATGTTACGCGATCCGTGGGGTTTGGCCGTACAATTATGTAAAAGAGGAGTACCCATGTTGGCCGCAGCCGAACAGAATAAGTAAAATAATGGTAGCATTAAAAAAGTGTTTAAAACGGTATGGCCTCATAAGCTACTTTTATAGGTGAGCTTTTTCTTATGTCCTGTTCTGATCCCAGTAGCTAATATAAAAACTCCCTCATATATCAAAAGATTACGTAATTATGGTAGTGTCTCAGTTTGATTTATTTTTTTATTGCAGTGTAAATAAAATAAAAGGCACTTGAAGTATAGGTCAAAAAACTTGTAATTAAAATTGGAATTTTTAATTGGCTTTCCTCACTCATTCCGGAAGCTATGAGATTTATAAAAAGACCTATAAAAACAAGTGCAATCGCAATTGACATCTTTGTACTTTTTGCCACAATACTTATGTTTAATGTGTCAATCTAACTATATCTTCATTCGGACGTTTAGGATTTTTTGCCATATCCAAAGATACGAGTATTTCACTTAATCGGTCAAGCATCCAAAATTAAAACAAATTCAAACTGAGACACTACCTTAATTAACACCTATGGTGCCACTAGGAAGGAGTTTCTGACTTTACTGAAGCTATTTAAATGCTTTGAACAACTATAATAACGTTCCCGGTAACGATTGCATAAAAATATCTCTGTAAAACATTTTATCCCAATTTAATTATAACTACACTTGTTAGCTAAGGCTGAAAAGGGTAATTATCAATAATTCCTTTGGAGCTGTATATTTAGGAAAAGAAACAGCTCAAGGCTGAGGTTTAGACAGACATGAACATACAGAGTTTATTTGATTTAAGTGGTAAAACAGCCCTGGTAACCGGGTGCAACAAAGGCATCGGTAAAGGCATGGCTTTAGCATTAGCTAGCGCCGGTGCTGATATTATCGGGGTCTCGGCTTCATTGGCTTTAAGCAATAGCGAAATAGAAAATGAGGTGAAAGCTTTAGGTAAAAACTTTAAAGCTTATCAATGCGATTTGAGCAACAGGGCCGCATTAAGTGATTTTACAAAACAAGTACTGGCAGAGAATGCCACCATAGATATCCTGGTAAATAATGCCGGGATGATTTTGCGCCAACCAGCCGCTGAACATTCCGATGAATACTGGGATAAAGTGTTATCGGTAAACCTGGATGCACCCTTTATTCTGGCCCGGGAAATAGGCCGCAGCATGCTGGAAAGAGGCTCCGGCAAAATAATATTTACGGCTTCCTTGCTTACCTTTCAGGGCGGTATTAATGTGCCGGGTTATGCAGCTAGTAAAGGCGCTATTGGCAGTTTAGTGAAAGCCTTAGCCAATGAGTGGGCCGGTAAAGGCATTAATGTAAATGCAATTGCGCCCGGCTATATTGCAACCGATAATACCGAAGCTTTACGCAACGATCCGGACCGGAGCCAAGCTATTTTGAGTAGAATACCCGCTAATCGCTGGGGCACACCCGAAGATTTTGCCGGAGCTACGGTATTTTTGGCCTCCCGCGCGGCGGATTATGTACATGGTGCTATCTTAACCGTGGACGGGGGCTGGATGGGTAGATAATTTAAAATCAGAAATTATAAATTGAAAGATACTGCTTGGTAGTTGTTCAAAAGCATCATTAAATTGTTAAATTAAAAATTCGGACAACGAACAATCATTTATGAACAACGATTAACATGGAACAACGCTATCATAATAGTACCAAAGAAGTAAAACAAATGAATACCGCTGAGTTGCGGGAAAATTTCTTAGTAGCAGCATTAATGCAGCCCGACGAGGTTAGCCTAACTTATAGCCATTACGACCGGATGATTATAGGCGGCGTAATGCCGGTAACGAAAGCTTTAGAACTGCCCAATTACCCGGAGTTACGGGCAGAATTTTTTCTAGAACGCCGCGAACTGGGAATTATAAATGTAGGGGGATCTGGCGAAATTGAGGTAGATGGCCAAACCTATTCTTTAGAAAAACAAGATTGTTTATACGCTGGTAAAAATACCCGTACAGTCACTTTCAGGTCGGTAAGCCAGGATAATCCGGCTTTATATTACCTGTTATCGGCACCCGCCCATCACGAATATCCGGCTGCCCTGATGAAGAAGGAAGAAGCCATGCCCACCAAAATGGGCGCTTTGGAGACTTCGAATGAGAGAACAATTTACAAATACATTCATAAAGACGGTATCCAAAGCTGCCAGTTGGTAATGGGATTGACGGTTCTGGCTACCGGTAGTGTTTGGAATACCATGCCGGCCCATACCCACGACCGCCGCATGGAAGCTTACTTTTATTTTGATGTGCCGGAAGGCCAGGCCGTAGTACATTTTATGGGCGAACCGCAGGAAACCCGCCATATGCTGGTGCATAATCACCAGGCTGTTATTTCACCGCCCTGGTCTATCCATGCGGGCAGTGGAACCAGTAATTACGCCTTTATCTGGGGCATGGCCGGCGAAAACAAAGACTACAGCGATATGGACCCCGTGAAAATAACCGAACTTCGCTAATTTCTTAATGCAGAAGAATATTGTAAAGAAAACCACCACCATGAAGAATAAAGCCCAAATCACTGTGCTGCCTAATTCCAAAATGGCAACCAATTTAGCTTTTGTTTCCCGAACAAATCCACTCCCAGGTTTTAATACCCTCATGAAGCAGGTTTCTTTTGATATAGCTACTGCGTTAAACCTTTTTCAAAATTAATTGGGTTATATGAGAAAGTACTTATTGTTATTGGTTTTAGTCGCCTGCAGTCTGCCGGTAAAATTTTCTTTTGCTCAGAACAAGAACGAAGCTTGGTCCGAGAAAATGGCCGCTACGGTGATGCATATCTGGAAAGATTCTATTACCATGCAGCCCGGTAAACCGGTAAAATGGTCCTACGACGAAGGCGTTGTGCTGGAAGGTTTAACAAACATCTGGAAGCGCACGGGCAAAGGAGAATACTTTAAGTTCATGCAAAAAAGCATAGATCATTTTGTGCAGAAAGATGGCTCTATACGCCGGTACAAACAAACAGATTATAATATTGATAATGTAAAGAACGGCCGTATTTTGCTGACGCTGTATAAAGTAACGGGTCAGGAGAAATATTACAAAGCAGCTACGTTACTGCGCGAGCAGTTAAAAGAGCAGCCTCGTACCAAAGAAGG